>VFSW01009499.1_pt1 | contig 13876 bp, 12 predicted proteins | sample 5358111 | NCBI WGS metagenome assembly VFSW01 (sample SAMN11554181, study PRJNA540505) | mine drainage metagenome | isolation source: sediment from site ElyBrook_90M | place: USA: Ely Copper Mine, Vershire, VT | collected 2017
CCGCGTTCCGCGACATCTTCGAGAGCTACGCCGACCACTCTCCGCAGTGACATCCGCTGGCGCGGGCCCGGCTGATCCGGCTCAGCTTCTCAGTGCACCAGCTGGTTCATTTCCATGATCGGCAGCAGGATCGCCAGCACGATCATCAGCACCACGCCGCCCATCACCAGGATCATTACCGGTTCGAGCAGGGTGAGGAACACGGCCAGACGCCGCTCGAGCGCCTGCGTCTCCAGCTGGGCGGCGCGCTCGAGCATCTGTTCCAGCGCACCGCTCACCTCGCCGCTCGCCACCAGGTGCACCAGCAGCGGCGGAAATGCGCGAGTTTCGCCCAGGGCCCGCGCCAGGCTCGCCCCTTCGCGCACCCGCTCGATGGCGCCTTCGACAGCCTCGCACATCACCACGTTGGTCATCACCCGTGCGCCGGAGTCGAGCGCGGCAAGCAACGGCACGCCGCCGCCGACCAGGATCGCCAGCGTGCTGGCGAAGCGCGAGGTGTTCACCCCGCGAACCAGCGGACCCAGCCACGGCAGGCGCAGCAGCAGCGCGTGCCAGCGCCGCCGCGTGGTGGCTCGACGCAGCGCCATGCGCGCGGCCGCCGCCGCGCCGACGATGAGCGCGACCAGATACGGCCAGCTCGCGCGCAGGAAGTCGCTCAGCCCGATCATCGCGCGGGTCAGCAAGGGCAGGCTCTGGTGTGACTGCTGGAACACCTGCACCACCTGCGGTACCACGTACACCAGCAGTCCGGTGACGATCGCCAGCGCCACGATTGTCACCAGCACCGGGTACAGCAGGGCCAGGCTGGTCTTCTGCCGCAACGCCTGGCGTGCGTCCAGATAGTCGGCAAGATGCTGCAGCACGGTCGGCAACGCACCCGATTCGGCGCCGCCATGCACCAGCGCTCGGTAGAAATCCGGAAAGCTCTTCTCGTAGGCACCGAGGGCACTGGCCAGCGAGCTGCCGGCGGTCACCTCGGTCTTCACGCCGGTCAGTACCTCGCGGGTCATCGGCTCGGCGGCCTCCTCGATCAGGGCGTTGAGCGACTGTTCCAGGGTCAGGCCGGAAGTCAGCAGGGTAGCCAGCTGCCGCGTCACCAGGCTCAGTTCGGCGGCGGGCAATCCGCGCGCCCAGGCCTGACCCGCGCGCTCGCGCGCACGCACCTGGTCGACCACCGAGGGCAGCAGGCCCTGCGCACGCAACTGGGCGCGCGCCTGACGGGCAGTGTCCGCCTGCACCACGCCCGATATGGTGCGGCCGGCGGCGTCGAGTGCTTCGTACTGGAAGGCTTCCATGGCGGGCGGCTATTCGCGCGTTACCCGGATCACTTCCTCGAGGCTGATCAGGCCTTGCCCGGCCCAGCGCATGCCGTCCTCGCGCAGCGAACGCATGCCGCGGGACAGCGCATGCTCGCGCAGGGACTGCTCGGAGGCACGGTCATGCACCAGCCGGCGCAGCTCGTCGTTGACCGTCAGCAATTCGTAGATGCCGGTGCGGCCGCGATAGCCCGAACTGTTGCAGACCTTGCAGCCCTGCGCCGCGTAGAGCGTGCCATCGGTGGGTGCGAAGCCCAGCGCACGCCGTTGCGCCGGGTCGGCGACGTAGGGCTTGCGGCATGCCAGGCACAGCCGGCGCACCAGCCGCTGGGCGACCACGCCGATCAGGCTGGAAGCCAGCAGGAACGGCTCCACGCCCATGTCGACCAGCCGGGTGACCGCGCTGACGGCGTCGTTGGTGTGCAGCGTGGCGAACACCAGATGTCCGGTGAGGCTTGCCTGCACGGCAATCTGCGCGGTCTCCAGATCACGGATCTCGCCGATCATCACCACGTCGGGATCCTGGCGCAGGATGGTTCGCAGCGCCCGCGCGAAACTCATCTCGATGCGCGTATTGACCTGGGTCTGGCTGATGCCGTCGAGGTCGTACTCGATCGGATCCTCCACCGTCATGATGTTGAGCGCGGCGGCGTCGAGCCGCGCGAGCGCCGCATACAGCGTGGTGGTCTTGCCCGATCCGGTGGGGCCGGTGACCAGCACGATGCCGTGGGGCTCGGCGATCAGCCGATCCATCTGCGCCAGCGTCGCTTCGTCCATGCCCAGCCGCGTGAGATCCAGTCGCCCGGCCTGCTTGTCGAGCAGGCGCAACACCACGCGTTCGCCGTGCCCGGTCGGAATGGTGGAGACGCGCACATCGACCGGCTTGCCCGCCACGCGCAGCGTGATGCGGCCATCCTGCGGCAGGCGCTTTTCCGCGATGTCGAGCTGCGCCATGATCTTCACCCGCGAGACGATCGCACCGTGCAGGGCGCGTGCCGGCTCGATCAGGTCGCGCAAGGTGCCGTCGACGCGCAGCCGCACCACCGAGCGCGTTTCGAATGGTTCGATATGGATGTCCGAAGCCTCTTCACGCAGCGCCTGGGTGAACAACGCATTGATCAGCCGGATCACCGGGGCGTCGTCCTGGCTTTCAAGCAGATCCTCGATCCGGGGGATTTCCTGCAGCAGGCGGGACAGATCCATGTCCTGCGCGATGTCGTCGGCCAGCGCGGCGGCGCCGCTGCCGGCGCCGTTGTAGGTGGCGACGATCAGCTCGTCGAAATCGGCCGCAGCGATCTGCCGGGCATGCAGCGGCACCCCCAGCGCGCGGCGCAATTCGGCCAGCGCGCACGCGTGCGCCCCGTGGCGTACGGCCACCTCCGCACGCTGCCCGTCGAGGGACGTGAGCAGTACGCCATGGGTCTTGGCAAAGGCGTAGGTAATCGGGTTGGCGGCACGGCTCATCAATGCGTACCCGAGCCGCTGGCTGGCTGGGTTCCGGCGGCCGGTGGCGAGGCTGGCGCTGCGGGCCGCAGCGGCGGCAGTGTGGGCAATTGCATGTTCGGCAGGATCGGGTCATGCGCCGGCCGCGCCCGCTCCTGCGCGCCCAGGATCTGCTCGTAGTGCTCGCTGGTGTAGCTATCGGCACGCTGGCTGTCGCGCACCACTGTCGGGCGCAGGAAGATCATCAGATCGGTCTTGGCGTGTGAGCGGGTCTTGTAACGGAACAGGCTGCCGAGCACGGGGATGGATCCGAGCACGGGAACCTTCTGCTCGCCATCGCTGACCGTGTCCTGCATCAGGCCGCCGATCACCACGATCTGCCCGTCGTTGACCAGCACCGTCGAGCTCACCGCGCGCTTGTTGGTGATCACACCGGCCGGATTGGACTTGTCCTGGATGCTGGAAACCTCGGTGTACAGCTGCAGGCGCACCGTGCCGCCCTCGGAAATCTGCGGCTTGATCCGCAGCGTCAAACCGACATCGTGCCGCTCGATGGTCTGGAACGGCGTGGGCGTGGTGGCGGCGGCCGATACTGCGTACTGGCCGGTGACGAACGGAACATTCTGGCCGATGACGATCTGCGCTTCCTCGTTGTCCAGCGTCAGCAGCGTCGGCGTGGACAGGATGTTGGCGTTGGCATCCGATTCGAGCGCGCGCACCAGCAGGCCCATGTTGAGGATCTGGCCCACGCCGGGAATGGAGATGCTGCCGTTGACCACGCCGATGTTGAGACCGGGGCCGGCCGATGCGGGGTTCTGGGAGATCCCGATGATGTTCTGCCCGGTGGTGCCGAAATTGGTGCCGCCGAAGGTCTTGCTGCCGCTGCCGGTGCCGCCCAGACCGCTGAGGTTCTGCCACTGGACGCCGAATTCGGCGGCCTTGTTCGCACTGAGTTCCACGATGGTCGCTTCCACGTAGACCTGGGCACGGCGCACGTCGAGCTTCTCGATCGCCGCGCGCAGGTTGTTGTAGATCGCATCGGGCGCGTTGATGATGATCGAGTTGGTCGCCGCATCCGCCTGGATGATGCCCGGTGCGGTCGCGGCGGCCTGGGACTGGCTGCTGCCGAAGCTCGAGACATCACCGCTTCCACTGGCGAACCCGCCGGTCTGACTGGGCTGAGCGCCGATCGCCGCGTTGCTGCCCAGCGCCGTCGGCGCAACATTTGGCCTGGCGGTGCTGACCTGACCTTCGTAGATCGCCCGCAGAGTCTCGGCGAGCTTGATCGCCTCGGCATTCTTCAGATAGACGACATGGATATTGCCGCCGGCGTTGGTGGGGGAATCCAGCATCGCGACGAACTTGCGCAGCTGGCTCAGCTTCGAGGGATCGCCGGCACGCACCAGCAGGCTGTTCGAACGGGCATCCGCCACGACCGTGAACCGCTCGGTGGGATCGGTTGCCGTGGCATCCATGCGCGCCGTGCCGCCGGTGAAGAGGCGGTTGACCAACCCCGCCACATCGACCGCCGAGGCGTATTGCAGCGGGATCACGACGGGGCCGGTTACATTCGGCTGGTCGATCGAATTGATGATACGGGCCAGCCGCTGCAGGTTGTTCGCGTAGTCGGTGATGACCAGCGTGTTGTTGTTCTGATAGGCACTGATGGTGTTGTTGGGCGAGATCAGCGGACGCAGTACCGGCACCAGTTGCGCCGCCGATTCGTAGCGCAGCGTGAACACCCGCGTCTCGATCTGGTCGCCGCCGCCACCGGCGCGGTAGCGTGCGCCGGCAGTCAGAGCCGGCTGCTGCTTGGCATCGGCCTCGGGCACGATCTTGACGATGCCGTGATCCTCGATCGCCGCAAAGCCCTGCAGACGCAGTGCCGAGAGAAACACGTCATACACCATGGCCCGCGGCACCGGCCTGGCGGAGACGATGTTGATCGTGCCCTTGACCCGCGGGTCGATCACGAAGTTCTTGCCGGTGATCTTGCTGACCAGCTTCACCACCCCATCGATGTCGGCGTTGACGAAGTTGAGCGTGACGACATCGGGATCCGCGCGCGGAAAGGTTGCTGTCGGTAGTGCCGGTCGGCAGCGGACGCACGGCAGGCCGGATCGTTTCCTCGCGCCGTTCCTGCGAACTGGCCGGCCATGCCTGGCAGAGCACCCATGCCGTCGCCAGCCAGAGAGAGCCGGTTCTGCACCAGCCATGTTTCATTTTCAATGGGGATTCACTATCGGTGAGGGAGGAAGATCCCGGGCAACAGGGTCATTTCCCTGTCCGCGGGCCGAAGCGCGGGCCGGTGGCTGGACAACCGCTTCCCGAAGCGGAGCGCAACCCCCGCTCGCGGTCACCGCGGCGACCGCGGTGTGCCCATTGCCGATCCGGTTGCCCCCCCGATGCCCCGACACGTTGGTCTCCACGGCTGCGTTGAGTTGCCCTTGACGCTCGCCAGACAGCGCTTCCGGAGAGTGGTGTCGGGTGCCGATTCATCCGTGCCGCCCGTCCACCGGCAAACCGGGTCGGGCGCAGACACATGGCGGCTGCGTGGACTTTGGGCCGAACGATGTCACGAGCCGGTGAATTCACCCCCGTTGGCAGGGGCGCCGCCGCCGCACGGTGCCGCGCAGTGAACGCAGCGCAGGCCGGTGCAAACAAGCGGCAGACGTGCGGGCCACTCATCGCCCGGCCACGCCGGGGGCTGCGCCAAACGGCACCGCCACCCCCTTCTGCGGCCACGCCAGTGTTTCACGCACGCCGGCGCGATCCAGGATGACGTGGTCGGTACCGACTTCGGCAAGCCGGATGCCGGGAGCCACCAGCTCGCCCTCGCGCACGGCGAGAATCTCGTTCGCCTGCAGCTGCATCAATGCGTAGCCGCGGTGCCTGCCGACCGCCGCGACAATGCCGAGCAGCCGGATGGCCAGCCCGGTCGGCACCGTGCCGTCGTGGTCAGCCGCGACCTTGCCGAACAGCTCCCGGGCGCTTTGCGCCCCGGCGTCGGCCCGCGCGGGCGCCGGGGCAAGCGGCTCGGCGCGTGGGGCGAGCCATACCCAGGTCCAGTGGGCCAGCACCAGACTGAGCAAGGCGACGGCAGCCAAGGTCACCAGCGAGACGATCGCCGTCCGTGCAAGGTTCGACCGTTCGAGCGAGATCGTCTGCATGTTTCGCCAGCGGGTCAGCTACAGCATGAGGGGAGCGTGCCGGAGCCATCGGTGGGTCCGGGTGCCAGCGGTCGTGTAGCGCCACCGGCCCGCCCCACGCACGTATACGCCAAAGCGCGGCAGGCCACCGTGAATTCCATGACATGACCGCCCTGCGTGTGCCGCTGACGCGCATGACCGGCAACCTTCGCGTCGTGCGGACTTCGCTGCAGCCAACGCGCGGAGGCAGAGCGTGCCCGCGGACGCATACGGGGCACTCACACAGTTTCATTCATGCTGGCACAGGATCGTTCCGGCCGGGTCCGCGGACCCATGCCGGGCGGAAGCCGTGACAACCGCATCACCCGGGCTTCGGCGTGAGCGTCAGCTGAGAGGGGGGGCGGGAGCACATGATGATCAGATCAGGGCAGCGCGGATTCACCTTGCTTGAGGTGATGGTGGTGGTGGTCATCCTGGGCATTCTTGCCGTGCTGGTGGTGCCCAAGATCATCAGTCGACCCGACGATGCGCGCGTGGTCGCCGCCAAGCAGGACATCGCCAGCCTGATGCAGGCACTCAAGCTCTATCGCCTCGACAATCAGCGCTATCCCACGACCGAACAGGGCCTGCAGGCGCTGGTGGTGCGGCCAACCACGGCGCCGATCCCGCTCAACTGGAAGGCGGGTGGCTATCTCGATCGGCTGCCCAAGGATCCGTGGGGCAATCCCTACCAGTATCTGAATCCCGGCCTGCACGGCGAGATCGACATCGTCAGTTTCGGCGCCGACGGTCAGCCCGGCGGCGAGGGCAACGATGCCGACATCGGCTCGTGGACGCTCTAGCGGGCACCGGCATGCGCGCCGGCCAGGTCCGTGCTACCGCAGGCACCCGGGGCTTCACGCTCATCGAGGTGCTGGTCGTGCTGCTGATCATGGGCCTGATCGTCGGACTGGCGAGTGCCGTGGTGCGTCCGGATGACCGCGGGCGGCTGCGCGTGGAAGCCGATCGGCTGGCACAACTGCTCAACCTCGCCGCCGCGGAAGCGCGCCTCACCGGAAAGCCGATGGCCTGGACGGCGGACGGATCGGGCTACCGATTCTGGCGGATGAACGGGGCTGCCGAATGGACCGAGGTGCAGGACAGTGATCTGTTCCGGGCGCGGACGCTGCCGCCGGGCATGCGGATCTCGGGCCTGCAGATCGAGAACACGCCGGCGCGCGGATCCATGCGGCTGGAGTTCGTGCCGTACCGAGCGGCACTCTCCTTCAGCATCGACCTGTCATTGGGCACCGCACATGACACCGTCGCGGGGTCGCCCATCGGAGAGGTGGATGTGTTGCCGGACCAAGGAGTCTCCCGTGTCAGCCTGGCGCAGCAATAGAGCGGGCGGGTTCACCCTGATCGAGGTGCTGGTGGCACTGGCGATCGTGTCGATTGCCCTGATGGCAGCGCTGCGTGCCGCCGGGCAGGGCACCAACAGCGCGGGCGCACTGCGCGCCAGCACGCTGGCCAGCTGGGTGGCGCAGAACCGTCTGGCCGAACACCGCGCCCGCGGCGACTGGCTGCCGCTGGGCTTGCAGCGCGGGCAGGCCAGCGAGGGCGGCATCATGTTCGACTGGCGCGAGGAGGTCATCGCCACGCCCAATGCCGCCTTCCGTCGCATCAATGTGACCGTGTATGCGGCGTCCGACGCTTCGCACGTACTGTCCCGTTTCAGCGGATTCCTGGTCAATCCGCCGCCGGCCGGCCCGTGAGGACGGCCGCAGTCAGGCGATGCAGCGGTTTCACCCTGATCGAGGTGCTGGCCGCGCTGCTGATTCTTTCGATCCTGGCGCTGTTGTCCTACCGCGGGTTGGGCGCCGTGCTCGATACCCGCCAACACGTCAGCATGGAGACCGACAAGTGGCAACACGTGAGCGCCTTCCTCGCGCGCTTCGAGCAGGACGTGCAGATGGCGTCGCCGCGTCCGGTGCGCCGCGGATCCGGCACTGCCCCGGCGTGGATCGGCATGCCCGCCAGCACGCCCACCCAACCGCGGCTGGAGTTCAGCCGTTTTGCCTCGGACGAGGGTGTCGACACCCCCCGGCGCGTGGCCTACACGCTGAACGGCAAGCACCAGATCGAACTGTGGCTGTGGCCGGGGCTCGACCTGCCATCCGATGTGCGGCCTGCACGCTACACGGTGCTGCGCGGGGTGACGTCGTTCGACCTGCAGTACCTCGATGCCGCACTGGTCTGGGTCAACGCGTGGCCGACGTCGCCGGACGATGCGGCGATTCCCCGGGCGGTGCGGCTGCGCATCGTGCTGGTCAGCGGCGAACAGATCGTGCGCGTGTTCGCGCTCAACTCATGAAAGCCCGTCAGCAGGGCGTCGCCATCGTGCTCGCGCTGGCGGTGGTCGCGCTGGCCGCGCTGGCGGTGACGGCGATGATGGTGTCGCAAAGCATCTGGGCGAGGCAGGTCGAGCTGACCGCCGAGCATGACCAGGCGCGGCAGCTCGTGCAGGCCGGACTGGACTGGGCCCGCGCCGTGCTGAGCGACGATCGGCGCACCAGCGCGGTCGACTATCTCGGTGAGCCGTGGGCGATGCAGCTGCCGCCGATCCCGGTCGATAACGGCAGTCTCACCGGTCACATCGAGGACCAGCAGGGCAAGTTCAATCTCAACAACCTGCTGACCGACGGCAAGGTCAATCTCGCCCAGCTCGATCACTTCCGGCGCCTGCTGGCGGTACTCGCCCTGCCGCCCGCGCTGGCCGACACGCTGGCCGACTGGATCGACGCCGACAGCACGCCGCAGCCGCAGGACGGCGCCGAGGATGCCTATTATCTGTCGCTACCGTCACCCTACCTCGCCGCCAACCGGCCCCTGATCGACGTGGCCGAGCTGGCACTGGTGCGCGGATTCGACGACGGTGTGCGGGCACGCCTGCGCCCGTTCGTGACGGCGTTGCCGCGCTTCACTCCGGTGAACGTCAACACCGCCTCGCCCGAGGTGCTGGTCGCGGTGGTCGACGGCCTCAGCCTTGACGATGCCCGGGCGCTGGTTGCGCAGCGCGATCGCGTCTATTTCCGCAACCTGCCCGAGTTCTTCGCACAACTTCCGCATGGACTCAGCGTGTCGCCAAAAAACATCTCGGTCAGGAGCGATTACTTCCGCGTGACGATGCAGGTCACCATCGGCGCAGCCCAGGCGCGCGGTGTGGCGCTGCTCGATCGCGAGAACGACGGCTGGCCGGTCATCCTTTGGCGCCAGTATCCATGAGCCTGCTGCGCATCTATGCGTCACCTGCCGACGCGCCGACCCGCTGTCAATGGGCGCTGGTCAATCACGGCCGCGAGGGGGTCACCGGCGAGGGCACACTGGCGAGCCTGCCGCGCCGTGCCGAGCGCGTGCAGTGGGTGATTCCCGCTGCACAGGTGCTGATTGCGCGGACCCATGTTCCCGCGGCGGCCCGGCGCCACGCCGGCGCGGTGCTGGCGTTCGCGCTGGAGGAACAGACCGCCGGTGAGCCGGATGCCAACCAGGTCAGCTGGCTCGGCCGCGTCGGCGACAGCGATGTGCTCGCGATGGTCGACAAGGCGGGCGTGGCGCGCTGGCGCGAGGCACTCGCCGCCGTCGGCATCCAGGGTCACGAGGTGCATGACGAGGCACTGCTGCTGCCGCTGTCGCAGGACGAATGGAGTCTGGCCTGGAATGGCAGCGAGGGGTTCGTGCGCAGCGGCGAGTTTGAGGGTGCGGCGACCGATTGCGGCGATCGCCTGGTGCCGCCGCTATCGCTGCGCCTGATGCTTGACGATGCACCGGCGCAGCACGCGCGGCCGGCCGCGATCGCGCTGTACACGATCGGCCCCGAGGCCCTGCCTGACATCGCGGCATGGACGCGCGAGCTGGGTGTGGTCGTGCGCCCGGCCGGCAGCTGGGACTGGCGCACCGCGCCGGCCGACGCCGGGGTCAGTCTGGCGCAGCAGCGGCAACGCTGGCAGGCGTTCGCCGGCGTGGCGGCGCGGCTGCGCCCGGCGGCGTGGATCACCGGCGTCGCGCTGGCGATCCTGGCGGTCGCGCTGGTCATCGACTGGGTATCGCTGACGAACCAGCAGGTCGCCCTGCGCCAGCAGATGACGGCGCGCTTCCGGGCGGTGTTTCCCGATGCGGTGGCGGTGGTGGACCCGCTGTTGCAGATGCGCCGCAAGCTCGCCGAGGCACGCCATGCCGCCGGCCAGTCCGACCGCAGCGATTTCCTGCCGATGATCGCGCAGGTGGCAACCGCCACCCGCACCCTCCCGGCCGGTACGCTGCATGCCGTGTCCTACGAGAGCGGGCGTATGACGCTCGAGCTTTCCGCGCTCGACGAAGCGGGCCTGCGCAGCGTGGTGGCGCACTTGCGCCAGGCCGGGCTGAGCGTCGATCCGATCCCGGCCTCGAAACGTCTTGCCGGTGCGGCGGTGGTACTCACGGTGCGACCGTCATGAGGGCGCAACTGCTCAGGCTGTGGGAATCGCGCTCGCCGCGGGATCGGACGATCATCGCGGCCGCAGCCGTGCTGACGGGTGTGCTGATGTATGTCTGGCTGGTGCTGGCGGCCGCGCGCGCCACCGCGTCACTGGGCCCCCGCGTCATCACGCTGCGGGGACAGGCGGCGCGGCTCGAACAGCAGGCGAGCGAGGTGGAAAGCCTGCGCGCCGCACCGCCCATCCCGGTGTCGCGCACCGATCTGCGCGCACTGGTACAGGCGCAAACCGATGCCACCGGACTGGCGCACGCTCTGGTGAGCATCAATGCGCCGGATGCCGGCCAGGTGGTGGTGGTGTTCGGCGCGGTGTCATTCCCGGACTGGCTGCGCTGGATCGCCGCGCTGGAAGTGCAGCATGTGCGGCTGGACTCCTGCCGCATCGAAGCGCTCTCCACCCCGGGCCAGGTCAGCGTCACGGCGACCCTGGTTCGCCCGAAGCCGCGATGAAACGCTGGCAGCTGCTCGCGATCGGGCTGGCGCTGTATGCCATGGCCCTTGTCGTCACCGCCCCGGCGACCCTGACCGACACCATGCTGCGGAACGTCAGCGACGGACGGCTGCGTCTGGCCGATGCGCAGGGCAGCGTGTGGTCGGGCAGCGGGCAACTGCTGATCCGGGATGCGGCCGGGCGCGTCGGCGTGGCGCGATCGCTGTCGTGGCAGCTGCAACCGGCGGCACTGTGGCGGGCACGCCTGGTTTACCGGATCGACTTCGGCGCGGACTCGCGGCCGTTTCCGGTGACGCTGGCCTGGTCGCACGTCACGCTGACGAATGCCAACATCGACCTGCCGGCGGCGACCCTGGGCTACGTGGTACCCAAGCTCGCCGCACTGGCACTCGGTGGCGAGGTGCATCTGCAGATTGCAAACCTCGTCATCGGCCAGCGCACCCTGCGGGGCGAGACCACGCTGCAATGGCGCAACGCCGGCTCGGCGCTGTCGCCGGTGTCGCCGCTGGGCGATTATCAGCTGCACCTTGCGGGCGCCGGGAACGAGCTGCGGGTGGTCCTGACGACCCTGCAGGGGCCGCTGCAGCTGCACGGCGAGGGAGCGTGGGCCGACGGCAGCCGGCCCAACTTTGCCATCAGCGCCAGCGTGCCGCCCGACTTGCGGCAGCGGCTGGAGCCGTTCCTGCGCCTGATCGCGGTGAAACAGGTCGACGGCAGCTTTGCCATGCAGCTGCAGTAGACCCGTGCCGTGGTCGTCAGTGTGAACCGGCCTGCGCGCAGACTCACGGTTTCATGAACCTCCACATCATCCGGCCGATCCGACCGAGCGTCCGCATCGTCGCGTGCCGGCGGCCGGTTACAGGGCGGTGACCTGCTCCGGCGCTCCGCTCATCACGGTCGGCGCGCCGGCGGCGTAGGCCGCGCGGTTGTAGGCGGCGACGTCGCCGGCGAGCAGCGCGTTGAACTCGGCGAGCTTGCCGTTGAACTGCGCATCCAGCTGCTGCTCCAGCTGCAGCAGCGCCGGTGTCGGCGGCTGCCCCTGCAGGCTGCCGAAGCCGTAGCCCAGCGCCTGCATGCCGCCGTGCAGATCGGACAGCTGCTTCAGGTCATCCTCGACCACGTCGTGCTGCACGTTCGGCGCGTAGATGCTGTCGCGGAACTTGCCCAGTTCGCCGTCGAGCTTTTTCGCCTGCACCAGCGCCGCGGCGTAGCTGGCGTTGTCGCCAGCCTTGTCCTCGAACTGCTTGAGCGTGGCGCGCATCGCAGTGACCCGGTTGAGCATGTCGTCGATCGCGCTGAGCCGGCTGCGCGCGGCCAGCGCGTGCTGCAGCACCGCCTGCGCGGCAGCAGTCGCCGGCGGCTGGTTGGGATCGGCCTTCACCAGCACGCTCTCGCTGGCGCTGTGGCCGTCCGCCGTCACCGTGACCTGGTAGGTACCCGGCAGCACGGCCGGCCCCTTCGCGTTGTTGCCGTCCTTCTCCGGATGCTCGGGCTTTTCAAAGTCGAGCTGGGTGGCGCCGTCGTAGTTCATGTTCCAGACGTAACGATTCACGCCGGCCTTGGCATTGGTATAACGGGTGGCCACCAGCTTGCCGGCGGCATCGCGCACGGTGATGGTGACCGCGCCGTGCTTGGCTTTCTTGTCGGCCTTGATCGCCTTCGGCACGCTGTAGTCGATCAGCACGCCGTCGGGCGCATTCGGCACCGTGTACAGCGGCTCGGCGCCTTCGCCGCGCGACCAACGCACGAACTCCACGCCGGCGCGCGGCGTGAACAGGTGCAGCGGCTGCTTCGCCACGCTGTCGCTGTATTCGGCCAGCGGCGCGAAGTGGTCGAACACGAAGATGCCGCGGCCGTGGGTGGCCAGCAGCAGGTCGCCCTGCACGAACTTCACGTCGAACACCGGTACCGTCGGCAGGTGCGCTTGCAGCTGCGACCAGTGGCCGCCGTTGTCGCGCGAGACGAAGGCGCCGATGTCGGTGCCGGCCACCAGCACGCCGGCATGCTGCGGGTCCTCGCGCACCACGAACACGGGTGCGTCCGGCAGCCCCTTGTCGATGCGCGTCCAGCTCTTGCCGTAGTTGTCGGTGCGATAAACATAGGCGTGGCGATCGTCCAGCTCGTGCGCGTCGAACGCCACATAGGCGTGGCCCGGCTGGCTCGCCGACACGCCCACCTGGTATACGCGCGCCCACTTCGGCGCGCCGCCCGGCGTCACGTTGCTCCAGTGCGCGCCGCCGTCGCGGGTGAGCTGCACCAGGCCATCGTCGGTGCCGGCCCACAGCACCTGCGGATCGGTCGGGGCGATGCTCAGCGACAGCACGGTGTCGTAGGTTTCCGCACCGGACAGGTCGAGGTTCACCGGGCCGCCGGAGAGCGCCTGCCTGGCCTTGTCGTTGCGCGTCAGATCGCCGCTGATCGGCGTCCAGCTGAGGCCGGCATCGGTGGACTTGAACACCACGTTGCCGCCCAGGTAGACGGTTTTCGGATCGCGCGGATCGACCGCGATCGGGCTGGTCCAGTTGAAGCGGTATTGCACGTCGGTCAGCGGCAGATCGTTGTAGAACGCCGGGCCGTGCAGGTACGGCATGGCGAAGTCGCTGCGCTTGCTGTCGCGATGGAACACCGCCATCGCGCCGTCCTGCGCGTCGTTGTAGATCAGGTTGTCGCCCGCCGGCACCACGTACTGGCCATCGCCGCCGACCACGTTGAACCAGTCGCTGGCGCTGTTGACCTTGTCCGCCAGCGAGCTGACCGGGCCGCACCAGCCGCTGTTGTCCTGCAGGCCGGCGCACACGGTGTACGGGGTCTTGTCGTCGGCCGCCACCATGTAGTCCTGCTCGATCGGCAGGCCGTCGAGGAAGCGCCAGCTCTTGCCGCCGTCCTGGCTCAGATAGGCGCCGCCGTCATTGCCCTGGAGGATGCGCTGCGGCTGGGTCGGGTCGATCCACAGCGCGTGGTGGTCGACGTGCACGCTCTTGTCGATCTCGTGGGCGGTCTTGCCGCC
>VFSW01009500.1_pt1 | contig 13876 bp, 13 predicted proteins | sample 5358111 | NCBI WGS metagenome assembly VFSW01 (sample SAMN11554181, study PRJNA540505) | mine drainage metagenome | isolation source: sediment from site ElyBrook_90M | place: USA: Ely Copper Mine, Vershire, VT | collected 2017
TTTTTATGGTTTTTTTGCGCCGGGGTTTTTCCTCAAAAAACCCCGGCGCAAATTCAAAATGCGCTTCGTTCCGCTGTTTCGGTTGTCTGCTGCCGACTGCTGGCCGGCCATGCTAATTGGGGCGGCGCAACCTGTCACCACCACAAATAGCGTGCGCCGTCCGACGAAACACTTCACCCGGTGCTGGTGGTTTCGAATCAGGTCGAAGCTCGAAAATCGAGTGAAAGCAGCACCGCCGCATCGGGCCTGGCGTGTTTCGCCGTGCCGCCCATTGCTATCAGCCCACCGCCCGGCACGCAAGAAACAAACCGCTCGCGCGCCTGGACCACGGCCCGGCTCTGCAACGGACCGGACCGTTCGCTTCGTCGGCTCCTCCCGACCACACGCGGCAGCGTGTGAAAGATCGGTCCATTGGGAACGAGCCAACGCTGGGGGGAGGCGGGGCGGAGCGGTCATCGGATTTTCAGCGTGCTGAGCGCGACCACCGCGAACAACACGCACAGGATGTAGAAGCGCATCACCACTTGCGACTCATGCCAGTTCTTCTTCTCAAAGTGATGGTGAATCGGCGTCATCAGGAAGATGCGCCGGCCGGTCCCGGTCCGCCCGCGGGAGTACTTGAAGTAACCCGTCTGGAGAATGACGGAGCCGGCTTCCATCACAAAGATGCCTCCCGCGATAAACAGCACGAACGGCTGGTGGATCAGCACCGCCACCAGACCGAGGGCGCCGCCCAGCGCCAGCGATCCGGTGTCGCCCATGAAGACCTGGGCGGGGTGGCAGTTGAACCACAGGAACCCCAGACCCGCGCCGATCATGGCGGCGCAGAAAACGGTCAACTCGCCGGCGTCGGAAACGAAGGGAATTTGGAGATACTTCGCCGTCTTGAAATTGCCCGCCAGGTAGGTCATCACCAGAAACACGACCGACACGATGAGCGTGCAGCCGATCGCCAGGCCGTCCAGGCCATCGGTCAGATTGACGGCGTTGGAACTGCCCACGATGGTGAAGAGCGTCAGCAGCAGGCCGGCCAGGACGCCCGCCGCGATCGGATGCTTGTAAAACGGCACCATTATGACGCTGACCAGGTTGCTGACGATCACGGACTTGCTCTCCGGAAACCGCAGTTCGCTCGTCACGGGAAGCTTCCACAGATAGAGGCCGATAAACAGTGCCAGCGAAACCTGAACGAGCAATTTCACGCGCGGCTTGGCGCCCTTGCCGCTGCCCTCGGTGATCTTGGTGTAATCGTCGTAGAAGCCCAACGCGCCGAGCACGATCACCGACAGCACGGTCAGCTCCACCAGCGCATTCCACTGCGTCCAGAGCAGTGTGGTCAGGCTGAGCGTCAGGACAATCAGCAGACCGCCCATCGTCGGCACGCCGAGTTTTTGGGCGCCGCGTCCGCGGGCGCAGCCGGCCACGCTGGCCAGATCCTCGTAGTTCTGCCCGAAGCTCAGTTGCTTGAGCCAGCGGATGACCTTCGGCCCGAACCACCAGCTCAGCACCAGCGCCGTCACCGCCGCGCCCGCCGTGCGGAAGGTGATGTACCGGAACAGGCGCAACCAGGACAGCGGCTCTTCCCAGCCGGTCCCTTTGCACGCATCCAAGATGAAATGACTCAGATAGTAAAACATCGGACCACGACCCTAACACCCACGTTGCCGGTTCCAAGTTCCACGTTACCGGTTCGCCCGGAACGCGCATCGCCAAAGCCTGGAGCTAGTGACCCTCACGCTGCCGCGGCTACTTGCCGTTGACCCGCGCGCAGCACCTCGGCCAGACGTTCGAGCCCGGTCGCCCGCGACGCCTTCAGCAGCACCAGATCGCCCGGCTTGAAAAACCGCTGGATCGCCCCGGCCGCCGACTCGACGTCGGTGAACTCGAAGACGCGCAGCAAACCGGCCGCGCGCGCCGCGTTCGCCAACACGCCGGCCATCCGGCCCACGGCGATCAACTGACCCACGCCCAACTCCGCCGCCGTGCGGCCCGCTTCCTCGTGTGCGGCGACGCTGTGGCCGCCCAGTTCCGCCATGTCGCCCAGCACCGCGATGCGGCGTCCGGCGCAGGGCAGTTCCACCAGCGCCCGGAGCGCGGCGGCCATCGAGTCGGCATTGGCGTTGTAGCTGTCATCGAGGACGCGCACGCCCTGGGCTTCCCACAGGTGCATCCGCATCCTGGCGGGTTTGGCTTCGGCCAGGCCGCGCTGGAGTTCGGCACGACCCAGGCCAAGCTCCGCTCCGACCGCGAGCGCCAGCAAAGCATTAGCGACCTGATGGCGGCCCAGCAGGGTGAGGCGGTACTCACCGCAAAGATCGGCGCGCGGCGCCTCAACGCGAAACGTGATCCCGCGCTCGTCCATGCGAATTTCCTCCGCCCGCCAGTCGTTCGTCTTGGCAAGTCCCGTCCGCACCACTCTGGCGCACGTCCGCTTGGCCAAGGCATCGGTCCAGTCGCTATCCCCGTTGATCACCAGCAACCCGTCGGCGGGCAGCAACTCCGCCAGGCAGCCTTCTTCCTCCGCGACGCCCGCGAGATCGCCGAAAAATTCCAAGTGCTCGCGCCCGATGTTGGTGATGACGCCGATGCGCGGACGGATCAGCTTCACCAAAGCGGCCAGTTCCCCCGGATGATTGGTCCCGATTTCGAGCACGGCCGCCTGGTGCGCGTTCTCCAGCTTCAACAGCGTCAGCGGCACCCCGATGTCGTTGTTAAAACTGGCCTCGCTGGCGAGCGTCGCGAATTTCTGGCGGAGCACCGCTGCGAGCAAATCCTTCGTCGTCGTTTTGCCGTTCGAGCCGCCGACGGCAATGATCGGCACGGAGAAATCATCCCGGTACCGCGACGCCAGCCGGCCCAGCGCCGGACGAGTGTCCGGAACGGTGATGACGGCGCAGCCGGGCAGTTCGGGCGGCGGGCGGTCGCGGTGGACGACCACCGCCGCCGCGCCCCGGCGCGCGACTTCCGCGAGAAAGTCGTGGCCGTCGAAGCGCCCGCCCTTCAGGGCGACAAACAAATCGCCCGTCTGTGCCTGGCGGGAGTCGCTGGTCACTCGGCGGACCAGCGTTTCCTCGGTTCCCCCCCGAAGCGGCCCGGCGCAGGCGGCGGCGACAAATTTCAACGAGCGAGGTTCCACGGTTATTTCAAGGAAAACGAAGCCGTGACGACCGCAGTGACCGTCTTCTCGAACGAAGTCGTGTCGTTGATGCCCTCCCAACTGGTCTGGACGGAGTGCAGCGGCGTGATCTGGAACACGCCCATCTTGGCGGCCCGGAGTTGGGCGATGGCACGCCCGCCCTGCGCCGCGATCTGCTCGGCGCGGGCGCGGGCGTCGCGGGTCGCCTCGGCGAGCATCTCGACTTTGGCCTCGCCGGCCTTGGTATAAATGTACTCCGGCGGTGTGGGGGTGAACAGCACGCCGGCTTCCACGAGCGCGGACGAATCCCGGTCCAGCCGGGCGGTCGCCGCCGCGTTCCCGGATTGGAGTTGCACGGACTGGGTGAGGCGGTAACCGGCGGTCTTGTGCTGCACCCAGCCGCCTTCGCCTTTGCTGGTTGCCTGCAATTCCTGGATGGTGATCGGCGTGAACACGCAGTTGGTCATGCCGTGCTCGTCCAAAAACGCCCCAACCCTGGCCCCGTCGGCCTTCAGTTTGCGTTGCGCGTCGAGCAGGGTCGCGGCCTCCGCGCTGAAGCCGCCCCGCCAGACGATGAGGTCCGCCTGCACGTCCTTCCGCGCGGAGCCGGTGACGACGATGGTCTGCGACTCCGCGATGTTCAGCCAGGCGCGGGTGACCAGCATCGCCGAGCACACCAGCCCGGCGGCCAGAAACAGCCCGGCCAGCAGGCCGAGCAGATGGGGGCGGGCTTCAGTCATTGGCGGGGGGCGCCGGGTGCGCGGCGGCCGTGCGGACGGGCCGGTGGGCGGCCTCCGACGCCAGGCCGTCACTGGCGGCGGCCTCGGCGTCCCGGTCGGGTTTGATGGTCAAGTAATTGGCCGCGCGCTCGGCGATTTGCTTGAAGATCGGCGCGGCGACTTCACCGCCGAAATGGCCGCCTTTGGGATCATCCAGAAAGACGCCGATGCACAACTCCGGCGCGTCCGCCGGGAAAAAGCCGATGAACGACGAGAAGAACCGGTCGGAATAATAGCCGTGGGGCCGGGCCTTTTGCGCCGTGCCAGTTTTGCCGGCCACGGTGTAATGCTCCAAGGCGGCCTTCGGCGCGGTGCCTCCGGGGGAGACGACCGTCTTGAGAGCTTGGACCATCTGTTGGGCGGTGGCCTCGCGGATGACCCGGCGCCGGACCTGCGGTCCGAATTTGACCACCACCCGGCCGTCGCGGTCTTCCAGGCGGTCCACGAGCATGGGGCGCATGAGTTGGCCGCCGTTGGCGATGGCGCTCATCGCCAGGACCATCTGCAGCGGCGTGACCGCGACGCCCTGGCCCATGGGGATCTGCGCGATGGAAACCTTGTACCACTCATCGAGCGGGTGAACGGTGCCGGCGGACTCGCTGTTCAAAGGAACGCCGGTGCGCTGGTTGAACCCGAAGGCGGTGATGTACCGGTAGAGCATTGGCGCGCCCATCTGAATGCCGATCTTCGCCGCGCCGATGTTCGACGACTTGGTGATGATGCTCTCCACCGAGAGAACGTCGTAGGGATGGTGGTCATGCAGCGGGACGCCGCCGAAATGGAAACTGCCATGCCCGCAGTCAAACTGGTCGGACAGCCGGACCACACCCTCGTTCAAGGCGCCGGAAACGACCACGATCTTGAAGGTCGAGCCGGGCTCATATTGGTCGCAGATCGCGTGGTTGCGGAGCGCGTCGGCGGAGGAGCGTCCGAGATCGTTGGGATCGAAGTTCGGCAGCACGGCCAGGGCGAGGATTTCTCCGGTGCGCGGGCGCATCACAATGGCCGAGGCGCTGAGAGGCGAGTGCTGGGCCATCGCGCCGGCCAACGCCTCCTCCGCCATGTGCTGGATGGCGGAGTCGAGCGTGAGCACGACGTTGAGGCCGTCGTGCGGCGCGACATCCTGCTCGCGCAAGTCCACCAGCTCGTGGCGGCTGTGGTCCGTCTCGGTCAGACGCCAGCCGCGCACGCCCCGGAGGTCGGAGTCGTAGGTGCTTTCGATGCCGTCCACGCCGACGAGGGTGGTGAAGCGGCGACCGCCGTTGGTCCGGATCGTGGCGCCGACGAAGCCGAGCAGGTGCGCGGCCAGGGCCTGGTTCGGGTAAACGCGAAGCTGGTCGTCCTCCGGATCGGTGCAAATCGCGCCCCGGCGCAGGTTGCGGAAGAAGGCCTGTTGCGCCTTGGGCAGCTTCTTTTCATCCACGCCGAAGGTGAGGTTGGTCATGGTCTGCTGGATGCGCTGCCAGGTTTCCACCGACACTTTGCGCTTGAGCACGACGTACTGGTTGGTGATGACCTCGCCCTTTTCGCCACGGCGGAAGCGCCACATCAGCCGCTGAAGGACATCCTGCTCGTTCAGGTTGAGCAGCGGCGCCACGGCCCGGGCCACGGGCGCCTCGTAGCCAATCACCAGTTGCGGATTGGCGCACACGGTTTTGACGAACACACTGGTGGCCAGAACATTGCGGTTGATGTCGAGGACGTCGCCGCGCCGCGGTGCCAGGAAGATGGTCCGATGCGTGTTCTCGTCGGCCTCTTTCTTGAGTTCCTCGTGGCAGATCCCCTGGAGGTAGCCCAGCCAGCCTGCCAGGGCGGCGAAGGCGCCGACCAGCAACCACTGGAACAGCGCCAACCGCTTCGATTGGATCCGGTATGTCATGGAAAAACTTACCGACCGCCCGCGGCCATCGGTTCCTCACTTCCGACGGCGCGCGGGCGGCGGTAAAATCATTGTCTTGCTCGTCAATTCCATCTCTGTTCCAGCCTCTCGCGTGGATTCAACCCGCCGGTGGGCGCCGGCGGATTCCTGAATCCCCCACGGACGACCCGGGCGGCAAACCGGCTGCTGCCCTTTCACGGCGGCGGCACGGCGCGCGCCTGCTGCGCCACGATCGGGCTGGCGGGCGCGGAAACCGGAGCGCCCGGCGGCCACTCGACAAGCCGCCGCACCTGGAACGGGTTCGGCGGACCCAGACCCAGATTCAGTTCCCGCACGCGCCGGTCCAGCGGCCCCGGCGACCGTAATTCCCCCAGGAAACGGCGCAGTTTCTCGTTCTGATCCCGCAGTCCGGCCAGTCGCTGCTCCCGCGTGCGGATCTGTTGGCCGAGTTCGTAAATCTGGTTCTTCAGCCAGACGTAGCCCACCGCCACGCCGCCGATCAGCAGACACAGCAACAACGCCCACAGCGCCGGGGCAAAGCGGATCGCCGCGGCCTGGGTTTTCCGATTCCGGGCCATGTCAAAGTTTCTCCAGCACTCGCAACTGCGCGCTCCGGCTGCGCGGGTTCGCGGCCAACTCCGCCGCCCCGGGGCGGATCGCCTTCCGCGTTACCCGGCGCAACTCCGGCGTGCGGGGTCGGCGCAATTCCGGCACATCGACCTCACCGTCGAAGGTGTAGTCCCGCGCCCGTTCGTTGCCGAAGTCCTTCACCGCCCGGTCTTCCAGCGAGTGAAACGTGATCACCGCCAGCCGCCCGCCGGGTTTCAGGACCTTCAGCGCCGCCGCCAGACCCAGTCGCAGAGAGTTCATTTCGTCGTTCACTACCAAGCGCAACGCCTGGAACACCTTCGTCGCCGGATGGACGCGCTGGCCGCGGCGCGGCTTCAGCCGTTCGATCAAGGCCGCCAGTTGCCGCGTCGTCTCGAACGGCAGTTGCTCCCGCTGCCGCTCAATCTCCCGCGCGATCCGTCGCCCGTCCGACTCGCCGCCCAATTCCCAGAAAATCCGGGCCAACTCCCCGGCGGGCGCCGTGTTCACCAGTTCCGCCGCCGTCAAGCGCTGGCGCGGGTCCATCCGCATGTCCAGCGGACCGTCCTGCTGGAAGCTGAAGCCGCGTTCCGCCGTGTCCAGTTGCGGCGAACTCACGCCCAGGTCGAGCAGCACACCGTCGCAACTCGCCGCCGGAACCCAATCCGCCAGGTCGGCGAAATTGCCCTGACGCAGCTCAAATCGCCCGGCAAACCCGGCCAGCCGCGCCCGCGCCGCTTCAACGGCCGCGCCATCGCGATCGCACCCAAACAGCCAGCCATCCGGGACGCTCGCGGCCAGGATCGCTGCCGCGTGTCCACCCCCACCGAGTGTCCCGTCGGCGTAGCGGCCGCCCGGCCTCGGCCGGATCGCTGCCGAAACCTCGGCTGCCATGACCGGCCAATGGACGAACGCGGGCACCGGACATGACTCCTCACTTGGTTCGCGTTGGCTCCGACCGCCAGAGCCGCCCGGTGAGGCGGTTCCACGGCTTGAGGCCCGCGGGGTTGGCCGGGGTCGGCTCGACAATGGCGCCGACCTTCCGGTTGGCGGCGGAGCGCAGCGGGACAACTTCCAAATCCGCATCGCGCAGGTCGTTGCGAACGACTTTCACGTTGTCGAGTGACAGTTCTTCCTGGACGGGCGCGGTGCTGCGCCGGACCGGCACCACCTTATTCGTCGCGCGCCAGATCCCGTCGCCGGCGCGGCGCATGAATCTCCGGGCCCATGAGCGGAGGGCGGAGCCCGATTCCAAGATCTGTGCCCACGCGGTGGAAACAAGCGTCGGGCCAGGCGCCGCGCCGCTGCGTGGCTGCTCCGGTGGGGTGGGGACCGGAGACGGCGCAGCTTGCCCGGTCGGTCGCGGTGGCGGCGCGGGCTTCGGTGCCGAATCAGGTTGGCGCCACTCGTCGCTTGGGCTGATCGCAAACGGGTTCCTCGGCGCACCAAACTTGGGCAACAGGCTCCGCTTCGGCAACCGATACCGGCCGGCGGTCTCCTTCGTCTCGACCAGGCTTTCGGTGACGGCCAGTAAATCCACGGGGTTCATAATTATTCCATCATCTTGAGCGCTTCGGGCGCCACCAACTCGGCGGCCGCCATTTCTTTCTCGTAGCGATCCGGACTCCAGATTTCGTACCGATCCAGCAAACCCACCAGCAGGGCTTCGTTGGTGATGCCGGCCGCCCGCGTCATCTCCTCGGGCAGCAGAACCCGGCCCGCGCTGTCGAGCGACACCTGGGCCGATTTACTACCGATGACGCGCTTCAGGATGACCTTCTTCGGGTCACCTTGCGGCAGTGCCTCGATGTTCTGCATCAACTTTTCCATTTGGTGCGGGAGCAGCACGCGCAGACAACAGCCTTCCTGCTGCGCCGGCCAGAGCACCAAGGTCAGTTCCACCCCCGGCTTCGACCGCCAGCGGGCCGGAATCTGAAGACGACGCTTCTCATCGAGTCCATGGCGATAGACCGATGTGAAGTGCGTCGGCGACTGGGCCTGGCTTGACTTCATCTGCTCGTGGATGGGCGAAGGCCACACCTCTGCCCACTACGACCCACTTTATCCTATATTATCCCACCTCCTGTCAAGCGGATTCCCGACACAATCCACAGAAGTTATTCACATGCTGGCGATTCAGTCCAATCCGCACTTGTGAACAAATGGAGGATAAACTTCCGGACGGTTTCAGTCAACTCAGTGGACTTGCACGCTTTTGCTTGGGAAGTCGTGTGGTTTTCAGTGGTGATCGGCTCTGGCCGGGGTGGGCGATAACTCTCAGCGAGCGGGAGTTTTACCTGACCGGGGCCGACCTGCTACGCTTCCGGCGGAATGGAAACGGCCGATTTCGATTTTTCTCTGCCGCCGGAACTGATTGCGCAAATGCCGACGCCGGAACGCGATGGATCCCGGTTGCTCTTGCTGCACCGGGCGGAGGGGCGGATTGAGCACCGCTGGTTCCGCGATCTGCGCGAACACCTCCGGCCCGGCGATGTTCTGGTGCTCAACGACTCGCGCGTCATTCCAGCCCGGCTGCGCGGCGTGAATGCCCGGACCGGTGGGCAGTTTGAAATCCTGCTGCTCGAATCGAACGCCCGCAACGACTGGTGGGCGTTGCTCCGGCCCGGCAAGCGTGCCCGCCTCGGCACGCGCATCGCACTCCGCGGCGCGGCGGGCCCGCCGGGGGACGTTTTCGCAACCGTCGTCGCGAGCAACGAGGAAGGGCACCGGCGCTTGAGTTTCAGCGGCGTGGACGATGTCCAGTCGGTGCTCCAGGAGTGGGGAGAAGTGCCCTTGCCGCCGTACATCCACCGCGACCCCGGCACCCTGGCGAGCGACAAGGACAGATACCAGACGGTGTTCAGCCGCGCCAACGGCTCGGTCGCGGCACCGACAGCGGGGCTGCATTTCACCCAGTCGTTGTTCGACGAGCTGCGCGGCGGCGGAGTAGGAATCTGCTTTGTGACGCTTCACGTTGGCCTGGCCACATTCGCGCCCGTGAAGAGCGCCAGCCTCCGGGCGCATCGGATGCATGAAGAACGATTCGAAGTCACCGCCGAGGCGGCCAGAACGATCCAACAGGCGAAGCGCACCGGCCGCCGGGTCATCGCCGTCGGAACCACGACGGTTCGCGTGCTTGAGTCCGTGGCGGCGGCGAACAGCGGTCAGGTCGTGGCGGGGGCCGGTCGCACGCGCATCTTCATCCATCCGCCTTTTCGTTTCCAAGTCGTGGACGCGTTGCTCACGAATTTCCATCTCCCGAAGTCCACGCTGCTCATGCTGGCGAGCGCCTTTGCGGCGCCGGGAGAAACTCACGGCCGGAACCTGGTTCTCTCGGCCTATGCCTCGGCCATCCGCGAACGGTATCGTTTCTTCAGCTACGGCGACGCCATGCTCATCTTATGAATCCCCAGTCCGCAGTCCGCAGTCCAGCGCCGCGTGGTGAAGAACGAAGTCGCGTTCCGGCGGTTCACGCCACTCCGCTCGGGGCAGTTAGTCTTCTTCCATTTGTGTTCATCAACATGGCGATGACCGCGGACGGCAAGATTGCCACCGCGAACCGTGCCGTTGCCTCCTTCAGCAGCCGGCGCGACCGGGAACATCTCTACGAACTGCGCGCCACAGCCGACGCCGTGATGTGTGGGGCGCGCACGGTCAACTTGAACCAGATCAGCCTCGGGGCCGGCGGCGCGAAGTATCGCCGCCTTCGGCTCAAGCGCGGTCTCGCGGAGCACCCCCTTCGTGTCGTTGTCACCGGGTCCGGCTCGCTCCGTCCGCAGGCGCACCTCTTCACGCGCCGTTGCTCACCCATCATCGTCCTGACTACCGGACACGCCGGCTCGAGGCGGCGGCGCGCTCTGCAAGCCGTGGCCGCCGAGGTGAAGGTCTGCGGCAAGGAGGAAATCGACTTTCGCTCGGCGCTGGCTTGGCTCCGTGAACAGTGGGGCGTGCGCCGCCTCCTCTGCGAAGGCGGCGGCGAACTCAACGGCGCTTTGCTCGCCGCCGGTCTGGTGGACGAACTGCACCTGACACTCTGCCCGTTGATCTTCGGTGGACGCGCCGCGCCGACGATTGCCGACGGGCCGGGCATTGCCCGCCTCGCCGACGCGGCGCAGTTTCACCTGCAATCGCAGCACCGCACAGGCGACGAACTGTTCCTGGTGTTCGCGCGAGGATGATGCGCAGCCCGCGCCAGCCGGCGGCGGCCGGACACTTCCCGACGCGTCGAATCGCCGCTTGAATTCGGCCCCCGAGGCCATATTTTCAGGGGCGCGGGCTGGGTCGGGTGGAGTCGGAGTGATCGGTGGCTGGAAAGGCCGCCCCGGACGCGACGGACAGCCGGCTGAACTTTGAAGAGCTCGCTTACTTGGTCCTCCTTGGAGGAATTGAAGAAGGCCGCCGAAGAAGGCGAGCCGGAGGCGCAGCGCTATCTGGGCGTGTGCCACCAGACGGGCCGGGGCTTGCCGCAAGACCATCAGGAGGCGGTGAAGTGGTTTCGGCGGGCGGCCGAGCAGGGCGACGCCGCCGCCAAGTGCTTCCTGGGAGTTTGCTACCAAACCGGGCAGGGCGTGCCGGAGGATTGCAGCCAGGCCGCCGGATGGTTTCGCGAAGCCGCCGAGCAAGGCGATCCCGCGGCGCAATTCAATCTGGGCGTGCTCTACGAAACGGGCCAGGGCGTGCCGCAGAATTACGCCGAGGCCGTGAAGTGGTACCTCGAGGCCGCGGAACGCGGCGAAGCCCAGGCCCAGTTCAACCTCGGAGTGTTCTACGAAGCGGGCCAGGTGGTGCCGCAAGACTACCACGAAGCGGTCAAGTGGTACCGCCGCGCCGCCGAACAGGAGTGCGCCCCGGCACAGTGCAATCTCGGTCTTTGCTACGAAACCGGTCGCGGTGTGCCGCAGGACATCAAGCGGGCGGTCCAATGGTTCGTGCGCGCCGCCAAGCAGGGCGACAAGACCGCCCAACACAACCTGGGCATCTATTACTCCAACGTGGAAGCGACCGAGCGCGCCGCGGCCGAGCAGGCCAAGGATGAAGCCGGCTGACCCAGGGCCTTCGGGTGCGCGTCCGCCGGGCGCCGACTCGGAGCCGCCGGTCTGGTTGCGCTTCTGGGGAGTCCGCGGTTCCACCCCCACGCCTGGGCCGGCCACCGTGCGCTACGGCGGCAACACGGCGTGCGTCGAGGTCCGGGCGGCGGGCGAAATCATCATCCTGGACGCCGGCACCGGCCTGCGGCCCTTGGGGCGCACGCTGGCGGCGGAGTTTGCGGAGCAACCGCTGCGCCTGACCCTGTTGCTGACGCACACGCACTGGGACCATATCCAGGGCCTGCCCTACTTCCTGCCGATTTACAGCCCGAACAACGAACTCCGCATCCTGGGTTACGAAGGGGCGCGTCAAGGTCTGGCCGCCGTGCTCTCGGCCCAGATGGAAAGCCCCTACTTTCCCATCGGCTTCGACGCGCTGCCGGGCAGCGTCATCGTGGAGGAACTGAAAGAGCGGGAGTTCCACGCCGGCCCGGTGCGAGTGCAGGCGCACTGTGCGAACCACCCCGGCGCCTGCGTGGGCTACCGGCTGTTCACGCCGCATGGGAGCATCGCCTTTTTCCCGGACAACGAAACCGGCTACCAGCATCCCACCGGACCTTACTCCGCCCGGGCCCGCGTGTCTTCCGTCTGGAGTCAATGCGATGAAGAGGCGCTGGCCGGGTTCCTCGACGGCGTGGACGTGCTGATCCTGGACGCCCAGTACACCGCCCAGGAATACGAGCAGCACGTCGGCTGGGGCCACGGCTGCGTGGACAAGGTGGTGGCGCTGGCGCTCCAGGCGCGGGTCCGGCAGTTGTTCCTGTTTCACCACGACCCGGACCACGACGACGCCCAGATTGACCAGATGGTGGAGGCGGCCCAACGGCTCGTCGCCAGCCAACGCGGCACACTGCGGGTGGAAGCGGCGCGCGAAGGGCTGCGGGTGGAGTTGCCGGCCGGTGACGCGCCCTCGGCCTCCGTTTCAACCAAGGCGGTGGATATCGTGCCCGACTCATCCCGTCGGTGAACGGGCCGTGGCGGACGGGCCATCCCGGCCACCGTCGCAACGCACCCAAGTCACCTCCCGCAAGCCGTTCTTTCTTCCCGGTTTCGGCGGCGAAAGTGTTCGTCTTCGTCGTCCCCGTGGCCTAAACAGACCGCCGCGCATGTTTGAACTGCTCCAAACGGATCCGCATTCCCACGCCCGGCGGGGCCGGCTGACCACGCCCCACGGCGTGATCGAGACGCCCGCCTACATGCCGGTCGGCACGCAGGCGACCGTCAAAGCCCTCGACCCCCGAGAGCTGACGGAGATGGGCACGCAGATCATCCTCGGCAACACCTACCACCTGAACATCCGGCCCGGCCTGGAGATCATCCGCGCGGCCGGCGGGCTGCACCGGTTCATGAACTGGCCCGGCCCGATCCTGACCGACAGCGGCGGCTTTCAGGTGTTCAGTCTGGCGAAGATTCGCAAGATCAAGCCGCACGGTGTTGAATTTCGCTCGCACCTGGACGGCTCGCTCCTGTTCCTCGGTCCGCGCGAAGCGATGGACATCCAGCGTGTGCTCGGCGCGGACATTGCGATGGTGTTTGACGACTGCCCGCCGCACACCAGCGGACCACGCGAGCTGCGGGCCGCCGTGGAGCGCACCCTGCGCTGGGCGCGGGAGTGCCGCGAACAACCGCGCGCCGATGGCCAGCTCGTTTTCGGCATCGTCCAGGGCGGCGCCCACGCGGCGTTGCGCGAAGAATGCGCCCGGGAACTCGTCGCCCTGCGCTTCGACGGCTACGCCATCGGCGGCGTCAGCGTCGGCGAGCCGGAGCTGGAGATGCTGCGCGCAATCGAGATGACCGAGCCGTTCCTACCCCCGGACCAGCCGCGCTACGCCATGGGCCTGGGCACGCCGGCGCAGATGGTGGAACTGGTCGCCCGCGGCGTGGATTTGTTCGACTGCGTCCTGCCGACCCGCGTGGCGCGCAACGGCACGGCCTTCACGGCGCATGGCACCTTCAGCGTCAAGGCCGGCTTCAACAAGGCCGACTTCCGTCCGCTCGAAGAAGGCTGCGCGTGTTTCGCGTGCCGGCACTTTACCCGCGCCTACCTGCGGCACCTGTTGAACGTGGGCGAAATCCTCGGGGCGCGGATGTTGAGCGTGCATAACACCCACCTGTTCCTGAAGGTGATGGCGGACGCGCGCGCCGCCTTGGGCGGCGGCACGTTCGCCGAATTCCGGCGCGAGTTCGTGGCGCGTTACCGCCCGACGCGCCGTGTGCTCCAGGCGCGCGGAACGGAGTAACGTCGGCCGGCCAATCCCGTCGCCGGGGCGGGGCGGCACTTGGCGGCAGCCTGGCCCCGCCGGCCGATGCCGTTCCAGGCAGAGTGCCCGATGCGCCTCCAGACCTGCCGCATCGCGGCCGTGAATGGGGGCGCGCTCCGGGCACGGATAGCGTTGTCCGCGAGTCG
>VFSW01009501.1_pt1 | contig 13875 bp, 15 predicted proteins | sample 5358111 | NCBI WGS metagenome assembly VFSW01 (sample SAMN11554181, study PRJNA540505) | mine drainage metagenome | isolation source: sediment from site ElyBrook_90M | place: USA: Ely Copper Mine, Vershire, VT | collected 2017
CCCTAAAGGGAACCCTCTGAAGAGGGTGTGGGATTTCCCGCTCACGTTGTTAAACGGGGGCGGACAGGATTATTTTTATATGATACATAAAGAGTAGATGACATTATGGACAAAACAAGAGAAACGCAAAGGAAGCGCACGAAAAGGATAGTCTTCTTTGATGGAGATGGAACCTTGTGGTATCCTAAAAAGACCGGGTACGAAGAAAAACCTTGGTGGATCTACGAGCACCCAAAAACAAAAAAGAACCCGAATGAACACTCGGCGCTCATGCCCGGGGTAAGGGCCACGCTTAAGGAACTAAAGGCCAGGGGCGTGATATTGGCGCTAATTTCCGGTGTGCCGTACAAGAAAGAGCGCGCTGTAGCCGTATTAAGGGGCAAGCTGGAGCATTTTGGCCTGACTGACGTCTTTGACGAGGTAATGCCTTCTTACAAGCCAAACAGCAGAAGGCGGCAGAACAGGAAGGACAAGTCCATTCTGGCAATCCTGAAAAAGAAAAGGCTGCCGAAGAACAGCGCATTGATGGTGGGCGATTCCTACGAATTTGTACCTTGCAGCAAAAAGATGCGGAATAGACTGCCTGCTGATACACGGCTTTAGGCATACTAAGGAACTAAAGGAGTACAAAAAAGTGCGCAACAAAATACATGATATACGCGGAATCCTGAAACGTTGGGATGGTGATACCAAGGTAAAGGAAAAAGCAGAGAGAATAACTGGAGTATACTGGGGACGTTTCAACCCGATACACAAAGGCCACATAGCAGTGATTAAGAAACTGCGCAGGAGAACTGAGACATTGATAGTAGTGATAGGCAGCTCTGAGCATAAGGATGAAGAGGAGAACCCGTTCAGCGGCGCAGAAAGGGCAAACATGGTAACAGCCTACCTGAAAGAGGAGGGGATAGAAGGATGCAGGGTAGTTACTATAAACGACGACGAGAACTACGCCAACGGCGTTGACAACATTTTCAGGAAGTGTGGTAATGTTGACTTGCTTTTCCTGTCGGACGAATATCGTGGTGTGGATAAGAGTTCAGCCCGTGACAAGATAATAAACGCGATTGCTGGAAGAGCCCGTATAGCGTACTTCAGCAGGCGCGGGAAACTTTCATCGACGCTTTTGAGGGGCAGGATTGCCGATAGCAAAACATGGGAAAACCTTACTGGGAAATCCGTAGTCAGGATTATCAAGGGCATTGACGGCATAGATAGGATAAGGAGATCGCGCTTGCGGTAGGGGATGCCGCACTGCGAGATGAGTTTTTGTACTGGGATTTGTAGAAAAGGTTTAAATACTCTTTTGCTTAGGATAATAATTGGGGAGATCGAAATGGGAATAGAAGAATTAGTTGAAGGGGGAACATACGACGTGCACCTGAATGCACGAAATCCGAAGGGCGAAGGCATCGGCAAGATAAACGATGTCGTAGTATTCGTTCGTAATACTAATGCGAGGATAGGAAAAACGCACCGCGTAAAGATAACAAAGCTTTACAGGACGTTTGCCTACGCAGAACTTGCAGAGATGATGCAGGGCAGTAAGTATTTTATAGGTAACGGTAGCTTATTAGTATGACCGTTTTATTTTATTTTTTATATTTTAGTATATTTTAATTTTATGCATTTATACAGATTAATAATTAACAAAGTGAGCGGAAAATCCCACATCCTTTAGGGGTGGGATGAAAGCGAACCGCAGAAAGGTATATAAAATGCAAAATAATAATAGTTATCTATCGATAATCGAAAGCCCCGCCATGAGGATTTATCCAAACGTGGCATTATGTGACAGGGGAATGCGTCAGAACTTCGCAAATGAACGTTATAGACGTTATCCGCAGAGAAATCTGTGGGCGGGAAAAAAAGAAAGGGTTGTGAGTCCCATTCAAAAAATTCACGCCGCAACAGGATGCGCAAGAACCGAACTTCCAGCAAAACGCACTTCGGCAACGAATGTAATAGCAAGAAACAGTTGGAAGCCCACACGCTTTAGCAGTGGGAGGATGTCACAATGGAAAGAGGATTCAGCATTGGGAATGTTTATTCATAAACTTGTATCATTGAGAGTTATTTAAAGGGTTTGATTATGGATCACAGAGAGTTTTCTGAAAATGTGAAGCATGGGACCACGACGCTGGGTCTTGTATGCAGCGATGGAGTCGTTATGGGCTCCGACGTAAGGGCAACCGGAGGCACGTATATATTCAGCTCGGAGGCCATAAAAATATACAAGATAAACGACAGCCTGGGAATGACCATAGCAGGCGGCGTCGGAGACGCGGAGTACCTTGTCAAGATACTTAAGATGCAGAGCGAGATATACGCGATGGGAGAGGGCAAGCAGATGTCTCCAAAATCTGCGACTTCAATAATATCCCTGATAATGCAGGAGAGCAAGATGTATCCTTATTACGTTGAGCTAATACTCGGAGGCATGAACAACGGAGTGCCCGAAGTATACAGCGTGGATCCGGTGGGAGGCCACATAAAAGAGTCAAAATTCGCTTCGACAGGAAGTGGAAGCATAGCCGCGACGGGGTACATGGAAAGCGTGTACCAGGAGGGTATGTCAACTCTGGAAGCTGCAAAACACATAGCAAAGGCCCTTAAGATAGCGATGAAGAGGGACTCTGCGACTGGCGACGGCATAAAAATGGTAACAATAACGAAGAAGGGATACAGGGAATTTAGCAAAGACGAGATAGAAAAATTGCTTAAGTGAATTCAAACGCATTTTAAAAGTTGCTTCTCGATAGAGAGCAGTATATATGATTTAGTGATGAATTGGACGGAGACGCGCGGGAAAATAGGGATATAAAGGAAAGGATAAGGGAGCTCATGCCTAACGAGGCCGAGCTTTCCAATATAGAGTTTGAGGGGCCTGACGTTGCGGTGTACGTCAAGAATGTTGGCTTTGTTTACAATGACGAGAGCATAATAAAAAACATCTCCGCATCGATAAAGAAAAGACTCATAGTGAGAAGCGATGAAAAGCAGCTCAGCGATGAGGAGACCGCACTTAAGAAGATAATGTCGATAATACCTGCCGACGCAGGAGTTACCGAGGAGGGCATAAGATTTGACAAGGAGTTCTCGCAGGTTTACATAGAGGCCATGAAGCCTGGCCTGGTAATAGGAAAGGGCGGAGTGACCCTCATAAAAATAATCTCTGAGACTAACTGGATTCCGAAGGTACTGCGCATCCCAACTATGAACAGCGATGTCATAAAGGGCATAAGGAACCTTGTAGTCAAGGAAAGCGAGTTCAGGAAAAAGTTCCTTACCTCGGTAGGCAAAAAGATAAACCAGCCCATGGTAAAAAGCGAGTGGCTTAAGGCGACTGCGCTGGGAGGCTTCAGGGAGGTAGGAAGAAGCTGCCTTCTTCTTGAAACTAACCACTCCAAAATTCTCATAGACTGCGGGATAAGCCCGGAGCCGGGAATAAAGGGCTTTGATACAACGGCAACGGAAAACAAGGCTTTCCCGTATCTTGACGGGGCAAACATAACAATAAACGATCTTGATGCCGTAGTGCTGACACATGCGCACATGGACCACATAGGCTTCGTTCCTTATCTTTTCAAGTTCGGATACAACGGACCGGTTTACTGCACGCCGCCTTCAAGAGACCTTGCGGCTTTGTCGCTTTACGATTACAACAAGCTGGTAATGAGGACTGGCGGCACGCCTCTTTACGGAGAAAAGGACATAAAGAACATGCTCATGCACATGATACCTAGGGACTACGGCGAGGTCACAAACATAACTGATGAGATAAAGCTCACCTACCACAATGCAGGACACATACTTGGAAGCGCCACAGTGCACCTGCACATAGGAGAGGGACTGTACAACATAGTACATACCGGAGACCTAAAGTACGGATTCACCAGGCTTTTTGACCAGGCTGACACTAAGTACCCACGTATAGATGCACTGTTCATGGAAAGCACTTACGGAGGTCCGAGAGACATAGGGCACGACAGGCAGGGGGGAGAAGTAGAGCTCATGGATTTCATAAAAAGGACCGTTGAGAATGGGGGCAAGGTGCTTATCCCGCTGTTTGCCATAGGCAGGGCACAGGAGCTGCAGCTGGTGCTTGAGAGCTACATGGCAAACAACAAGCTGTATAGCATGGAAGCCCCGGTTTTCCTGGACGGCATGATACTCGAAGCGAGCGCAATACATACTGCTTATCCGGAGTACCTTAAGATGGGGCTCAGGCACCGCATACTAAACAACAACTCCCCGTTCGAAAGCGAAATATTTGAGATAGCAAAAGGAGAGAGAAGCGAGATAGTCGAGAAAGGGCCGGCGGTAATACTGGCGAGCGGCGGAATGCTTAACGGCGGGACAAGCCTTGAGTATTTCAAGGCTCTTGCAGCAGACCCTAAGAACGCACTTGTGTTTGTAGGCTACAACAGCGCCGGATCATTTGGAAGAAGGGTGCAGAACGGGCTGAAGGAGACGGCGCTGCCGGGCGAGGACGGCAGGATGGAACCGATGAAGATAGAAATGCAGGTCAAGACTATGGATATCTTCTCGGGGCACAGCGACAGGCCGCAGCTCATGAGCTTTGTGGAACATCTTAGGCCTGCGGCAAAGAAGATTTACACGATGCACGGCGAGGAAAGCAAGTGCGATGACCTTGCAAGGACCCTGGGCAACAGATTCAGGGTCGAGGCAAGATCGCCCATGGACCTTGACAGCATAAGATTCAAGTGATTTGCATCCGTTCTCGGGAACTTTTGATTGAGCTTCAGCATGCCGTTTGGCCTGGAGTTTATAAATATTTAATATGCTTTGCTGTGCAATATTAACATTTGGTGCCGCAATGGAAGCAGAGCATAGTACCGTAATGAAAAAAAGCGGTGCGGCAGGATTCATCTATTCCAACAGGCTTAACTTTGCAGTTCTTTTTGCATATCTGCTAATATCCATCGTCATATTCTGGCCAGTGAGCACCAATATTACCACCACTGTCGCAGGAGTCGGAGGAGATCCATACCAGAGCATGTGGAACCTTTGGTGGGTCGGCTACTCTACTTTCACGCTGCACCAGAGCTTTTGGTCCACAAGTCTTGTCTTCTGGCCCATAGGCGCAAATCTCATATACCAAACCCTAAGCCCCATTGGAGCATTTCTTGTTTATCCATTTCAGGCTGTGGGTCCTGCTTTTGCTTATAATGTACTATTTTTCATAGGCATTATCCTATCGGGCTTCGGCATGTTCGTTCTGTCAGATTACATAGTAAAGAACAAATACGCTGCATTTATAGCTGGAATAATATTTACGTTCAGCGCTTTCCATATAGCGCAGTCTTACGGACACCTTGACTACGCAAACGTTGAGTGGGTGCCTTTGTCAATATACTTCTTCCTACGGATACTTAACAAGGACTACTTCAGCGGAAAATACGGAAGATATCTCACTGCTGTTGCTCTTTCTGCAGTATTCATACTCTGTACCTTTATGGGTGACATAGAACAGGGAATCATACTGGTTATGACAATGATTCTTATAGCCGTAGTTTATGCTGTAAACAAAAGCAGCAGGAGCAAGGTACTGAGTCGGGAGTTTCTTTACCTGATGATCATTTTCGTTGCCGTGACTTTTGTTCTTGGCTCGTGGGCGTTTATACCCATACTTGCAGGATTCTCAGGCTCCGCGGTCAACCAGTTAAATACAGTACCTTATAACATGATATGGAGCGACGATCTCTTATCGTTCTTCCTGCCGAGCTACTACAACGGCGTATTCAACGGCCTGACGCAGTCTTATATAAACATCTATCATCTTGACATTGGAGAGACTACATCATACATAGGATATACAGTCCTGGCGCTAGCCGCATACGGAGTATACAAGATGCGCAAACCAGCATACCTCTGGGTGATACTCGGCATAGTGTTTTTCCTATTGGCGCTGGGACCGGATATAATGGTAAATTATGTCATCACCGGAATACCAGGACCCTACCTGCTTTTGAAATTTCTCCCAATAGTCAATATCCTCAGGGAGCCGGGCCGCTTTGACCTTGTAGTATCGATTGCGGCGGCTGTGCTAGCCGCTTTCGGCTCGAAGATGCTGTTTGAAGCGATATCGAAAAACAGGCCGGTAAACGCAAACCACACCATGCTTGCCGTAACTGCAATAATCTCGATACTTATACTTCTGGAGACTGCGGCCCCGCCTCTTTCTGGCTCACTGGCAGGGCATATCACCACAAACGCCTATGTGTCACAGTTTTACATGCAGCTCGGCAAGCTGCACGGCAACTTCTCTGTGCTCGAACTGCCCGTACAAGTGAACCAGAACTCGACGCTGCCGGGGCTTTATCCGGGGGAAGCGATGTTCACCACAGTCTTTACGCATAAGCCAATAATAGGCGGTTACCTGACCAGAGAGAACAACAGCGAAAACCTGACTCTTTATAACATACCGATAATTTCAGCGGCGACAAGTCTGGAAGCCGGAGGGGCTTTCGGATACCTGTCTGTGGTAAATGAGAATTACACTAATCAGACCCTTCTTGCCCTTTATTTGTACAATACCACCATAGTCACGCTTAACGAAAATGCCTATAACGCCACGGCACTCCATAGGATAGGATATTACCTCGAGGGGGTTTTTGGCAATCCAATATATGATTACAGCAACGACAGTGTAATAGCCTGGAGTACTGTGAACGCCATAGACAGCAACGTATTCAGGAGCTATGTGGGATTTCCTGGGGCGCTTTACTGGAACGAGAGCGTTTATAACATAGGCAACTCCAATGCCACTCTTTGGACTCCGGTAAGCGGAGGCTACATTGTAGTTTATCCGCCGTATCTGAACGGCAGCTCGTCCAACTCGCAGGAGGTAAACACAACGGTGACCGTAGACGCTTTGTCGGTAGGCGGATCTTCATTGCTCAATGTTGAGCAGCTGACTGCCAACGGAACAGCAGAAACAGTAGCCGAGCTTAATATCTCCGGAGGGCTGAAGAATTACACATTCACTACAAAGCTGATTCCAGGGAACTATGGAAACATAATGTCGTTTGCCATAAACCAGAGCATTGTGCATTCGAACGTCGGCATAAGCGGGATAACGTTTTCGCTTGCCAAAAACAGTTAGTATGACCTGAGTGATGCCGTCTTATTTGCCCCAGAAGCAGCTTATGGAATCGATAGTGGAGTCATCTGACTTATGCCCGTACAAAAGCATGTAGCTTTTTGCACCCAACTCCTTTGCATATGTCTTTACACTTGACTGCAGGTCATCGTCGCCGTCATGCTTTTGCATCCTTGCCCCGACTACTCCATAATACAATCCAAAAGACCGCCTTAGTTTGTCTGAGTTTGAAAGTGCCACTATCTTTGATTCAGGACGCAGGTTTGATAGCATCTTTACGGTTGCGCCGGAGTTAGTCGGCACGAATATGTAATGCATCTCGCATGTGTATGAGATGCTTGCTGCAGCTACCGCTATTCCTTCGTGACCCGTATCTGCATGTTTTTGCATGTTGAAATGGCTTGGCATCTCCTCCTCGGTATAGGATAATATGCTTGACATCGCCATCACCGCTTCCACAGGATTCTCTCCCACGGCAGTCTCGTCGCTGAGCATAACACAGTCCGTCCCGCTTTTTACGGCATTGGCTATGTCGGTCATCTCTGCGCGGGTAGGTATCTTGTTCTTAGTCATACTCGCCAGCATCTGCGTCGCCACTATCACTGGTTTGCCTGCTGACCTGCATACGCCTATTATCTTATCCTGCATCAGAGGCACCTTGTTGAAGTCTATATTGAGGGCCATGTCTCCCCGGGCTATCATTACCCCGTCCGACTCTTCAGCTATTTTCACTATGTCATCGATAGCCTCCTGGCGCTCTATCTTGGCTATTATCCCCATGTTTCCAGTTATCTTCCTGATTCTTGATATGTCTTTCGAGGATTTCACGAATGACAGGGCTATGTAGTCGAGCTCATTCTTCATTGCGAACCTCGCAAACTTTATGTCATCCGGAGTTGGTGGCTCGGCGTTGATAGAAGAGCCTTTTACGTTTATGCCCTTCCTGCTCCTTATGACACCATCCTGGAGCGCCCTGCAGATTATCTTGCCCTTTGAAAGTAAGTCAACAATGAGTCTGGGCTCTCCGTCCCCTATAGACACCTCTGAACCCTTTTTCATTCCGAGGTACATATCGAAGTCTGTCGGAATGTCATTATTTCCGGCGGTTTTGAAGTAGCAGAAAGTGACCTTTTCACCTTTCTTCACAGTTATGTCTTTGGTGAGCTTCGAGACGCGGATTTTGGGCCCGGGCAGGTCTGCGAGTAGGGCTATGTCCTTTGCGAGTTTTCCTGCCTCTTCCCTTATCCGCCGTATTGCCACGGCTTTCTCCTCGAGTGTGCCGTGGGAAAAGTTAAGGCGGATTATGTCCACGTATTTGAGTATGTCGTGCAGTTTTTTGCCGTCGCTTATGCTCGGACCGTACGTCGCAATTATCTTTGTCCTTGGCATTTTAACACCTGGTCGCGGTATAATCTCCTTTGCCGCATAAGTATTTAAAGCTCATGCAGGGGTAAGTTATTTGGCGACTGCCGAATAGCTTTAGGATGCTTTTGCAATTAAGATGCTCCTGCCTTTGCCATGGTGGGTGTCGGATGCGGTAGTATAGAAATATGCAGCGCCTATACTTGTTTCTGGGAGCAGCAAAATGACCTGCACAAAACCTTATTTTTTATCTGAGTGGGCGTAAAACCCACACCAGTTATGGGTGGAATATAAGCCCCGCAACACATAAAACGCAAATGTGGATATGTCTGTTGATTGGTCGTTGTGATGTTGAAGATGAAGATATGAAAAGAGGTTCTGAAACGAGAGTCTGTTCCGCAACAAGGCTGAAAGTGCTGGTTGCGTGTAAGGGAGCAAATCCCGTAAATATAGGTTTGATGTTGATGGATAAATGAATGAGATCACTACCGAGGGACAATCGGAAAGTCACGCCTCTGGAGATTGTGTAAGACCCTGTGCAGACGGGGCAGTAGTCGCTGAAGGAGGAACTAAACGCCATGAAATAGAGGCTGGAAGCCCATACGCTTTAGCGGTGGGAGGATGTCACGAACCCTACTATGAGTGGATATTCAGGCTTAGCCATAACTTAGCGTGTACCTCTTCTTGCTCGACTCAGGGACTGCTGCTTCAGGTGTTATGTTTGCCGTGCTTCTGCAAAAATCAACAGTAGGAGATGGAGATGCTGAATCGTTGTGAATAAAGCGCGTGTTACAAAAAGAGAGGAATATCCTGAGTATCAATGCTCATCAATAACTTTTTTAATGTCTTGGAGTAGTCCGTCCAGTTCAGAGTCATCTATGTGCGCTACCTTTTTCATTAGCTCTTTTTTAACGTCAATCTTCCTTAAAAGCAGGTTTATGTGCTCAATGCCAAATCTTCCAGTTATGAGGGAGATTATCTTATCGATTTTTTGCCTACTCGTATCCATGTTCATTCCTGACAATATACTATTACTGGGAATCGGATTAGGCTCCCCTTCGCATGTTTGCGGTTAGGAGTGCCTGAAGACCAGGAGTTACTTTTTGCTTTTCTTGGAAGGCTTGGCCATCTTGCTTATTTTTGAGTTGAGATTCTTGATCTCCTTGTCCAGCCGGGCATTAATATTTTTAATATCTTTCTTTGTAACGATTGGATTTCCTTTCATTGACTGGTCAATCTGGGATTGCACATCAGCTGCATACTTTTTGCTGGCAGCCTTGTATTTGCTTATAACATCTTGTACCATCTTTTCGCCTTCTTTCTTGTCTATTTTCCCGTCCTTCTCCAGTTTGTTTACTGCATTGGTTATTGCTTCCAATGTTATGGCCGTCATGCCCGCCCCGAATTCCAGTCCCTTTTTAACAAACTTGTCCATTTTTACACCATTCAATATTTGCTTTAGTAATATTTAGAATACAAGAGTTTTTAATACAAACCAAATTCCGATTATACCGCTGACAACAAAGAAGATCAGGCCCAGAGGATTATTTATCTGCCCGATGATGGAGGAACCAACAATAAGAGCGGCTATTATTACGGCAATGGATATTTTGTCGCTCATAGTCTCTAAACGCCCAGTTATTGCTTCTAGGTTCTTGTGTTCTATCTCCATCATTATCTTTCCTTCGGAGATTTTTTTCATGAGTTTTCTAAGTGCGCCTGGAAAATCTTTGGCAAGGTATTCCAGATCGAACAGGTTGTTCATGAGAGTTTCTACAAAGTTTTTCGAATCGAAATTGTTGGCTATGTATTTCTCGGCGTAGGGTACAAACACCTCGGCTATGTTGAAAGTTGGATCAAGTTGCACGCTCACTCCGTCTAGAATAAGAAGGGCCCTCGTCAACTCGGCCAGCTCCCTTGGGCGTTTGAAATCGTATTTTCCTATTATCTCCATCAATCCGTCAAACATCTTTCCGATTTCAATCTCTTTGATATTGGTACTGTAATAGGTATCGAAAAGGTCGGTCATTTCGGCCTTGAACACCTCAAGATCTATTGTTTCATCGATGAAACCTATCCTCAGCAGATGCGCTATTAGACCATTGACATCGTTGTTGACAGCAAAGAAAACCAATCGGAATATGTCGCCTGCGAGAGTCTTGTCTATAGTCGCACACCTTCCAAAATCGAGGAAGCATACCACATCGTGATCCATTATTATGATATTCCCAGGGTGGGGATCGGCGTGGTAAAATCCATCAGTTAGGACCATCTTGAAGAATGCCTGCAAGCACCTTTCAGTAATTAACCTCTTATGATACTTCTTCGATTGTGAGGTTATTATGTCAGAAAGTCGGGTGCCTTTTATCTCCTCCATTATAAGGACGCTTCTCGTGCAGAACTCATTGTAGACCGTTGGTACGTAAACCCACTTCTCTTTCTTGAAGTTTTCCTTGAGCCGTTTTGAATTTGTCGCCTCCCTCTGGAAGTCCAGCTCCTTTATTATTGATCTTTCAAATTCGTTGACTATATACTTTGGATCATATCGGCGGACTTCGGGAATGTTTTTATCTGCGAGATATGCGAGATAGTGCAATATCCGTAAGTCTTCTTTTATGGTTTCCCCTATTCCAGGCCTCTGAACCTTAACTACCACTTTCTTGCCGTTCTTCAATGTTGCCCTGTGCACCTGTGCTATAGAAGCCGAAGCTATAGGTTCTGATTCAAAGCTGGAAAAAAGCTCGTTTATCGGCTTGCCGAGCTCCTCGCTTATTATGCGCTTTGCCTCCGCAGTTGGAAACGGCTTCATTTTGTCGTGTAATTTTGAGAGCTCTGCGGCATATTCGACGCCTATAAGATCTTGGCGTGTTGCAAGAAGCTGTCCTAATTTCACAAAGCTGGGACCGAGCTCTTCTAGCAAAGATCTAAGCCGTTGTTGAGGAGTCATACCCTTAAAATTATTCGGGGGCATCTGTTTAAATAGGCGGACTGGAAGCTTTTCTTTAGACTGGACTTTGTTTACCATACTGCCCAATTGGAACTTGACCAGAAGGTTCATTATCTGGGCAATTCTTTTCAGGTCCTTCTTGCTCTGAGAAAAGTAAAACATGCTAGATTTATCCATCAAAACTACTCCAAAATTCCAGATAAATAATCAAGTAATCATATCAGCGAAATATATATAACGATTACTGCTTCCAGCACTATTATGCTAAAGACCGTGCAGGCAACTAGTCCAAGAGTCCATCGCGTTACCTACACTAATTTTACGTCGTTACGGGAATAGGATTAGATAGGGGGTTAACCTTACTGTTTTGCGTTTGTTAGTAGGTGTGCTTTGCATACGGAGCATGTTTGCGCTCCGGTCATTCCAGTAAGAACATCCGTACTTTATGAATATAGGCAAAGTTTAGTGTTTAGTTAGTATTCGTATACACAGGCAAGACCACAGCTGGTACGCTTCGTAGAATTCCCAGCGCACAGGAATTTATAGTTTTCCTGCAAATTATATGTGTGGTATAATGTACGCATCATGGAGTATAGGAGAGCAGGCGCCTGAGATAAAGGCGAAGGCGTGGTTTCCCGAGTCAAAGAAGATACACGAGTTCAGGCTGTCGGATTACAAGGGAAAATGGGTTATATTGGCGTTTTATCCGGGAGATTTTACATTCGTATGCGCAACTGATATAGAGGCATTCATGGCAGGCTTCGATGAATTCAAGAAGAACAACGCAGAGATAGTGGCCATCAGCACTGACAGCGTGTATTCGCACAAGGCATGGAGCGAAACATCGCCAAGGGTAAAAGAAAGCAAGATACCGCTTGTAGAGGACTTCAACAAGAAAATCGCCACGGACTACGGCTTCCTGAACGCTGAAACAGGTGCGGCAAGACGGGGCAGCGTCATAATAGATCCAGAGGGAAAGGTGCAGTACGTGGCAATACACAATGACGCGCTTGGAAAGGATGTCGACCATATATACACGACGCTGATGGGCATGAAGTACATACATGATACTCCGGTAAGCGAGGGGCACATATGCGCCATACCAGCAAACTGGAAGATCGGAAAGCGCGCGCTTGATATAGACGTGGTAAACGACATAGGCAAGCTATGAACGGAGCTGTTAAAAAAGTTATTGCCTTCGGCTCATTTGACATTTTGCATCCGGGGCATCTCCTTTACCTTAAAAGGGCGAAGAGCCTTGGGAACTTCCTCATAGTCGTAGTTGCAAGAGATAGCAGCATAAAGAAAATGAAGCATAAAGAGCCCTTTTTCAAAGAGAGGGACAGACTTTTGCTCTTAAGATCCCTGGTTTTTGTGGACAAGGCAGTGTTGGGCAACAGAATCGGCAAGCCTGAAGATAGGTATAGGATACTGAAGCAGCAGATGCCGCAGGTGGTAGTGTTCGGCTACGACCAGAAAGTAGACGTTGCCGAAATAAAGGACTGGCTTAAGAGGAACGGAATTGATGCTAAAGTTGTCAGAGTAAGGGACAGGCTTAATACAAGAAGATACAAAAGCGCTAAGATAAGAAGGCTCGTCACTGGATAGCCGCTACCTTCCGGTTTAATGCGAGTTCTCCAGGGCGTTAAGCGAGCAGGTGCTGCACTGCTTGTCGACGCACGATGCATCTATAGAGTATAGGTTTACCCCAAGCTCCTTTGCGCTTAGTATGAACTTTTCGAATACCTCGCCTTTTTTAGTAAGCGTGTAGCTGGTAAAGGTTGCGCTTTTTTTCCGGAGTTCCGTCTTTTCGATTATCTGGGCGAGGATAAGATCGTTAAGTATCTTGCTCAGCGCGCGCGGAGTTATGCCATTGAGAAGCTGGAGAAAGGAATTGAACTGGATTTTTTTATGAGATGAAAGAACCTCAATTACATCGACAGTCCATTTTTTGCCCAGCACGTGAAGCAGGGAAAGCGTCTGGCACCTGAAATACAGTTTGCCGGTATGGCTGTTTGCATTAAATACCATGATACCACATATGTTGCTGACACAGAGGACCTCATTGGTCTTTTATTGATTCCAGCAGGCTTAATATATTCCAGATTACAGTCCTTGCATACGGGGGCAGATTGATGTCGTTGCTCACCTCATCTATCTTGTATGTTGCTCCTGACGCCCTGACCGAGTAGCTTTCTTCCTTTACATCAAGGACCTTTTTTGCCTCTTCGAGAGCCGCCTTAACATTCCTTGGAACGCTGTTGTCATTCAGTAGCATGTCTAATTGCTGTCGCACCTTGATTATTGCCTCGTCTATATTTTTATCTTCTGCCATAAAAAAACACCTGTATATTCGGGCCCGGCGGGATTCTCAAAACCTTGTTTATTTGAACCCGCGACCTTCAGATTAGAAGTCTGCCGCTCTATCCAAGCTGAGCTA
>VFSW01009502.1_pt1 | contig 13875 bp, 13 predicted proteins | sample 5358111 | NCBI WGS metagenome assembly VFSW01 (sample SAMN11554181, study PRJNA540505) | mine drainage metagenome | isolation source: sediment from site ElyBrook_90M | place: USA: Ely Copper Mine, Vershire, VT | collected 2017
GGCCGCAGCTCGCCTCACCACCACCACCGCAGGCCCCGGCTACGCGAGAACGGGCACCCCAGAATGCAAACGGATGCATGACTATTTACCTTTTCTGCCAGGGCTGACCGCTCCCGGCGGGTTTGGAGAAGCGCGGGGAATGCCTCGCGCACGGATCGAAAGATGAAGCCGGCCCGGCACCCTGTCAACGGGGCTAGCCTTCTCGAGGTGACCACGACACGGCACCTCGCTCTGGCGGCGCTCGTCGTCGTCCTCGCCGGCGTCGGGTGCAGCAAACGCAAGGGCGAGCCGTCCCGTCCTTCCCCCTTACCGTCCGCCTCCGCGGTGGATCCGGTCGAGGCCTACGAGCGGTCGCGAGCCGCGCCCTCGGCGAGCGGCGGGGGCGAGGCGTTCTCGAAGGCCTTCACGCTCCACGACGGAGCGTGCAAGAGCGGTGACCCCGCGGCGTGTGTCGATCTCGGCATCGATCTCGAGCAGGGCCGCGGCACGACGCCCGACGCGAGCGCCGCCGCGGCGCTCTACGCCCAGGGATGCGACGGGGGGATCGCTGCGGGCTGCTCGAACCTCGGTCAGCTGTACGACCGGGGCGACGGCGTGCCGAAGGACGTCGCGAGAGCCGCCCGCTTCTACGACCGCGGCTGCTCGCTGGGAAGTCCCCTCGGATGCAACGACCTGGGCCTCGACCGGAAGGACGGTGTCGGCGCGCCCCAGGACGACAGCAAGGCGGCAGAGCTCTTCGCGAAGGCGTGCGAGCTCGGCAACGCCGACGCGTGCACCAACCTGGGCTTCATGCGCGGCGCCGGCCGGGGCGTGCCGCAGGACGGCGCCGCCGCGGTGGCGCTGTACCGCCGCGCCTGCGACGACGGCAGCGGCCAGGGGTGCCACAACCTGGCGCACCGCTACGAGCACGGCATCCACGTCCCGAAGAGCGACCGGCAGGCCCTGCCGCTGTACGACCGCGCGTGCACCCTGGGCGTCGCGTCGGCGTGCGACAACATGGGGGGCCTGTACGAGCGCAGCGTCGAGCTGCCGCACGACATGCCACGCGCGGCGAGCCTGTTCGGCCAGGCGTGCGCGATGAGCGACGGCATGGGGTGCAACAACGTCGGCCACATGTACGAGCTCGGGCGCGGGGTGCCGCAGGACGACGCGAAGGCCGCGACGTACTACCGCCGCGCGTGCGACGCGGGGGTGGCGCTCGGGTGCTCGAACCTGGGGCAGCTGCAGAAGGCGGGGAGGGCGGGGCGTTGAGGTGTTCGACGACTGGGTCGTTGCGACGAGGAAGTGAGCCACACTCGTCTCCTCGGTCGGCATCTCGAGGCCGGGATGTCGACCGATGACGTCGGGATGACGCCTCTTGCCCTCGGGCTGCGCCGTTTTCGTCTCGGATCGCGCCGTTTTGGTCTCCGACTGCGTCGGTTTCGCCTCCGCCTGCGTCATCGTGACGACCAATCGACGCACATTGCCTTTGGAATGCCGCATCGACGCCTCGGATCGGCGCATCTCGACGAGACAAAGCGCCGCCCTGTCATCGAATGGGCGCAGTCTCGCGCCAAAGTGCGGCGACCCGAGGCCATCGGTCGTCATCCCGCGACGAAGATGCGTCACCCTCGCCTCGAGATGCGTCACCCTTGCCTCGAGATGCGTCACCCTCGCCTCGAGATGCGTCCTTCTCGCGTCGAGATGCGTCAGTCTCGCCCCGGGATGCGTCACCCCGGGACGAAGGTGCTTCTTCTCTCAGCCAGGCGGGTCGAGAACGACTGCACGTGTTCCACGCTCCCTGGATCGCCGCGGGCCGGTTGATACTCTCGCCCCCACCATGACGACCCAGCGCTTCACCCTCGTCGGAGGCGGCCCCGGGACGGTGCTCGCCCTCCGCCGCCACTTCAAGGCCGCACTCGCCGAGCTCTCGCGACCCCGTCCGCTGCTCGCCTACGTGGGCGCCGCGACGGACGACAACCGCGCGTTCTACACGATGATCCACGGGATGGTGGGGGTCACCGGGGCGCGCATGAAGCTCGCGCGCATCGCGTCGCCGAAGGCCAGGTTGAGCGAGGCGCGCTCGCTGCTCGAAGACTGCGACATGGTGTTCATGTCCGGCGGCGACGTGGAGCACGGGGTGAAGGTGCTGCGCGACCGCGACATGGTGCAGCCGCTGGCGGCGCTCGCGCGCGCCGGCAAGCCCTTCTTCGCCATCAGCGCCGGCTCGCTCATGCTGGGGCGCGAGTGGGTGCGCTTCCCGCACGAGGACGACGAGTCGACCGCCGAGATCTTCCCGTGCCTCGATCTGGTCCCTCTCCACGTGGACGCCCACTCCGAGGAGGACGACTGGAGCGAGCTGCGCGTGCTGATGCGCCTGTTGCACCAGCGAGGCGACGTCGACCCCGTGGGCTACGGCCTGACGCGCAAGGGCGCGCTGCGGGTCACGATCGAACACGGCAAGGTCGAGATGACCGCGCTTGGCACGCCGATCCCGCGGTTCGTCGTGCGGGGCGGCAAGGTGGCCGCGGGCAAGCCGCTCGCGCCGCGCTAACCGGAGCGATGCCGCGCCCGGTCGATCGCCACGGCGACGACGATGATCGCCCCGGTGACGATCTCCTGCACCCAGTTGTGCACGCCCATGAACGTGCACCCGGTACGGATCACCGCCATGAGCATCGCGCCGACGAGCGAGCCGACGACGGTCCCCTCCCCGCCCGACAGCGACGCGCCGCCGATGACCACCGAGGCGATGACGTCGAGCTCGAGGCCGATCGAGTCGGTGGGATCACCGACGGTGAGCCGCGAGAACTCCATCACGCCGGCGAGCCCCGCCAGCGCGCCCGAGAGCGCGTAGACCAGCGTCTTCACCCGCTTCACGTCGACGCCGCACACCAGGGCCGTGGCCTCGCTGCTGCCGACGGCGTAGACGTGGCGGCCGAAGCGCGTGTAGCGAAGGACGAGGGTGCCGAGCACGCCCGCGAGGACGGCCAGCCACACGCCGGGAGGCAGCAGGGTGCCGCTCGAGGGCGCGAGCAGCGCGTCCAGCCCGCGGGGGTCGCAGTCGATCTTCTGCTCGTCGGCCAGCCCCTTCGCGCCGCCGCGCAGGATGCTCATCGCGCCGAGGGTCACGATGAACGGGGCCATGCGCAGGCGGGCGACCAGCAGCCCGCAGAGCGCCCCGGCCCCCGCGGCCGCGCCGACGCCCGCCAGCACCGCGACGAGGGGCCCGTGTCCGGCCCGCAGCGTCGCCGCGACGACGACCGTCGTGAAGGCCACGGCGGAGCCCACGGACAGATCGATGCCGCCGCTGACGATGATCAGGGTCATGCCGACGGCGCAGAGGCCCACGACCGTCGTCTGGCGCGCCATCGTCGCCGCGTTGGCGAGGCTCGCGAAGGCGGGGGCGCGCAGCGCGAAGAATGTGTACGCCGCCACGAGCGCGACCAGGGGCCCGAGCCACGCCTGGCGAAGACGCAGCTTCACGCGCCCACCGCCTCGCGCAAGAGCCCCGTCGCGTCGCACTCGGAGGCGGCGCGCGCGGGCAGCAGCCGGCCCCGGCGCATCACGGCGATGCGGTCGCACATCCCCAGTAGCTCGGGCAGGTAGCTCGACACGAGCAGGACCGCCTTGCCCTGCGCGGCCAGCGAGTCGACGAGGCCCGCGATCTGCGCCTTGCTGCCCACGTCGATCCCTCGGGTCGGCTCGTCGAGCAACAGCACGTCGACGTCGTGGTGGAGCAGGCGCGCGAGCTGCACCTTCTGCTGGTTGCCGCCCGACAGCTCGGCGACGGGCTGGTCGGGCCCCGAGCACCTGATGGCCAGCCGCTCGATCCAGCGAAGCGCGGCGTCGCGCGTGCGGGAAGGCAGGCCGGGACCCGAGCGGCCCAGGCGGGAGAGCGTGACGTTGTCGGCCACCGACAGCGACGTCGCGAGCCCCTCGCCCTTGCGGTCTTCGCTGGCGAAGCCCATCCCCCGCGCGAGCCGTCGCGCCGGCGACGCGGGTCCGACGAACGCGCCGACCTTCAAGTGTCCCGAGCGAATGCGATCGAGCCCGAAGATCGCCCGCAGCAGCTCGGTGCGTCCGGCGCCGACCAGCCCGGCGACGCCGAGCACCTCTCCTCGGCGCAGCTCGAACGTGGCGTCCACGGGCAACCGCGCGCCGGCCAGCTCGCGGCACGACACGACGACCTCGCCCGGCGTGCGCGCGCTCCTCGGGTAGGCCTCGCTGACCTCGCGTCCCGCCATCGCCGCGACGATGGTGGTGGCGGGGGTGCCCTCGACGTCACCGGCCGCGACGGTCTTGCCGTCGCGCAGGACCGTGTAGCGGCTCGCGATGCGCCGCACCTCGTCGAGGAAGTGCGAGACGTAGAGGACCGTGGTGCCCTGCGCCGCGAGATCGCGGACGAGCCCGAACAGGCGGTCGACGTCCCCGGCCCCGAGGCTGCTCGTCGGCTCGTCGAGCACGAGCACGCGCAGCTGCCCGGCCCGTGCCGTCGCGAGGGCGCGGGCGACCTCGACGAGCTGACGGTCGGCGAGCGGCAGCGCGTCCACGCGCACGTGGGGGTCGACGCGCCGGCCACCGAAGGCGCGCGACAGCGACGACCCCACCAGCCGCGCCGACGCCGCCCCGTCGAGCACGCCGAGGCGCGAGGGCTCGATGCCGAGCGTCACGTTCGCGGCGACGTCCAGGTGAGGGCACAGCGCGAGCTCCTGGTGCACCATGGCGAGGCCGCGGGCGCGCGCGTCGGCCGGTCCTGCCGGCGTCCACGCCTCGCCGTCCAGCTCGATCGAGCCCGAGTCGGGCTGCACCAGGCCGGCGAGCGCCTTCAGGAGCGTGCTCTTTCCCGCCCCGTTCTCCCCCACCAGCGCGTGCACCTCGCCGCACTGCGCCACGAGATCGACGCCGCCGAGCGCCTGCGTCCCACCGAACGCCTTGCGCAGCTGCCGGACGACGATGCGCGGGGGACCCACCGACCCGTGATAACGCGACCGCGTCGCCACGGCCAAGAGCGCTCCGGAAAGAGCTACGATTGTGGCAACGGACCATGACGGGGGACGAGCTCAGGTTCCGCGCGGCGCTCTCCCGGTTCGGCGTCGGCCTGGTGGCGCTGGTCCTGCTGCCGACGTTCTACCCGGCGTCGCGGACGCACGCGTGGGTGTGGATCGCGTACCTGGGCCTCGCCGTCGTGCAGCAGGTGATGATCCGCAAGCACATCGGGGGCGAGAGCCGTGCGCTGGTGTCCGGCCTGATCGACATCGCCGTGCTGACGTACACCGTGCACAACCTGGGCAGCGTGGTGACGCCGATGGCGTCGCTCTACGTGTTCGCCGGCGTGGCCAACGCGCTCGTCACCAAGCCCGCCGTGGCCTACCTGCTCGGTAGCGTGGGCGCGCTGGCGTTCGACGCGACGGTGTGGGCCGAGCACCTGCGCCTGCTGCCGTTCGCGCCCGACGCCCCCGAGACCGCCGCCGCCGGGCCGCCCACGCTCGTGCAGGCCCTCATGGCCTCGATCTTCGTGACGCTCTTCGCGCCGGCGTGCACCGTCATCGTCGCCGCGCTCGTGCGCGCGGTGCAGCAGCGCGAGCAGCAGCTGGTCGAGACCAACCAGCAGCTGGAGCAGCTCAGCCAGCGTGACCCCCTCACCAACCTGTACAACCGGCGGCATCTCTTCTCCAGCCTCGAGACGGAGCTCGCGAAGGTGCGGCGCGGGCACCCGCTGTCGCTGGTGATGATCGACCTCGACGGCTTCAAGAAGGTCAACGACGCCCTCGGGCACCTGCGCGGCGACGTGCTGCTCAAGGAGATCTCGATTGCCCTCGGGACCAACACGCGCACCGTCGATCTGGCGGCGCGCTACGGCGGCGACGAGTTCATCGTGATGCTCACCGACACCGACGCCCGCAAGGCCCAGGGGGTCGCCGAGCGCCTGGCCGAGAGCGTGCGCGCGGCGGCCCAGCGCTTCGACACCGACCATCCCGTGACGGCCAGCCTGGGCGTCGCGCAGGCCGAACCGTCCGACACGGTGGCCGCACTGCTGCGTCGCGCCGACGAGAACGCGTATCGCGCCAAGCAGAGCGGCGGAAATCGCGTGGTGGCGCCCAGCTCGCCGCCTACTCACCTAGCCATGTCTTGAGATCCGGGTGCACGAGCGCCTGGATCTCGGGCGTGTCGAGGTTGTCCTTGCCGACGAGCGTGGAGCCCGTGTCGATGCGCGGCGCGACGGCCTGCCCGCGCAGGTGCTGCACCATGGTCTTGACGGCCTGGTACCCCATCTCGAACGGGCGCTGCACGACGAGCCCGTCGATCGCACCGTCGCGCACCGCCTGCACGAGCTTGTCGGAGGCGTCGAACCCGACGAAGTGAAGCTTGCGGGCCAGGCTGGGCTGCTGGAGGGCGCGGAGCATCCCGAAGGTCGTGGACTCGTTGGGCGTGAACACGCCCTGCACGGCGTCGGGCGCGGACCCCAGCGAGGCCAGGAGGTTCTCGCTGGCTCTCTCGGCCGTCTCGACGGTGGCGCCGCCGTACTGCGTCGAGCTCACGACCCTCAGGTCGGGGTGCGCGGCGACGGCCTCGAGGAAGCCCTTCTCGCGGTTGGCCGTGCTGGCCGAGCCCTCCTGGTAGCGGAGCATCACGACGTTGCCCTTGCCCACGCGCGCGGCGAGCGCCTCGCCCGCGGCCCTGCCGGCGGCCTCGTTGTCGGTGGCCACGAAGCTCACGGAGTCGCCGCCCGCGAGATCCGAGTCGAACACGACGACGGGGACGTGGGCGGCGGCGGCCTGCTTCACGGTTCCGACCAGCCCCTTGTCGCTCAGCGGCGCCAGGACGATCCCGCTGACCCCCTGCGCGACGAACGTCTGCACCACGTCGATCTGGTCCTTGAGGTCGTCTTCGCGCAGCGGCCCCTTCCAGATGATCTCGACGCCCAGCTCGCGCGAGGCCTTCACCGCCCCGGCGTGCACGCTCTTCCAGAACTCGTGCGTCGTGCCCTTGGGCACCACGGCGATGCGCAGGGTCCCCGGCGCGCTGCCTCCCGCGTCCCGCTTGCACCCGACGGCTGCGAGCGCGAAAAGGACGCACAGCGATCCCGCAGCGAGCCAGCGGCGCCCGGCGCCGGTCATGCCATGAGCTCCCGGTACGCGAGCTGGTCCTCGTGCATCCGGAGGAACACGCGGTGCCTGGCCTCGTGGAAGCGGGCGGTGTCGCCGCCGGCGGGCTCGATGACTCGACCGGACCGCGTCATGGCGCTCATCGCCGCCTCGACGCTCGGGTGGGCACCGGCGGCCACGGCTCCGAGGATCGCGGAGCCGAGCAGCACGGCCTCCGGCTCGGCGGGAAGGACGATGGGGCACCCCGTCGCGTCGGCGTGCTCGCGCAGGAACACTTCGTTGCGGGTGCCCCCGCCGCACGCCAGGATGGTGTCGATCGGGTACCCGTGCGCGCGCAGCACGTCGACGATGTGACGCGTGCCGTGCGCGACGGCCTGCACCGTCGCCAGATACAGACGCGCCAGCGAGTCGAGGGAGTCGCTGAGCGTCAGACCCGAGACCATGCCGCGCAGCGAGGGGTCGGCGCGAGGCGAGCGGTTGCCGTGATGGTCGGGGAGCACGTGCAGGTCGCGCGCGACGGCGGCCGGGAACGGCTGGTCGCAGGCGAGGATCGCGAGGCGCTCGTTGAGCAGGGCGTAGACCGTGGTGCCTCGCTGCTCGGCCTCGCGCTGCAGCTCGGCGCCGCGCGCGTGCGAGAAGATGACGTGGTCGACGAGCGCGCCCGTCGCGGACTGCCCCGCCTCGGCGAGCCAGAGGCCCGGGACCATGGCGGACCAGTACGGCCCCCACACTCCGGGGACGAACCGCGGTTCGCGCGCGACCGCCATGTGGCAGCTCGACGTGCCTCCGATGAGGGAGAGGCGAGCCTCGAGGCTCGACGTCCCCGCTCCCTGGATGGCGGCGCCGATGGTGCCGACCCCGCCGGCGTGGGCGTCGATGATGGCCACGGCGACGGGAGTCCCGGGGGCGAGGCCGAGCTCGCGTGCGCTGCCCTCGGTGAGCAGGCCGGCGCGCTCCCCCATGGGGCGGATGCGCGTGCCGATGCGGGCGAAGCCCTCGTCGACGAGCACGCCGAGGCCGATCTGCCGGAAGAAGTCGGGCTGCCAGCCGCGTCCGTCGTGCCCCAGGTACGTCCACTTGCAGACGGTGGTGCACAGCGAGCGCACGTCGACGCCGGTGGCGCGGTACACGAGGTAGTCGGGGAGATCGAGCAGGCGCGCGGCGCGCTTCCAGGACGCCGGCAGGCGCTCGGCCAGCCAGAGCATCTTGGGCGTCTGCATCTCGGGCGACACCGTGCCGCCCACGTAGCGCAGCACCTCGTGCTTCGTCGCGTTGACGCGCGCGGCCTGCTCGGTCGCCCGGTGGTCCATCCAGACGATGACGTTCCAGGCATCGTCGCCCGAGGGGCTGACGGTCACGGGCCGGTCGTGCGCGTCGAGGGCCACCAGCGAGCAGGTGGCGTCGAAGCCGATGCCCGCGACCTGCGTGGCGACGGCTCCGGCCTCGGCGAGCGCGACGCGGATCGCCGCTGCAGCGGCCCCCCAGACGTCGTCGCTCGACTGCTCGACGAAGTCCTCGTCCGGGCGGTGCAGCCGGATGGGGTGCGTGCCCGTGCCGTGCATCGTGCCGCGCGCGTCGAACAGCGCGGCCCGCACGCTCGCCGTGCCGACGTCGACGCCGAGGGTGAGCGGCCCGGAAGACATCAGACCACGCCGGCGCTCTCGCGCAGCGCCGCGGCCTCGCCAGGTCGACCGGCGCCGGCGTAGAGCTTCGCCAGCAGCGCCATGCAGGCGCCCACGGCCTTGGCGTCATCGGCCTCGCGGGCGCGGGCGAGCGCGTCGAGCGCCTCGAGCAGCCCCTCCTCGCCGCGCCCCGCGAGGGTGAGGGCCATGGCGAGGGCGAGCGCCGCCTGGCAGCGCGTGATCACGGGGCCCCCCTCGGCGGCGGCGCGCGCGCGGCGCAGGTGCGCGAGCGCCTCGATCCCCTCGAGACTCTCCTCCCCCCGGGCGAGGCTGCGCACGCGCTCGGCGAGCTTGCTGCCCTGGAGGCGCGACTCGGGCGGCGCCTCGGGGGGCGTGGCGGCCTCCACGATCTGCAGCACCTCGGCTGTGGACAGCTCGTCACCCAGAAACTGCATCGCCTGCATCTCGAGCGTGGGTGCCGACTCGAGCGGGGGCAGCACGGCGCTCGCGACGTCCGGTACGGCGTAGGCATCGGTCACGTCGGCGTCGGCTGCGCCGCCGCCCCCGGCGCGCTTCCAGGGGTGCTCGAGATCGAGCTTCCAGCCGCGAACGCGCTGACCCGCGTCCGTCGCGGCCCGCGCCCCGACCAGCGAGAGCTGACCCGCGCGCAGGGCCCGCACGTCGCCGTCGACGAGGACCTCGCCCGCACGGGCGATGCGTGCGAGCGATGCGGCGCGCAGCAGCGCCTCACCCCAGGCCAGGTGCATGCGCGCCCCATCGGGTGCGAGTGCTTCCATCTCGCCCTCGGCCATCCCGCACGCCCACGAGCGAGGGAGAGTGAGCGCCTCCTCCCGGATGCTCGTGGCGAGCAGCAGCGCCTCCTCCAGCGAGTCGGTGTCCCAGGCCACACCCACGAGCGCCGCGCTCCAGGCCACCAGGCGACCGCCGAGCGCCTCGCCCCGCGAGCACATGGACCGGGCCCTCACGAGGTACGCGCCCTCGGGGCCCGGGCTCATGCCGCCCGGCGGCATGCGAAACACGACGACGATGCTCTCGGCCATCTCGCGCTCGGCTCGCCCGGGAGGCCCGCTCAGACGCGGATGCGCTTCTTGAGGGCCGCGAGCTCCTCGTCCACGTCGCTGGTCTTGCCGGCTCCGGCCGTCTGTCGCTCCAGATCGCGGAACTTGGCCTCGAGGTCCTCGGCCTTCTCGCCCTTGCCGAGCGCCTCCTCGACCTCGGCCATCGCCGCGCCCTCGGCCTCGCGGCCCTCGATCTTCTCCTCCATGCGCCGGAAGTCGGCGAAGGCGCTGCCACCGCTGCCCTTGGTGCCCAGCTGCTCGGCGCCCGAGCCGGCGCGGGCCTGCTGGGCGCGCGCGATGATGGATCCCTTTCGCATCTTGAGCTCGGCGAGCTTCTCCTTCATGCGCTCGAGCTCGTCCTTCATGCGCAGCGCGACGTCGCGCTGCAGGGCGCGCGCCTTGTCGGCCTGCTCGGCCTCGGCCGCCACGCGCTTCTTCTGCTTGAGGGCTTCGCGCGCCAGGGCCTCGTCGCCGCTCTTGAGGGCAAGCTCGGCGCGCTTGTCCCAGCGTTCGACGTCGGCCAGCAGCTCCTCGGACTTCTTGCGCAGCTGCTTCTCGGCGGCGATGGCCTGGATGACCTCCTGGTGGCCCGCCTTGATCTGGCCGTCCATCTCGTCCAGGTTGAGCTCGATGAGCTTCTTGTCGTCCTCGGCCTTGTCCAGCAGGCCATTCAGGTTGCTCTGGATGACCTTCCCCATGCGATCGAAGATGCCCATGTGCGCTGCCCTCGGCTGGTGCCAGTGTAACACGCGGCGGTTTGCATCTATGCTCGGGGTATGGACGACTGGCACCGCAAGCTCGTCACCGAGCTGACCCAGGAGACCGCAGCAGGCCCGCTGCCCGACGCCGCGACTTCGCTCGAGATCTCGTTCGGCCACGCGCGCAGCGCGATGACCTACGCGCTCGAGCTGGCCCGGGCCCACCGCATCCCGGTGGCTGGCAACGTGGCGGGCGACTCGATCTGGCTCCAGCTGGGCGACGGGCGCATCCGCTTCACCATGAACCGGCGCGCCGGCGAGGTGATCGTCCTGCGACCGGGTCAGGACGAGACGGCCGTGAAAGCGGGCGGCGAGGACCTCGGGGTGATGGCGCGGCAGGCCATCGACGCGCTGGTAGCCGCGTTCCGCGCGCTCCCCACGGCGGCCAAGCGCCCCAGCGCCCCGCCGCCCGACTTCGAGGACGAACCCACGCAAGCGTGAGCGCCCGACCATTGCCAGGAGCGTGAAGCATGCCCACGTGCAAGGAATGTGGAGACGAGGTCGAAGCGCTGGTGACCGTCAAGGTCGCCGGCAAGGCGAAGAAGCTCTGCGAGGACTGCGCCGATCGGGCGCGCGAGCAGGGTGAGATCGCCGAGGCCAGCGAGGCCGTCGTCCAGGGGATGATGGGGTTCAAGGGCCGGCGCTAGCCGACTGATCACATCGGCCGGTTGATGACGTGGATGGCGTGGCCCAACGCGTTCTGGCTGGCCTCCATCATCCCCTCGCCCAGCGTCGGGTGCGGGTGCACCGTCAGGCCCACGTCCTCGAGGAACGCGTGCATCTCGAGCGCGAGCGCCCCCTCGCTGATGAGGTCCGTCGCCGACGGGCCGACGATGTGGACGCCGAGGATCTCGTGCGACGCCTTGTCGGCGACGACCTTGATGAATCCGTCGGTCTCGTTGACGGCCATCGCGCGGCCCAGCGCGGCGAACGGGAACTTGCCGACGCGGATCTCGCGCCCCTGCTCCTTGGCCTGCTGCTCGCCCAGACCCACCGTGGCGATCTCGGGATCGGTGAAGATGGCGGCGACCATCGCGACCCAGTCCTTCGCCGCTTTGTGCCCGGCGATGACCTCGGCCACGACCTCGCCCTCCTTCGTCGCCTTGTGGGCGAGCATGGGCACGCTCGAGCAGTCGCCGACGGCGTAGATGCCGGGGACGTTGGTCTGACCGGTGGCGTCGGTGGGGACGAAGCCGCGCTCGACCTTCACCCCCAGCTCCTCGAGGCCGACGCCGGCGCCGTTTGGGCGCATGCCCACGGCGACGAGCACGACGTCGGTCACCACGGTCTCGGTCTTGCCGCCGCCGACGTCGAGGCGCACCGCGACCGAGCCGTCGCCCTGCGTCTCGTAGCCCAGGGCCTTGGCGCCCTTGACGATCTTCGCTCCGTGCTTGGTGTAGTTGCGCTCGACCACCGCCGCGACGTCGGGATCGACGCCCGTGAGCACGTTCGGCAGCGCCTCGACCACGGTGATCTCGCTGCCCAGTCGCTGGTAGGCGCCGCCCAGCTCCATGCCGATGATGCCGCCGCCGATCACCAGCAGCCGCCTGGGGATCTCGCGCAGGCTCACTGCCTCCTTGGCGCCGATGATCTTTTTGCCGTCGAACTTGAAGGTGGGGATCTCGATCGTCGACGAGCCGGTGGCGATCACGATCGCCTTGGTCGCCTCGATGACCTCGGTCCCGCCCTCGCGCGTCTTGACGGTGACCTGCTTCTTGCCGGTGACGCGGGCGTCGCCGTAGAGTAGCTCCACGCCGTTGCCCTTGAACAGGGTCCGCACGCCGCCGGTGAGCTTCTTGACGATGCCGGCTTTCCAGTCCTGCAGCTTGTTGGCGTCGATGCGGGGATTGTCGACCATCAGGCCGTAGCCGGCCCCTGCCTTCACCTTGTCGAAGGTGTGACTGGTCGCGATGATGGCCTTGCTGGGGACGCAGCCCCAGTTCAGACACACGCCGCCCACCTCGTCCTTCTCGACGCAGAGCACCTTCTGCTTGAGCTGTCCGAGGCGGATGGCGCAGGGGTAGCCGCCGGGGCCGCCGCCGATCACGATGACGTCGTAGGTCTTGTTGGCCATGGATGTCCGTCTGGGTTTGGGTCAGTGCGTAGGTGCGGGCGGGGTCCGGTTCAACTCCGCCATCTGCTCGCGGAGGTTCCAGGGAGCCTCTGCGTAGACGTCCTGCAGCAGCGACTCCCGGGCCGGAGCCGGCAGCGACTCGACGGCGTCGATGGCCGCCGCGATCTCGGCGGTGACCTCGGCGTCGAGGGCCGCGTCGCTGGAGTCGGTCACCAGGCCCAGGTGCACCAGGTGACGGCGCAGGCGGTCGAGCGGATCCTTCTTCGCCCACGCGTCGACCTCGGCCTGCGAGCGGTAGCGGGTGGGGTCGTCGCTCGTGGAGTGGGCGCCCATGCGGTAGGTGACGGCTTCGATGAACGTGGGACCCCCACCCTCGCGCGCGCGGGACAGCGCGCCGGAGAGGGCGGCGTGCATGGCGAGCAGATCGTTACCGTCCACGCGAAGGCCGGGCATGCCGTAGGCACGCGCCTTCACGGCGATGGTGCGCGACGCGGTCTGCTTCGCGGTGGGGACGCTGATGGACCAGTGGTTATTCTGGCAAACAATCACGCACGGAGCTCTCCAGACGCCCGCGAAGTTCATCGCGGCGTGGAAGTCGGCCTGGCTGGTGGCGCCGTCGCCGCAGAAGCCGACCGCGACCGCGCCCGTCTTTCCCGCGCGCATCGCGAGGGCGCACCCCACCGCCTGCGGCAGCTGCGGCCCGATGCACGACGACCAGCTCACCTGGTTGACGGCGCGCCCCGACTGGTGGCTCGGCATTTGCCGGCCCTTGAGCACGTCGCCCGAGTTGCCGAAGACCTGCGCCACGAACGCCTTCAGCGGGAAGCCGCGCACGAGCATCACGCTCTGCTCGCGCAGCGCCGGGAACACCCAGTCGCCGGGCGCCACCGTCAGACCCGTGGCGATGGGGACCGCCTCCTGTCCGTGCGCCGCTCCGTAGAAGCCGACGCGACCCTGCCGCTGCAGCAGGATCATGCGCGCGTCGAGCAGCCGCAGCCGGCGCATCTCGCGGTACCCGCGCATCAGCACGTCCGCCGGCAGCTTGGGATCGGTGGAGGGATCGGCGCTGCCGTCGTCGCGCAGCACGGTCAGCAGCGCGATGTCGGGATCGTCGTCGTGCAGCTCGAGGAGGCTCATTCCGTGTCTCCTGCCCGCTGGATGCCACCCTCGTCGACGCCCTGTCCGAAGCGCATGATGTGAGGCCGCGGCGCGCCCAGCGCGGGGTTGGGGAGGAGGCGGGGCGCGGCCCGTGCG
>VFSW01009503.1_pt1 | contig 13875 bp, 10 predicted proteins | sample 5358111 | NCBI WGS metagenome assembly VFSW01 (sample SAMN11554181, study PRJNA540505) | mine drainage metagenome | isolation source: sediment from site ElyBrook_90M | place: USA: Ely Copper Mine, Vershire, VT | collected 2017
GTATTAAATAAAATTACATGCGTAAAAAAAGAGTTTATAAAAAATTTTATACAGCAGACGCCGTCCACGGTCGTGTCGAGTTGGGGCGTTTCATCAATTATGTCATGAAGGATGGCAAGAAATCGACGGCGGAGCGTCTGGTGTATAGCGCCTTCGATAAAATTAAGGCAACAACCAAAGAAGATCCGATGGTGATTTTCGAGAAAGCGCTTGAGAATGCCGCGCCGATGCTCGAGGTAAAATCGAAGCGAGTCGGCGGCGCCAATTATCAGGTGCCGATGGAAGTGCGCCCGGAGCGCAAATTCACGCTGTCTATCCGCTGGATCATCGGTGCTGCGCGCGCAAAGAAAGGGAAGGGAATGGCGGACAAGCTCGCCGAAGAGTTGATCGCTGCGTCCAAAAATGAAGGCGCTGCTATCAAGAAGAAACAAGATACGCATCGCATGGCGGAAGCGAATCGCGCCTTCGCGCACTTTGCGAGATAATTTTATATATGCCCCGAGGATATCCTATCGAAAAAATTCGAAACATCGGCATTATTGCGCATATTGATGCCGGGAAAACCACCGTAAGCGAGCGGGTACTTTTTTATACCGGCGTTTCACACAAGATTGGCGAAGTGCACACGGGCGATACGGTTATGGACTGGATGGAGCAGGAGCGCGAGCGCGGTATCACGATTACCTCGGCCGCGACGACCGCTTTCTGGATTCCGACAGAGCACAATCACGATAAGGCGTTCGAGCACCAAATCAACTTGATCGACACGCCGGGTCACATCGATTTCACCGTTGAGGTAAAGCGTTCGCTTCGCGTGCTCGACGGCGCGGTTGTCGTCTTTGACGGTGTCGCGGGCGTGGAGCCGCAATCGGAAACGAATTGGCGCTATGCGGACGACTACAAAGTGCCGCGTATTTGTTTCATCAATAAACTTGACCGCTCCGGCGCGAGTTTCCGGAAGAGTTTTCAGTCGATTCTGGACCGGCTGACACCGTATGCGATTCCGATCCAGCTCCCGATTGGTTTAGAGTCTGATTTTAAAGGCATGGTGGCCCTTCTTGAAAACAAGGCCTATAACTTTGATGGCGAACACGGCGAGAAAATCGTTGAAGTGCCGATTCCGGACGACATGAAGGCGGAAGTTGAAAAAGCGCGCCACGATCTGATTGAAAAGATTGCGGAGAATGACGATGCGGTGATGACGGCATATCTCGACGGCAAGGAAATCTCACTTGAGGATTTAAGGCGAACTTTGCGCAAGGCGGTGATTGCGAATACGATCGTGCCGGTGCTGTGCGGTTCGGCGCTCAAAAATAAAGGAGTCCAGTTCATGCTGGATGCTGTTGTCGACTACCTTCCGTCGCCGGCTGATTTGCCGCCGATCAAGGGCACCGATGAGAAGACCGGCGCCGAAATACAGATTGCGCTGAATGATGGCGAGAATTTGGCGGGTCTCGCTTTTAAAATTGCGACCGATCCGTTCGTGGGAAACCTGGCATTTTTCCGCTGTTACGCGGGAGTCTTGAAGCGCGGTTCATATATTTATAATTCAACGAAGGGCGTACAGGAGCGGATCGGGCGCATCGTCCGCATGCATGCGAATGATCGCGAGGAAGTCGATGAGGTGTACTCCGGAGAGATTGCGGCCATCGTCGGTTTGAAGCAGACGACGACAGGCGATACATTGTGCGATTCCGCACATCCCGTTATTCTCGAGAAGATTACATTCCCCGAGCCGGTTATCGGTTTGCGCATAGAACCGAAAACGAAAGCCGACCAGGAGAAAATGGGTATCGCATTGCACCGTTTGGCGGAAGAAGATCCGACCTTCCGCGTTGCGGGCGATGCGGAAACGGGCGAGACAATCATCTCCGGCATGGGCGAGCTTCATCTGGAAATCATCGTTGACCGCATGAAGCGCGAGTTCAATGTTGACGCGAATGTCGGACGACCGCAGGTGGCGTACAAGGAAACGATTATGGGCGAAGCGGAGGCGGAAGGCAAGTACATCAAGCAATCTGGCGGACGCGGGCAGTACGGTCACGTCTGGCTGCGCGTGAAACCGCTTGAGCGCGGCGCAGGCTTTGAATTTATTGACGACATCAAAGGAGGTACCGTTCCGAAGGAATTTATCAATCCGACCGAGAAGGGCGTGAAAGAAGCCGTCGATAAAGGTATTCTCGCCGGATATCCGGTCGTCGACGTCGAAGTAACTTTGTACGACGGTTCATTCCATGAAGTTGACTCATCCGAAGCGGCATTCAAGATTGCGGGTTCGATGGCGTTCCAGGAAGCCGCGAAACGCGCGAAGCCGGTCATCCTTGAGCCAATCATGAAAATCCAGGTTATTGTTCCGGAAAGTTTCATGGGCGAGGTGACGGGCAACGTGAACTCAAAGCGCGGACGTATTGAATCCATGGAAGATCGTCCGGGTCTGAAAGTAGTGAATGCGAAGGCTCCGCTTTCGGAACTCTTTGGCTATGCGACCGAGCTGCGTTCAATGTCGCAGGGCCGCGGCAGTTTTACGATGGAATTTGACCACTACGAGCCGGCGCCGAACAATGTGGCGCAGCTTATCATAGAAGGCAAGAAGCGGTAGCAGAGCATCTGTTAAAACCGTTTCCTAAAAGCAGACCTCGTGACCGTTAACCATCGAGCAGCCCACTATTACTTTAGGCGTAGAACTCCCGTTGGGTGAGTTGATTGAGGCGGTTGATGTTGGCGCTATGACTGCAGGTTGATTTTTGAGTGACTGGGGTCTCATAGAATATACGATCCATCCGGCAAAAATCGCCGCAAGGATAATGATGCCGACGGCAATTGCGAATGGAATCTTTTGTTGCATAAGTTTAATGATAGCAAAACGCCGGCGTTTGCGTTTTTTGCTTGAGTGTGATATAATGATTTCACGATGAAACGGGTTCGCAGGACGTTCAAGAAATATTTTATTCCGCACGAAGAGAATGACCATAGACCTCATATTTTGCGGGCGCGGAGCGTGGCGTTCGTGCTTGTGGTAGCGCTTGCCGTGGAGGGTGTGCTTTGGCTTGGGACTTCGCAACTCGCGCCGCGTTCCCGGCTTTTCGGGATTATCGTCGCGAACACGCTTGTTGATGAGACGAACCAGAGTCGCGTGGCGAACGGCGATGCGGCTCTTGCCGTGAGTCCGCTCCTGACGGTTGCGGCTCAGAAGAAAGCAAACGATATGGTTGCGAATAATTATTTCGCGCATACAAGCCCATCGGGACTTTCGCCGTGGTATTGGTTCGAGCAGGTTGGTTACGGCTTCACGTATGCCGGAGAGAATCTTGCGGTAAATTTTTCTGATTCGCAGGACGTGACAAATGCATGGATGAATTCGCCGGAACACCGCGCGAATATTTTGAATGCTGATTTTACGCAGATCGGTATGGCGACGGCAACAGGAACTTTTGAAGGCCACCCGGCAGTGTATGTGGTTGAGCTGTTTGGCACGCCCGCGCCTGCCGCACCGCCGGCGGAAACACCCGTCGCTTTTGTGAATACCGCGGCCGCGGCGGGCGTGAAGAATGTGGTGGTGACTATCAAGACTTCTCCGGCCCCGCCGGTGAAGGTACTATCGCAGACCTCTTCAAGCAATGAAACGTTTGTCGCCGTGAAGGGTGCGGAAACGCAAGTCGTGGCGGGTGCTTCGACAACCGCAACCTCCTCAACCGTCACTGCACCGGTGCTTGCTCCGGTAGGGGTTGCCGGCGGAGCATCGGAAGCGGTACTTCCACAAACGAACCCGATCCAAAGCGCTGCCGCAAATCCGCGCGCGGTCATCAACGACATCTATCTCGCCGTTATAGCTATATTTGCGCTCGCGCTCGGCATTAATATCTTCGTGAAAATTCGCATCCAGCATCCGCAGGTCATCTTCGGCGGGATGCTTGTTATTCTGGTCGCCGGACTGCTTATTATCCTGAATCAGCACGTGCTAGCAGGTGCGGCGATTCTGTAGCGATACGGTTGCAGTGATGCGGCTTGACTAGGTCGGGTGCATGAGATATCTTTTTTGACAGAGGGAGGATGGTAAAGATGTTAGATCTTATGCTGGTGGCGTTAGTTATCATCGTTATATGGGAAGTTGCTGGCGTAGGATGGTTAATCTACATGCGAATTCTTCAGAAGCATTCTAAAATTATCCACCGAGGGTTTCTTTTGGAAACGCGTCACGTGGCGGGTAAAACTTTTGGAAGCGTTGACCGTTCGGATTGTCCGGGTCAGACAACAGTTATTTTCGCTGATCGCACCTGTGCCGTGGAGGGCAGGGTTCGCGGGGGAGAATCGCTTGTTGGAAAATTTGTGGAATTAGTTTGCTGCAGAGGTATTCACTACATCGATAAAATCGAGGATTAAGGATTCCGCGGGTCGGCTTGCGCCGACCCCTTTTTTTGTTTTTCGCGGTGCGAAAGCGTAAGATATAGACAATTCACCATGGCTTCCTCAACCACAGACCTTATCAAAGGCAAGCTCGATATCGTGGAATTTATCCGCGGATACGTCGCGCTCACGCCGGCAGGGAAAAACTTTAAAGGGCTGTGCCCGTTCCACAAGGAAAAATCGCCGTCGTTTATGGTTTCGCCCGACCGGCAATCGTGGCATTGTTTTGGATGCGGAATCGGCGGGAGTGTTTTTGATTTTGTGATGAAGTATGAAAATGTCGAGTTCGGCGAGGCGCTTCGGATACTTGCGGAGAAGGCGGGCGTCGAATTGCGGCGCGAAAATCCGGCCGAGTATCGCTACAGCGGTTTACTCATTGACTTGAATGATGCCGCGAAGATTTTTTTTCGCCGTGCATTTGCGGCAGCGCCGATTGCGCGTGAGTACCTTGCGAAGCGCGGACTCTCGCCGGCGACGATCGATGAGTTCGAGATCGGCTGGGCACCGAATGAGCCCGAGGGTCTCTCGATGCATCTTCTGAACTCCGGAACGGCGCCACAGGATTTGTTGCAGGCCGGTTTGTCCATTAAAACAGAACGCGGATTAATGCTCGACCGGTTCCGCGGGCGCATTATGTTCCCCATTCATAACCATACCGGCAAGGTGGTTGGATTTACCGGCCGCATTCTGCCGGAGTTTGATAAGCCGGGTCCGAAGACGGCAGCCAATCCGGATGGTTTTGTTCCCGCAAAATACATAAATAGTCCGGAGACGCCGATATTCCAGAAGTCGCGGCTACTCTACGGTTTTTGGAAGAGCAAGGATGCGGTTCGCGAAGCAAAATCGGCGTTTCTCGTCGAGGGGCAGATGGATTTTTTGATGACATACCAGTCTGGCGTGCGGAACGTTATTGCGAGTTCCGGCACGGCGCTCACCGCCGACCATTTGCGCGTCGTACACCGGCTTGCGGAAGAATTAATCGTCAGTTTTGATAACGATACCGCCGGTTCCGATGCTGCCGAGCGTGCGATTGACCTTGCGGAGTCGCAGGACTTCAGTGTCAAGGTGGCGACATTCAGCGATTTTAAGGATGCTGCTGAAGCTGCCCTTGCGGATCCGGAAAATATCCGCCGCGTCGTCGCGGCTGCCATTCCCGCGCCCGAATTTTATTTCGCAAAATATTTGCCGCATAATCCGGCGACGGGCGCGGTGAATGCCGCAATGCTTGCGACGCGCGAAGGCGTGCATAAACTCCGTGCGATTCTAGCTAAATTGAAAAACATAGCGAGCCCGGTCGAGCGTGATTTCTGGATGAAGGAATTGTCGAAGCGTTCGGGCATCACAGAGAAGATACTCGAGGAAGAAACGGCGAAGGCGGTCGGATCGCAGTTTTCACCGCCTTCAAGCGCGGCGAGCAGTGGCATCGGCGCGAGCAACAATACGGGCGAAGAAGTTCCGACGAAGCGCCAGCTTATGCGCCAGGAATTGATTTGCGAAAAATTATTGTCCGCGGCGCTTGTAAAAAATGATTTTGCCCTCGTGGATGATTGCTTGGTATTTTTGAATCCGACACAAAGAGAGATATTGCAGTTACTAAAAAGCGGGAAGCGACAGAGCGAGGACCCGTCGCTCGATGCCGCTATCAGTTCGGTCGTTTTTCGCGCTTCGGATGAGCTGACCGCTGCAGAAATCGCGGATTTAAAATCAGAGCTTGCCAAGGAATATTATAAAGAACGCCGGAAAATTTTGGCGCAAGCTATAAAAAATGCGGAGGCGCGGGGAAATGCAACCGAGCTTGCAGCTGCGTTGGAAGAACTGCGCAATCTACCGGTCAGTGGCGAGTGACTGCTAAGCGAGCGCATAGCTAACCTCGCGCACGCCTTTGATGCGTTTCAGCTTAACGATTAATTTTTGAATCTTTGGAATATCGGTTGATGCAATTTCGATGCGATTAGCGGGGAAGCGGCCGCCTTTCGGATTATTTGCGTGAAAGCTCATGATGTTCATGTGATTTTGCGCTATGGTTGTCGAAAGATCCTGAATCAAGCCGACGCGGTCTTCAACGACGACGCGGAGTACGCAGTGCCTCGGTGTATGCCAGTTCTTTGTAAAAGCATCTTTCGTGCGAAGCGTGGCACGGATGTGGTCGCGGGCGGCGGCGGTTTTTACGAAGGCGAGCCAATCCTCGGACGGTTTCTTGCCGCGTTGGTGGATGATCTCAACCATGTCGCCGGAAGCGAGCTCGTGGTCGAGCGGCACGAGTGTGCCGTTCACGCGCGCTCCCGACGCTTCATCGCCGAGGCCGGAGTGGATGTGGTAGGCGAAATCGATCGGTGTCGCACCTGCGGGAAGATCGATAACCTCGCCGCGGGGCGTGATAGCGAAAATGCGATGGCGGAAAAAATCCACCTTCATCGCCTCAAGAAATTTTTCGGGATCGGGTTTGGTGTTGCCTTCGCCTTCGGCGTTTTCGCTGAATGTCCGTTCCTGCCACTCGCGCAGTTGCCGCACCCAGGCAATTTCATTCGCCCATTTGCCAGCGGGATTCTTATCCCGCTCTTTATATAACCAATGCGCGGCAACGCCGTATTCGCTCTCGTCGTGCATCTCGCGGGTGCGGATCTGAAATTCAACGATTTTTTCTCCGGGACCGATGACGGACGTATGCAAGCTGCGGTACGAATTGGGCTTCTGGAGCGCGATATAGTCCTTGATGCGCCCGGGTACGGGCGGCCATGCTTCGTGGATTACGCCGAGCGCGGCGTAGCATTCGGCAACCGTTGCGACGATAATTCGCATGGCAACGAGATCGTAGATCTTTCCGACATCCATATCATGTCTGAGCAGTTTCCGATACAAACTGCTGTACCGTTTTGCGCGAAAATCAATCTTGAAATCTGCAAGGTCATGTTTTTTAAGCAGTGTTTCGACTTCCGGCTTGATACTCTCGAGATAGCGAAGTCGTTCTGCGTATTGTTCTTTGGTTGTCCGTTCGAGCCATTCGTATTCCTTGGGTGACAGATAAGAGAATGCGATATCCTCCAGTTCGCCGCTCACGTTATACATTCCGAGACGGTAGGCAAGCGGCGCATATATTTCGCTTGTCTCGAGCGCGATGCGCTTTTGTTTTGCGAGGGGGAGCGCGTCGAGCGTCATCATGTTATGAAGCCGGTCGGCAAGCTTGATGAAAACGACGCGCAGATCCTGCGAAAGCGCGAGGATCATTTTGCGCATATTCTCCGCTTTGCTTTCTACGCCGCGATATTTCAGGCGCCCGAGTTTTGTCACGCCATCCACGAGAAATGCGATTTCAGCACCGAATTCTTTCCGGATTGTCTCAAGCGGCGTTGCGGTATCTTCGACCGTGTCATGGAGGAGACCTGCCGCGACCGTCGTATTATCCATACGCCATTGGCTCAGAATCTCCGCCGTAGCGAGGACATGGTTGAAATACGGCTCACCATTCTGCCGCTTCTGTTTGCGGTGCGCAATTTCCGCAAAATCATAAGCTTTGGCGAGTATGCCGTCCGGATGCTGCCGTATGGATTCCTTGAGAGACATGGCTCTATCTTATCGCTCCTAATAAAAAAGAGAAAGCGTTTACTTCGCTTTCTCTTGTGAGGTCGCCTTCTTATCAATTTTCGCCTTCGGCGGATTTTCCTTCCAGTGTTTCCATGCGGCGTCGAGTTCTTCCTGTGATTCCGGCCGCTTGCTCATGAGAAAAGTACAATCGGGATAGCGCGTACAGGCATAGAACGGCTTACCGCGGCCGCGGGATTTTTTGAGCACGATGTCGCCGGGCTTGTCCGCACGGTCGGGGGAGGCGATGCAGTTCGGGCACTTGAATCCGGTCTTGTACCAGATCTTCGCGACGCCCTTGCATTTTGGATAATCGGTGCAGCCCAGGAAAAAACCAAAGCGGCCGCGGCGCACTTTCATTGGCTTGCCGCAGATAGGGCACATTTCACCCTTTGTTTTTTCTTCAAGCGCTTTGATTTCGGCTGCTTCTTCCGGCATCGGGAGCGTGACCTTCACGCCCGGTTCGGGGCAGGCGAGGAACTTTCCCATGCGGCCGAACTTGATGATCATCGGTTTACCGCAGTGCGGGCACGGCGTATTTGAAATTTCAATCTGCTTTTCGACGGTCGCTTCTTTTTCGGCGAGATTCGTTTTGAAGGGACCGTAGAATTCGCGGCATACCTCGGTCCATTTCATCTGGCCTTCCGCAATGTCGTCGAGCTCTTCTTCAATGTGCGACGTGAATTTTATGTCCACAATCTCGGGGAAATTCGCGACGAGAAGGTCGTTTACCAATATGCCGATCTCGGTCGGAGTATATTTCTTATCAACCTTTTCAACATAACCGCGGTCCTGGATAGTCGAGAGTGTCGGCGCGTAGGTTGAGGGGCGGCCGATGCCTTCGGCTTCAAGAGCTTTTACGAGGGTAGCATCGGTATAGCGCGGCGGCGGTTCGGTAAAGTGCTGGATCGGTTTCAGCTCTTCGAGTTTGAGCGCCGCGCCAATGGCGAGTTTCGGCAGTTGTCCTTCGATTTCACCGCCCGCGCCGTTTTCACCTTCATCGCGACCTTCCGTGTATACGCGGATAAAGCCGTCAAATTTAACGGTTTGCCCGTTTGCGCGGAAAGTTTCTTTGCGCGTCGTGTCGGCAACGATATCAATAGCCGTTTGTTCGAGGACTGCTTCGCGCATCTGTGACGCAATCGTGCGTTTCCAGATGAGTTCGTAAAGTTTGTCCGCGCCGCGCTGCGATGCGGCGAGTCCGCGGCCGGAAGTCATCGCGAGGTTTGTCGGACGGATGGCTTCGTGCGCTTCCTGTGCGCCCTTGCTCTTCGTCGCGTAGCGTCGTGGCGCGTCGAGCTGGTATTCTTTTCCGAATTCCGTGCCGATGACTTCGCGCGCTGCCGCGAGCGCGGACTCGGCGAGATTTACGCTGTCGGTACGCATATAAGTGATGAATCCATTTTCGTAGAGCCGCTGGGCGACCATCATAGTCTGTTTTGCCGACCAGCCGAGTTTGCGCGCCGCTTCCTGCTGGAGGGTCGAGGTCGTGAATGGTGCCGACGGATTACGCCGCACTTCTTTTACAGCGACCTCGGCGACGTTATATTTCGCGCCAGTGAGCTCGTCGATAATTTTCTTTGCATCTTTTTCATTTGAAATTCCCATTTTCCCGACCGCTTTTCCGGAGATGGCGTTGAGTGTAGCAGGAAATTGATGTTTGCCCGCAGCGAACATTGCTTCAATAGACCAGTACTCGTCTTTATTGAAAGCTTGAATCAAACGTTCGCGCTCGACGACAAGGCGGACCGCGACGCTTTGTACGCGTCCGGCGGATAGTCCATAGCGGATCTTGCGCCATAAAAATGGCGAGAGTTCGTAGCCGACAAGCCGGTCGAGCACGCGCCGCGCCTGCTGGGCGTCGACGAGGTTCAGATCGAGTTGGCGCGGATTGTCGAGCGCGTGGAGAATCGCATCTTTTGTAATTTCGTGGAAGACGATGCGTTCGGTCGGTTTCTTTGCTTTTCCCTTGCCGTCCAGTTCTAACGCCTTGATCAGGTGCCACGCGATAGCTTCGCCTTCGCGGTCTTCGTCGGTTGCGAGAATGACGCGCCATGCCTTTTGGGCGAGCGCCTTCAAATTCAGGACGACTGCTTCGGCTTTCTTGGGAATGACATAGGTCGGTTCGAAATCGTGCTTCACATCGATGCCGATCTTGCTTTTCGGAAGATCGCGAATGTGGCCGTAGGATGATTCCACGATGTACTCTTTGCCGACGAATTTACCGATCGTCTTGGCTTTGGTTGGTGATTCAACAATAACAAGTTCCATTGGTTTACTCTATTATATATCCCATTTCCGTTTCCTTAATCAAATGCTTCAACGAAAGAAACGAAATGGTTTGGTTTACGATGCGAGGTTCAAGTTTAGTTATCTCCATGATTTTGTCAACCTCGAGCGCCGTCGCGGCATCTCGCAAGGCAAGTAAAATAAGCTTTTCTTCGGGATTTGCGGCTAATGCTTCGCGCGCGGTTTTTTGTTTTTTGCTCACGCCGTATGTTGCGAGAATTTCTTCGGGCGCGGTCACGAGTTCAGCCCCTTGACGGATTAATTGGTGCGACCCAAAAAAGTTAGGATGCGTGATCGAACCGGGCACGACGAAGAGATCGCGGTTTTGCTGGAATGCGTAGGAGGCGGTCGCGAGCGAGCCCGATCTTTTTGGGCATTCGACGACGAGAACGCCGCGGGCAAGCCCGCAGACGATGCGGTTTCGTTCAAGGAAGCGATTGGGGTAGGGGGGTTCGCCGAGCGGATATTCCGAGATGACGGCGCCGCCCTGTTCTATGATGCGGCGTCCGAGTCGTTCGTTTTCCGCCGGATAGAACTTATCCAGACCGCCGGCCAAAACCGCGACCGTCGTGCCTCCGTCACCCCGACCGCCGTAACCCGTGTCACTCGCCATTGCTTCAAGACATCCTTCGTGCGCAGACGCATCAATGCCGAGCGCAAGACCGCTTATGATGGCGCATCCTGCCTCCGCAAGTTCGCGCGAGAATCGCTTCGTAGTGGTCTTCCCGTCAGCCGTCGCGCGGCGGGTGCCGACGACGGCGAGGGGCGGCGCATTGATTTCAGTCTTTGTGTTCATCGTATCGGGCAGCACTCCACGGATATAAATCGCGAGAGGCGCATGATGCATTTCTCTGAGTGCCGGCGGGTAAACATCATCACCGCGCAGCATGAGTCGCACGCCGGCGTGTTCCAGCTTTTCCCATTCCACTTCTGGATGGGGTAATTTTCGTCGGGCGGTTTGATGCGAGCCGCCCGCTAGCATTTCGTATGCCATGTGCCATCCGCCAAACAGACCGCCGTCCAACTGTCGGCATTTTTTCTTTATCGTCCGCATGCTTGATGGATTTCCTTCGAGCGCAATCGCAACTGCATTGTAAAACATTTTTTCTGTGTTCATATCTCCATCCTAGGAATGCACATCTCAATCATGCAAGTGGCGTTTAAGCTTTTTTTAACCAAGAGAGCCACATTATTTTGCCGCGGATGCTATAATTTTGATAATACTTTTTCATGCCCCAGCCCTATCTGTCCATTATTATTCCGGCGTACAACGAAGCGGAGCGGATCTCGCAGGCGTTGCTCGCTATGGATAAACAGCTTGATACGGCATCGTATTCATATGAGATCTTTGTAGTGAACGACGGTTCGACGGACAATACGGCCGAGATCGTGCGCAATGTAGCGAAGCTTGTCCGTAACCTGAAGCTGATCGATTTGCGCGAGAACGGTGGTAAGGGTTCTGCGGTGCGGCAGGGGATGCTGCTCTCGTCCGGTCAGATTCGCCTTTTTGCAGACGCCGACAATTCTACTTCGATAGACCAATTCGAGAAGATGATGCCCTTTTTCAAAGAGGGTTACGAAGTTGTGATTGGTTCGCGCGCTGTTCGTGGCGCAGAACTTGATCCACCCGAGTCGCTCTTTCGCCGCATAGCAGGGAAGGGTCTCAATCTTATTGTGCAGGCGTTTTTATTGCCGGGTATTTGGGATACGCAATGCGGATTCAAAGCATTCACGGAAACTGCGGCAAAAAAAATATTTGGACCGGCGCGGATTGGCGGGTGGGGATTCGACGTTGAAATTCTCTCGCTTGCCAAGAAAATGGGATATCGTATCAAAGAAATGCCGGTTCGCTGGGTGGATGATAATCGCTCACACGTAACATTTTCCTCCGGGTTGCAATTTTTGCGCGATATATCTATAATTCGCTGGAGGTTATGGCGGGGTGAATATGATGGAATTACCGCTGGACCGACGCTTGGCGGGGAAGAAAATAAAGTGTAATACGAAACTACAATGCCAAAACAATATTTGACGCAGGAACGACTCGATGAATTTAAGGTGGAGCTTGATGAGTTAAAGAATAAAAAGCGCAATGAAGTTGCGCAGCGTTTGAAAACGGCAAAGGAATACGGCGACCTCTCGGAAAATTCCGAGTACGCCGAGGCCCGCGAAGAGCAGGCAAGCGTGGAAAGCCGCATTTTCGAGCTGGAAGAGCTGATGAAAGAAGCCGTGATGCTCAAGACAGGCGAGGGCGGCGACGTGGTGCAGGTTGGGTCGGCCGTGACGGTGAAAAAAGGCGAGAAGGTTTTGACGTATACTATTGTCGGTTCGTATGAAGCCAAGCCGGAAGAAGGCCGCGTCTCCGACGAATCGCCGCTCGGCAAAACTTTTTTGGGACGCAAAGTGGGCGATATCGTGCATGTCGCGACGCCGGGGGGCAACGTAGCGTATGAGGTGATGAAGATTGAGTAGGGCGGGAATCAATGATAGTATTTTGAATATGCTGGACGATATCGTTAAGGAGCGCTACAGGAAACTTGCCGTGATCCGCGAAGCGGGAATTGATCCATATCCGGCGCGGGCAGCCCGGACGTTTTCAATTTCGAGCGCGCTGGAAGATTTTGATGCGCTCGAAAAATCGCAAAAAGAGATCTCGCTCGTGGGACGGCTCATGAGCATCCGCGACCAGGGCAAGATTATTTTTGCGGACATCGCGGATGAAAGCGGGAAGATCCAGGTTGTTTTAAAAGAAGATGTGCTGCCGAAATTTGCGTTATGGCAGTCGGCGCTTGATGCCGGCGATTTTATCTCGGCAACGGGGCCGCTTTTTAAAACAAAAAAAGGCGAGATGAGTGTTGACGCCCGCACTATCCAGATGATTTCCAAGACACTCTCGCCGCTGCCAGATGAGTGGTACGGCTTGGAAGATATCGAGACTCGCTTGCGCGAACGATATGTTGATCTTATCGTGCATTCCGACGTGAAAGACTTATTCATCAAGAAAAGCCGTTTCTGGGCAGCGATTCGTGAGTTTTTGCAAACGGAGAATTTTCGTGAGGTAGAAACAAGCGTTTTGGAGCCGATGGCCGGTGGCGCAGAGGCGGAACCATTCAAGACGCATCATAACGCGCTCGACACGGATTTTTATCTTCGCATCTCGCTTGAACTTCAGCTTAAAAAACTTATCGCCGGCGGTTTTGAAAAAATTTTCGAAATTGGGCGCGTGTTCCGCAACGAAGGCATCGACCGCGACCATCTCCAGGATTTCACTTTCATGGAATGCTATTGGGCTTACCACGATTACCGCGACATGATGCGGCTCATGGAAAAGATGTATCAATTCGTGATCGAGCGGTCCATGGGAACGCTCGTGACGACGTGGCAGGGATACGACATCCGGTGGGGCGGTGAGTGGCCGGAGGTTGATTATGTCGAGTCGTTCAAGAAAGAGAATGACGGACTCGATCCGATTGCGGCGGACCACGAAGAACTGCTTGCTCGCGCTCGGGCGCTCGACCTCAAACCCGATCCGCATGTCGGTGCGGGTCGGCTTATTGATCTCATCTATAAGAAAACCGTCCGCCCCACTCTTATCCAGCCGTG
>VFSW01009504.1_pt1 | contig 13875 bp, 9 predicted proteins | sample 5358111 | NCBI WGS metagenome assembly VFSW01 (sample SAMN11554181, study PRJNA540505) | mine drainage metagenome | isolation source: sediment from site ElyBrook_90M | place: USA: Ely Copper Mine, Vershire, VT | collected 2017
GCAGCAAACCCGCTGTGACCGACTGGACGCTCGCCAATCCCAGCAGCAAACCCGCTGTGACCGACTGGACGCTCGCCAATCCCAGCAGCAAACCCGCCGTGACCGACTGGACGCTCGCCAATCCCAACGAGAGTGAATCCGACAAGTAGCGCAAGAGCGAATCAGCGCTTTGCGGCGTATGTGGGCCACGACACTGGAATGCTGCGCTGCCTGCGCCTAATCGCTTGCATCGTCTCCAAGCTCCGCCAGGACGACCTGCTCTAAGGGCTGTTGGCGACCGTCCACGAATGCAGCCGCCCAGGCGTCCGCGCCAACCTGCGCGCGGGCGGCCGCGACAGCCACCTCGATATCCGCACGCTCCGATTTCGGTTGGGGTGTCCCCAGAGTCTCGCGCAGGTTGGCCGCCGTACCGAGCAGGCGCGCCGCGTGGGTCGCCTCTCCCCGAGCGCTGACCAGCGCCGCCAGCCCTTCCAGCCCTTCGGCGATGCGACGTGGGTCGCGCAATTGCCAGGCTCCTGCCAGTGACTGGCGCAACAGGTGGGAAGCCTCTTCCAGTTGTCCCTGACGCAGCGTTGTGCGCCCTATGTTCTGCTGGCCAACGGTGACCCCTGCGCGATCACCGATGCGCTCGCTGAGTGTCAGGTGCTCCAGATAATGTGTGGCGGCCCGCTGACAATCGCCCTGATAGTACGCCAGATTGCCAAGATTATTGAGCAGAGTCGTCCCCAGGTCATGTAGTTCCGCTTCACGCGCCACAACCAGACCCTGCTCATACCATTGCGCGGCTACCTCCCAGTCATCGCGCAACTGTGCGGCAACGCCCAGCATGTTCAGTGTTCGCAGCTCGCGGTCGCGATCTCCCAGCGCACGCTCCGCAGCGAGGCAACGCTCCAGGAGTGGCTTGGCGCGCTCGTACTCGCCAAGATATACCAGCAGCGCGCCCTGCCGCCCCAGCCCCCACGCATGTGCGGCGCGCAGCTCATCGTCGGCTGCTCCACTGGCGATGAGCGGCTCGGCGAGCGAGAGGAGCTCTTGCAGCCAATGCGCCCCTTCCCGTTCATGGCCATGTGATTGCCATAAGCCAGAGAGCGCAGTCGCGAGCCGCAGTCCGATCACCAGCTCGCCCATATCGCGCGCCCTCGCCAGCGCAGCCCTGAAGTTATCGTGCTCCCGCTCCAGACGCGTCAGCCAGAGCCGCGCATTGGGGCCACGAGCCTCGCGCTGGGTTCGTTCCGCCAGATCGAGGAAGTAGCGCGTGTGCGCCGCGCGGACCGCTTCCGCCTCACCGCTCGCCTCCAGCCCCTCCGCCGCAAACGCTCGGATCGTCTCCAGTTGCCAGAAACGCGGCTCACCATCGGCCTCTTCACGCTGACCGACGAGGCTCTGATCTATCAAGGCGCTTAGGCCATCGAATGCATCGAGCGTAGGCGCGCAAACCGCCTCGGCGGCCTCCAACGTCCAGCCGCCTGCGAAAACCGCCATACGCCGAAAGACCGCGCGCTTCTCCTCAGTGAGCAGGTCATAGCTCCAGGCAATCGCAGCGCGCAGTGTATGATGTCGCTCTGGTAGATCGCGCGAACCTCCAGTGAGCAGGTCGAGTTGCCTGGAAAGGCGCGTCAGTATTGCCTGAGGCGACAGCATTTTCAGCCGCGCCGCAGCCAGTTCGAGCGCAAGCGGCAATCCATCGAGCCGACGACAGATTTCAACGACAGCCGCTGCATTCGTGTCTGTCAGTGTGAAGTCTGGCTTCACATCGCGTGCGCGGGCGACAAAGAGCGCAATAGCCGCGTAGCGCGAGAGGCTGTCCAGATTGACCGAGCCATCGGGGAGGCGCAAGAGGTTGCTCTCTGGCGTCGCTTCCGTCAAGGTGGCTGCCCAAAGCGAGGGACGAGGTATCTCTAGTGGAGGAATCACGAATTCACGCTCACCACGCAGTCGCAGCGCGAGCTGACTCGTTACCAGCGTCTTGACACCGGGGCAGAGAGCGATCAGTCGCGCAATCACTGACGCCGCAGCGACGACTGGCTCGAAGTTATCCAACACGAGCAGCATCTGCCGATTGCCAAGCTCGGTGAGCAACAGCTCCTCGGGAGAGCTGCCACTCGCAGCGCGCAGACCAAGCGTTTGGAGGATGGTCTCGGCTACGAGCGCGTGATCCGTCAGCGGCGACAAGGCCACGAAGTACACGCCATCCGGGAACAACTCGATCTGACGCGCCGCAACCTCCAGCGCCACGCGCGTCTTGCCGATGCCACCCGTCCCTAGCAGCGTGAGTACACGCACATCGTCCTGGCGCAGCAGCTCCAGGATTTGCTCAACGACCGCTTGCCGACCTAGGAAGGGTGTCGGCTGGACAGGCAGGTTATTGCGCGCATGCTCGGTGGTGTGGAGCGGCGGGAAATCATGGGGCAAGCCGGACGCGATGAGTTGGTAGAGATGCTCGGGACGCTGGAGATCCTTGAGGTGCGCCTCACCCAGGTCACGCACACCCAGCTCCCCGGAAAACGCATCCTGGCACAGGTCGAAAGTCGTTTGTGAGAGGAGTATTTGCCCGCCATGGCCCGCGCTGGCGATACGAGCCGCACGATGAACATCAATCCCGACATACTTGTCGCCAGCGAGCGTGGGGGAGCCGGTATGCAATCCGATACGCACTGCGAGGGTCGTTCCATCTGGCCAGGGATAGGCCGCGAGCGCCTGCGCCGCATCTACAGCGGCTGCGAGCGCATCTTGCGCGCGCGCAAAGGCGACAAAGAATGCGTCGCCTTGCGTATCAACCTCGACGCCAGCGTGCGCGGCCCAGGCGGCGCGGAGCAGGCGTTGGTGTTCGGCAAGAGCTTCTACGTAGCGCTGGCCTAGACGCTGTAGCAAGCGCGTGGAGCCTTCGATATCACTGAACAGGAATGTGACCGTGCCAGACGGTAATCCGGTCATAGCGCTCACCCATACACACGCATCGCATACGTTCATCTCATCTCATATCATAATGTCAGGGAACAAACGGATGCACGCCATAGGCGCAGCTCAGGCAGGATCTCGCAGGCGCATTACTCGCGCAACAGCGCCTGCGTAGCGGCGACATCGGCGCGGGCGCGCGGGTCGCTTTCGATCCGCTTCGTGACGGCGGCGCACCCATGCATAATGGTGGTATGGTCGCGTCCGCCCAGTTGCTCACCGATCTGGAAGAGCGAGGCGTCCGTTTCCTCACGCATCAGATGCATCGCCACTTGCCGCGCCCAGGCTGTCTGTCGCTCGCGCGACTTCCCCAGCAGCGCATCCACAGGGACGGCGAAGCGCTGTGAGACGGCGGCAAGTATAGCGGTGGCATCCACCGGACGAGTCGCGCGACGCTCTTCGCGCATCGGGCCGAGCGCTCGTGTCACCGTGTCTGGATCGAGCGGCTGACCGAGGGTTTGGGCAAAGGCGACCACGCGCGTCAATTCGCCCTCTAGCTCGCGGATGCTCTCACAAGCCGGGTGAGCCAGGCGCATGAGGGATTCCTCAGGGATGACGATCCCATGCGCCTGCGCCTTCGCGCGCAGAATATCCAGGCGGCTCTCGTAGTCTGGTGGCTGAATATCGGCCAGCAGCCCCCACTCGAAGCGCGAGCGCAGCCGGTCGTGCAGGTGTCGCATCGCGCTAGGGGGACGATCGCTCGTCAGCACGATCTGTTTATTGACTTCGTGCAGCCAGTTGAAGGTGTGGAAGAACTCTTCCTCAGTAGATTCGCGTCCGGCGATGAACTGCGCGTCATCCATCAGCAGCGCATCCACAGCGCGATAGCGGTCGCGGAACTGCTGTGTGGTGCGACGGCGAATCGCCTCGACGATCTCGTTAGTGAAGCGCTCGGCGGTCACGTAGACGACTCGTAGCCCCTGCGCCAGTAGCTCCTGGCCAATGGCATGCAGCAGGTGTGTTTTGCCCAGCCCAACGCCACCGTAGATGTAGAGCGGATTGTAGCGCTCTCCCGGCGCACGGACGATTTCCTGTGCGGCGGCGAACGCAAAGCGGTTGCTCGTCCCCACCATGAATGTTTCAAAGGAGAAGCGTGGATTGGGTCGTGCGCTATCCGTTGACCAACCGTTGGTGGCCGACGAGCGGAGCGCGCCAGAGTGGGGGATGCTGAGGGGCGTGTAGTACGGCTCCAGGGCAGATGCGCTGGCGGGCGCTGGCGGCGTTGTCAACCCCGGCAGCGGGGGCTGGGAGCGGCTCATGCCAAGCGCAGCCCTGCCGCCACTGCGCTCACGTGGCGCGATGTGGGGCGACACGGCCAGCGCAGCGCTCTGCGCGACTTCCGCGCGTGGACGTACTGGACGCACAGGCATGGCGCGCCGTGGTGTGTAGGAGGGGGCTGGCTCAGGCTCAGGAGCGGAAGCGGCGCTCTGGCGCTGATTGGGCAGTAGCGCTGCGGGAACAAAGCGCACCTCGGCAGGCGCGCCCAGCGCCTGGCTCACTGCTGCACGGGTGACATCGGCGAAGCGCTGCGCGAGATGCTCTGCGGCGAAGGTATTCGGGACGGCGACGATCAGCACGCGCTGCGACAACTCGACGCCAATGGCGCCGCGAAACCAGGTTGTGTACGCCCCGCGTGACACGCGCGTCTGGATGCGCTCCAGCGCAGCCTGCCACACTTGACGGGCATCCATCTCGTCGCCTCCACAGGGTACGCGCGCAGACGGGCGCACGCAGGCGAAAATCCTACAGAAACAAGCTGGGCTGAGGGGAGACTCAAGGATGTAGTGTACCATCTTCCAAGCGGTCTGTACACCGAATTTTTTGCCCAGGTAAAGTGAACAAACGCACAGGTGTCAATGTACGTCACACCAGCAGGACATGTTTGCGCTGGCCAATGGCGCAGATTGGGGCATTGGAGAATCAGGAGAATCAGGAGAATCAGGAGAATCAGGAGAATCAGGAGAATCAGGAAGGGGTTTCGCCTCACAACGATGCCATCAAGGCTGATATTTCGAAGGAGGTGGTGACGGCGACTGGATTTGAACCAGTGACCTAGGGCTTATGAGTCCCTTGCTCTACCACTGAGCTACGCCGCCAGAAATGCCAGGTGACTTATAGAAGCCCTCACACTGGTTGGTGTGAGGGCTTGGTAGCGGGGGCCGGATTCGAACCGACGACCTCCGGGTTATGAGCCCGACGAGCTAACCACTGCTCTACCCCGCGTCGCATGAAGAATACTATCCCATGGCAGCGCATTTGTCAAGCGGCATAATTCCCGTAACTGTTCAGAGTTGGGGCAAGGGTGATTGCAGCACGCGGCGAAATTGGTCCAGCGGCGAGCGTCCCCGCGCCGCCTCCTGGATGGCGCGGGACTAGATGCAGCATGGATACTGTCGCTGCGCAGATCGAGGCCTCTACCCACCTCCTGATGCGCCAGATCGGACATTTGTCCTAGCCCGTGCGCCGCATTTCCGACTGTCGGCGCCCCGCTGGGATAGGATGAACAGCGCAATGAGCAGACGGCGCGCATGCTGCTCGTGTCGCTACCGATGAAGGGAGGCTGTCATGTCCACGGCGCCGACGCCAGAGCCTCTGGTGCTCGTTCATCTGCCAGCGGAGCTACGCGCTCGCGCACAGGCGACGATCGCCGTCACCAGCGGTGACGTACGCTCGATCATCTCCGCGCTCGACGAGAGCTACCCTGGCCTGCGCTACAACCTCTGCGCCGAGACTGGCGAACTGCGCCCCTTCATCAACATCTTCGTTGATGGGCGCAATATTCGCCTCGCCTCCAACCTCGATACACCCGTCGCCGCCGGATCGGTCATCCACATCATGCGCTCGGTCGCAGGAGGCTGACCCCAGCAAGAGACGTTGCGGTGTGAGTGTGCGCCGCGATACCACAAAGGAGCGTTTCCGATGGCAACCCGCGACACCGCTAACCTCCAGCCAGGCGAGACCGTAGTCGCGCTTGGCACAAAGCGCGGACTGTTTTTACTGCGCTCGCGCGACCGCAAAACATGGGACTGCGAGCCGACCGCGCTCGCCGGGATGCGCGTCTACAATGCTGTGCTCGATCAGCGTGGCGGCAGGCGGCGGCTCTTCGCCACTGATAACAACGACTTCTTCGGCGCCTCCCTGCGCTACAGTGACGATCTTGGGCAGAACTGGCGCGAGCCTGAGCGTGGCATAGTCTTCCCTGAGGAGAGCGGCCTTAGCCTCAATAATATCTGGCTGATCGAGCCGGGCAGGCGCACAGAGCCAGATGTGGTCTATGTAGGGGTGGATCCGGCAAGCCTCTGGGTCAGCGAGGATGGCGGTGTCACCTGGAGCTTGAATGAGGGCCTGGCGAATCATCCGACGCGCGAGCAGTGGACGCCCGGCGCGGGTGGCCTCTGCCTGCATACCATCGTGCCAGACTATGCCAATCCCCAGCGGCTGTGGGTTGGCATCTCCGCCGTCGGCTGCTTGCGTAGCGACGACAACGGCCAGTCGTGGCAGTTCATGAACAAAAACACGCGCGCGAGCTTCCTGCCTGACCCCTACCCAGAGTTTGGGCAGTGCCTGCACCGCTTGACCCAGCACCCGACCCAGCCAAACACGCTCTACCAGCAGAATCACTGCGGCGTCTATCGCAGCGACGACGCTGGCGAGAACTGGACAGACATCCAGCGCGACCTGCCCTCGGAGTTTGGCTTTCCCATCGCGCTCGACGCATCACATCCCGACACGGTTTTCACTATCGTTGAGAGCGATGGCCGTTGCAATGTTGATGACAAGTTCACCGTCTACCGCACCCGCGATGGCGGCGAGCAGTGGGAGCGCTTGACGAACGGACTGCCACAAGGCCCCGGCGTACGGCTGGGCGTGCTGCGTCACGGCATGTGCGCCGACACACACGATCCCTGCGGCGTCTATGTCGGCACGAATACTGGCCAGCTCTTCGTCAGCGCGGACGCTGGCGAGAGCTGGAGCCTCGTCGCCGAGTACCTGCCAGCGATCTACTCAGTCTCGGTCGCAGTCATCGAATAGTCTGGCAGCGAATCAGCGCCCCCACCGGTCTCCGATAGACTTGTGGGGGCGCTGAGATGCAACCTAGCCGCGCGCGTGTCTGGCGGCATGATTGAGCGCGCGCAATGTTAGCACGCGCGTCAGATGCCCGCGATACTCAGCGGAGGCGTAGTTGTCGCTGAGCAGATTGACGCCACTGGCCGCGTGGGCGCTGGCTTCCGCCACAGTCGCGTCGAATGGTTTGCCGCTCAGCGCCTGCTCCACCGCCGTCGCGCGCACCGCATGGGTACCCGCCCCGGTCACGCCGACGCGCGCCTCCATACAATTGCCCTGTTCATCCAGCATCACCCCCGCCGCCACGCCGACGACCGCGTAGCCGCTGGCTGGATGCCGATGCTTCACATAGGCCACGCCCGTGCGCGGCGTATCGGTTCCCTCGAAGCGCACCGACACCAGCACATCGGTTGGCTCCATCGCTGTCGTCAGCATATCCACAAAGAAATCGCGCGCCGAGATGGTGCGCTCGCCCTGCTGCCCGGCGACCTGCATGCGCCCATTCAGCGCAAGCGCTACAGCAGGCAGATCGCCCGCCGGGTCGGCGTGCGCCATGCTACCGCCGATGGTGCCGCGCGCCCGCACCTGCGGATCGCCCACCTGGCGCAGCGCATCCACGATCAGCGGCGCCTTCGACTGCACGATTGGTGAATCAATCGCCTGGAAGTACGTGGTCATCGCGCCGAAGATGACGCCGCTGCCATCCGTGCGAATCCCCTTCAACTCGGCGACGTTGCGCAGATCCACCAGCGTGGTTGGCGCGGCCAGCCGCAGTTTCATCAACGGTAGCAGACTCTGGCCACCCGCGAGCGCCTTCACATCGCCCTCGCTGCCCTGGCTCAGTAATGTCAGCGCCTCGCGCAGCGTCGTCGGCGCATGATAGTCAAACGTAGCGGGAAACATGCCGTATCCTCTCTTCCCGATGCGACTGCGCATCGTCTGCTGGCGCCGCCAGGCGCGCAGCCCGCCGCTCAGTATCAGGAGCGACGGGGACGCCGCCTGCGACGCCGTCGAACGACTAGCTGCCCGTTGTCCCGCCTGCGCGGGCCGCCTGGATCGCCCGCCAGACCTTCTCTGGCGTCAGCGGCATGTCGAGATTCTTGATGCCCAGCGGCGCGAGCGCGTCGCACACCGCATTGACCACCGCCTGGCTCGATGCGATGGTTCCCGTCTCACCAACGCCCTTCACGCCCGTCAGGTTATGCGGGCATGGCGTCTCGGTGCGCGCCGTCTCAATCGTGGGAATCTGCGTCGCGTTTGGCACTGCGTAGTCGAGCATGCTGCCGGTGACGAGGTTGCCCTTGTCATCATAGATGGCATGCTCATAGAGCGCCTGACCGATGCCCTGCGCCACGCCACCATGCACCTGCCCATCCACGATCATCGGGTTGATGACACGGCCCACGTCGTCCACTGCGATATAGCGCAGGATCTTCGTCTCGCCGGTCTCCTCATCCACCTCGACAAGGCAGATGTGCGCCCCAAACGGGAACGTGAAGTTCGTTGGGTCGTGGAAGTGGTTCTCCTCGAGGCCTGGCGCCATCCCCTCTGGCAGATCCCACGCCAGATTCGCCATCAGCGCGATATCCTGAATCGTCTTGACCTTCTGCGGGCTGCCCGCGACATAGTAGCGCTCACGGTCATGGACGATATCCTCGACATTCGCCTCCAGCAGGTGCGCCGCGAGCCGCTTCGCCTTGTCTACGACCTTGAGCGTCGCCTTCAGCACCGCTGTGCCACCAACAGCGGTGGTACGGCTGCCGTAGGTGCCCCAGCCCATCGAGATCGCCCCGGTATCGCCGTGGATGACGTCAACATCTTCCACTGGCACACCCAGCTCTTCTGAGATGAGCTGGGCGAAGGTCGTCTCTTCGCCCTGGCCGTGCGGGTTCGTGCCTGTCAGCACGATGACCTTGCCCGTCGCCAGCACGCGCACGGTCGCTGGCTCCCACAGACCACCCTGGAAGCCCATCGCACCAGCCGCCTTCGAGGGCGCCAGGCCGCAGACCTCCACATAGGTCGAGAGACCCAGGCCGAGATGCTTGCCCTGGGCGCGCGCCGCCGCCTGCTGCTTGCGGAAGCCTTCGTAATCCACCATACTCAGCGCCAGGTCGAGCGTCTTGTCATAGTCGCCGCTGTCATAGGACAGCGCGCCGCCTGAGGTATACGGGAAGGCGCTGGCGGGGATGAAATTCTTGCGCCGAATCTCCACCGGATCCATGTGGAGTTCGAGAGCGAGCAGATCAGCCATGCGCTCGATCAGGTACGCCGCCTCTGGCCTGCCAGCGCCTCGATAGGCGTCTGTCTGTGTGGTGTTTGTCAGCGCGCCATACACATCGCAGGCGTAGTCCTGGATGGTGTAGCAGCCCGGCACGATCAGCGCGAAGAGCCATGTCGGCACGCCTGGCCCTGCCGTCGAGAGGAAAGCGCCCATGTTCGCGAAGTTCGTGACTTTCAGGCCAGTCATCTTCCCATCGCGCGTCGCGCCCATCTCGACATCAATGATCTCGTCGCGTCCGTGGATCGTCGCGACGAAGTTTTCGCGCCGATCCTCCGTCCATCGGACGGGATGCTTGCGCATGCGCGCGGCGAAGATCGTCAGCGCATCGCCCGCGTAGTATGGGATCTTGCTGCCAAAGCCGCCGCCGACATCGCGCGCGATGACGCGAATCTTGTGCTCTGGGATGTTCTGGGTGACGGAGATGAGGAACCGCACGATATGCGGGTTCTGCGTGGTGTTGTAGAAGGTCAGCTCATCGGCGCCTTCACGCCAGTCGGCGATGGCCGAGCGTGGCTCCATCGCGTTTGGCACGAGCCGCTGCTGAATGAAGCGCTGCTTGATGCGAACCTCGGATCTGGCCAGCGCACCATCGGCGTCGCCATTGCGGAACTTCCAGTGGAACGCCTGATTGCCTGGCGCACTGTCATAGAGCTGCGGCGCGCCCGGCTTGAGCGCTTCTTCCTGGTTGACGACAGCGGGCAACTCTTCGTAGTCCACCGCGATCAGGTCGAGCGCATCATCGCAGATGTAGGAGTCATCCGCGACGACAATGGCGACGCCATCGCCAACAAAGCGCACCTTGTCGGTAGCCAGCGCGGTATAGACAGGGATTTTGAGGTCAGAATCCGGCACGAGCCATGCGCAGGGCATCGGCGCGACCTTGCCCTCCAGATCTTTCGCAGTGTAGACGGCGTGTACGCCGGGGAGCGCCTTCGCTTTCGAGGTATCAATGCTCTTGATGCGCGCATGCGCATAGGGGCTGCGCAACACCGCCATCTGGAGCATGCCTGGCAGTTTGAAGTCGTCCGTAAACATGCCCTGGCCAGTGATGAGGCGCGGATCTTCACGGCGCTTGACTGAAGCGCCAAACATTCGAGTGACCGACATGGGTCTACGCCTCCTCTCCGCCTGGGGAGCCTGCGCCGACGGGCTGCGTCGGGCCATTGCGCATCGTCTCAGCGGCGGCGCGTACAGCGGCGACGATATTCTGGTATCCAGTGCATCTGCAGAAGTTACCTTCGAGTTGCTCGCGTATCTCTTCGTCGCTGGGGTTGGGGTTGCGCTCCAGCAGGCCAACCGCCGCCATCATCATGCCCGGCGTACAGAAGCCGCACTGGAGGCCATGCTTCTCCCAGAAGGCGTTTTGGATGGGGTGATAGACGCCGTTGACAGCCAGGCTCTCCACCGTTTTGACTTCGGCGCCGTCAGCCTGTACGGCAAGCACCATGCAACTCTTGACGGGCTGGCCATTCAGCATCACCGTGCAGGCCCCGCACTGACCGGTGTCACAGCCGATGTGGGCGCCAGTGAGGTCGAGATGCTCGCGCAGATACGAGATGAGCAGCGTGCGCGGCTCAACCTCACTGGTATGTTCTTCTCCATTGACCGTAACCCGAATTGACCGCTTCATTCCCTGTCCTTCCTCATCTGGCCAGATGCGCCGTTCGGTGGCAGTGAGTATGGCCAGCGGCGCTATGGCAGCTATCAGCCGGTTGGAGGGAGCGCCCGCGCCGAGGCGACGATGCCCGCGACGAGGGTGTTACAAGACACGTCTCCTACACGCAAGCGACACTACGCGAACAATCACCGGATATCGCACACGACATGCGCCCGGCAAACCCGGTTCGCATCTCGCGCTGGCGATGTGTCTGGTCAGGCGAGTTCTGGTTTGGCTTCTCTAACAGATGCGCGGCGCGTGAGATGCGGATCGGCCAGTGGAGCGCGGGGAGTGTAGAGCCAGCAAGGATATCCATGTACGCTCTCCTGCGCTACGCTGCGCGTGTAACGTCTACGAGGCGATTGGATCGCTGATGTATGCGCCCCTAAGATTTGGGAATCACCAATAGGTTTCGCATGTGGATGCGCATGCGGCGCGCATCACGAGAGGGTATGTGTCGGTACTGTAACACAAACTGACGGTTCGTGTGTAGCGCTCCCGTAGCGCGACAGGTCTAACACTTCGGCTGAGCGCAGCTCTAGCTGAAATCAGGTGAGTAGCGGGCTGGCGACATCACTGTCTGCGGAGGGGTTGACAAGACGCCGCCCGCCAGTATACTTTCCTTCATCGCCTTGCACAACCGGGCAGCGCTAGCTTCGCCATTCCAGATGCATCATTCGTCAGCCTCCCCTAAATGCAGGGTGAGCGCTGCTGTACCTCTCTCAGTAGTCCTGCGCCGATGGATCGGTGGATATGACGATTTTAGAAAGGAGGCTATGCTTAGAGACGAGCGCTGACGCCTGCTCCCTTCGTGGGAAAGTCCTTCACCTATTCGCAACTCCGCCAGACATTCCACCACTCGCGTTTTTGCGGTGAGTCGTTTTCGTTGCGCTGTTATCCAGTCTCGTTCGCTCAACGTGGAGCGGAACGAGTGACTGTGAGGAAGGACGCGAATGCACATTCGGAAGTGGTCTCTGCATGTGTTCGCCGCGCTGCTCGCTGCGATCAGTCTGTTCGCCTACGCTCCTACCGCTGTTTTCGCCAGCCCTGCTCATACACACCCCATAAAAACATTGGGCCGTTACACGATTCGCGGTCATCTGGTTCCTGGATTACACACCTCTCGCCCATTGCATGCGAGTGATGGCGCCCGCGCGCTCTCACTCTCCATCGCGCTCCCCCTTCGCAATGCCGCTGCGCTCGATGCGTTGATCGCGGCGCAGAATACACCAGGTTCACCGCTCTATCACCACTACCTGACGCCCGCCCAATTCACAGCCGACTTTGGCCCGGATCAGGCGACAGTGAACGCGGTGGTGGCGTTCCTCAAGAGCAGTGGCCTGATGGTGAACTCCATCTCCTCCAACCACCTGCTGATTGACGCCAGTGGCTCTGTCGTGCGAGTGGATGCGGCGTTCCAGACCCACATCGCTGATTTCAGCTACAAGGGGCGCACGGTCTATGCGCCGACGGTTGATCCGTCCGTTCCCGCCGCGCTCGCGGGGATGATCCTGAATGTGGGCGGGCTGGACAATGTTGGCGTCTACCACCATGCGGGCGCCACGACAACGGCGACCCCGGCGGGCAAGAGCGCGCACGCGGCGAAGCCACATGCGGGCAGCGGCCCTGGTGGCGGCTACACGCCAAGTGAGCTTCGCACGGCCTACGACATGAATTCGCTCATTTCCAGCGATAATGGCGCTGGCCAGACGGTGGCGATCTTCGAGCTGGATAGCTATAGCGCCTCCGACATCAACGCCTATCTCAGCTATTACGGCCTTGGCTCTGCGAAGTATAGCAATGTCGTCGTAGATGGCGCTTCGACATCGCCAGGCGCTGGCGCTATCGAAGTCGAGCTGGATATGGAGGTCGTCTCGGCTATCGCGCCAGGCGCCACCCAGCACATCTACATCGGCCCCAATACCACGCAAGGCGTCAACGACACCTACAACAAGGTCGTCACTGACAACACCGCCAAGGTGATGAGCACGAGCTGGGGCTTGTGCGAAGCATCCTCTGGTAACGCGGAGCTGGCTGCGCTCGACAACATCTTCAAGCAGGGCGCGGCGCAGGGTCAGGCGTTCTTCTCCGCCGCTGGCGACTCGGGCGCCTATGACTGCAATGACAATACCCTCGCCGTAGACTCGCCCGCCGATGACCCGAATGTGGTCGGTGTGGGCGGCACGACCTTGAACACCGGAACCGGCGGCTCCTACAGCAGCGAGTCGGTCTGGTCAAATCCCGCCGACACTTCGCGCAGTCCGAATGGCGCTGGCGGCGGTGGCGGCATCAGCAGCTACTTCACCCAGCCCAGCTACCAGAGCGGCCCTGGCGTCTCGAATAGCTACTCGAATGGCTATCGTGAGGTGCCAGACGTGAGCGCGGACGCCGATCCGAACACGGGCTACTCTGTCTACTGCACCGTAGCGGCTGCGGGCTGCTCGTCCTCTACCCCCTGGATTGCCGTAGGTGGCACGAGCGCGGCGGCTCCGCTGTGGACGAGCCTGATCGCCGACAGCAACGAGTATCTCGCCGGACTGAGCAAGCCGACCTTCGGCAGCGCCAGCGCTGAACTCTACAAGCTCTTCAACACGACGCAGACGTACAGCGCTTACCACGATGTCACGTCGGGCAACAATCTCTACTATCCCGCGACGACGGGCTATGACCTGGCTTCTGGTATCGGCACACCCGATGTCTGGAACCTGGCGCGTGACGCGGCAGGCGCAACAGTCAGCGCGCCGACGATCAGCGGCTTTAGTCCAACCTCTGGCACGGTCGGCGCAAGCGTGACACTGACTGGGACGAACTTCACTGGCGCGACCGCCGTCAAGTTCAATGGCACGAGCGCGAGCTTCACCGTCGCGAGCGCGACGAGCATCACCACCACTGTGCCGACGGGCGCGACGACCGGAAC
>VFSW01009505.1_pt1 | contig 13875 bp, 14 predicted proteins | sample 5358111 | NCBI WGS metagenome assembly VFSW01 (sample SAMN11554181, study PRJNA540505) | mine drainage metagenome | isolation source: sediment from site ElyBrook_90M | place: USA: Ely Copper Mine, Vershire, VT | collected 2017
ATACTGAACGGACGCACCCGGCCTGAAGTGCCGAGCACGGACAATCCGTCAACGATCCCCAAACGCGGATTGAAAGTGCGTGCCGCAAGTTCGCGCCCGCCCGGAATAGAGATTGTAACTTGCACGCCGTGCGGCGTGACGGCGCGTACCGCTTCGGTGATCATACGGCGCGGGACTGGATTGATAGCCGGCTCGCCCGGCGCCACGGAGAGGCCCGGCTTGGTCACGGTGCCCACCCCTTCACCCGCGGCGAATTCCACATCTTGGGAGTCATTGAACGTCACGTTGGCGACGATGTACGCCCGATGGGTACCGTCGGGATCATCCCCCGCATCCTTGCGGATAGTCGCTGGGGCAATGGAGCCTTCCCAATGGCATGACACACCCGGAAACACGACAACGGGGCCGGCGGGCAGAGTGATTTCGACCGTCTCTGGCGGTGGAGCGCCGCACAACAGGGTGACGGCAGCCTTGGCCGCCGCCGCCGCGCACGCACCGCTGGAATAGCCGCCGCGTAGTGCAATCATGATTTGCCTCGCGTGAGCGGCGCTGCGATCAGCTCTTGCGGAATCAGATCCAGTAATTGCCGGCGCGCTTCGCCGAGGGTTAACGGCAAGCCGTCGATCGGGACACCATCAAACCGTTTCAGTTCATCCAGTAATCGTGACACGTATGGCAGCCGTAGGCTGGCCCGCTGAATGAGCTCCTGGTCGCAGAACACCGTGGCCGGCGGGCCTTGCTTGAGAACGCAACCACGGCTCAACAAGTAGATACGATCGGCGAATAGGGGCAACGTATCGACTGAGTGCGTGGCCAGAACGATGGTTATACCGTGCCGGCGGTTCAACTCTCCCAGCAGTTGCATCATGCTGTGTTCCCCAGCGGGATCGAGGCCAGCCGTGGGCTCGTCCAGGATGAGGATCGACGGTTTCATCGCCAGCACTCCGGCGATTGCCACGCGTTTTTGTTCGCCAAAGCTCAGGTGCTGGATGGCGCGCTCTCGCAATGGTGACGCTGCCACGGCTTGCAGCGCATCCGTGATGCGCTGTTGCACTTCCGGTTCGTCCAGCCCGAGATTGCGCGGCCCGAACGCCACATCCTCGGCAACCGTTGCGCCAAAAAGCTGGTCGGTCGGGTTTTGGAAGACGAGGCCGACACGCTGGTACAAGTCGGTGTGCGGAACGCTATGCAAGTCGCGGCCATTTATCCTCACTGTGCCCTTCTGAGGCTTCAGCAACCCGACGAGCACCTTAATCAGCGTAGTTTTTCCGGATCCGTTGGAGGCCAGCATGGCAACAAATTCTCCGCTCCGCACCTGGAACAGAACGTCCTGCAGGGCTAAGAACCCGTCCGGGTAGGAGAACCACACACGATCCGCGTCAATGGCAAATGGAGTATCCATCAGAATCCGCGAACCTCGATCAGCCAGAATGAACAGCTCAAGAAGGCAAGGGATGTGCCAATCATGAGCCAGTCGCGTTGTGTGAGCGGAGGTATAGGCGCCATAGGGATCGTACCGCGATACCCGCGCATCATCATCGCTTCGTTGGTGCGTGCAGCTTGGTCCAACGAACCCACAATCACAGTGCCGGCCACAATCATCAAAGACGAGAGGCTGCGCTTGAAACCGGAGTAGCCCAAACGTACCTTTTGCGCGGCAACCAGGTCTTCCGTCAGTTCGAGAAACGCGAAGGTGTACCGGTACATCAGCAGTGCGATTTCTACCCAGCCCAGCGGCATGCCTAGCGCACGCAACGCGTGGAAAATGCGATGCGCCGGCGTGACCGAACTCAACAGCAGAACCACGCTGACCGCAGCCAGTCCGCGCGATGCGATTGGCAGTGTGCGATGCAGAGGCGTGTGATTCAGAAACGTCTGCAGGACAGCCAGGATCAAGGTCAGCGTCAACGGCGAAGCCAGACGGAAGGCAATCAGCCGGGCTGGCACGCCGACAGCAACTGTGGCGGTGAGGCACAATGCCAGCACAAAAGCTGGAAAGAACAGCTTCGTGGAGACGATCACACACAGCAACGCCGCTACTGCCACAACCAGCTTCACGCGCGCATCAAGTCGCGCCAGACAGTTGTCTTGACGCGCAAAAATATCTGAGAAGAGTTTCGCGGTCAGGCTCACGGGTGGCGTCCCTGCTCCTGTGGCGGGAACAGCTCCCGGAAGTAGTAACCGCCTACGAATCCGCCGCAAATGCCGGCGATCAGAAATACAAACAACAGAAGATCCCCCCGGTCGGTGTTGATGAACGGCTCCCGTGGCGGACGGCCGGCTTCACGGGCATATTTCTCGACAACGGTTTTGTCGACACCGTCCCAACTGCCTTTCGTGTGCCGCAGTCCCAAATATGCCCCTACGGCCAGAGCCGCGATTAGCAGTGCCGTAATGAGTACCCTCCTCATGCCACACCAGCATTTGCGAGGCCCAGCGATTCCAATAGACCCGGCCGACGCAGCAGGATAAAGCGATACACCCCGGCAGCCATGGCGCCCTCGACAATGCCGAGCGGCAGTTGGGTCGGGAGAAAAGCCAGCGCGATGGCGGCAAACATTTTCCACAGCGGACCAGCGCCGTGTAGCGCGCTGGCTAGCTCGAACGAGGTCGTGGCGTAAGTCATCCAGTCGGACAATACGCCCGCGAGAAATGCCGCCCACAAGACCGGCACTTGGGCGCGCCGCGCCAGATGAAAGATCGCGTACCCGCTAAACGCTCCAGCGATACCCATCGACGTGATGTTCGCACCCAGTGTGGTCAGCCCGCCATGGGAGAGGAACAATGCCTGCAATAGCAGTGCGATGCTGGTCACCAGCACCGTCAGTTCCGGACCAATCAAGATTGCCGCCAAGCCGGTGCCACAGGGATGAGAACAACTGCCCGCAACCGGCACTGGAATCGGCATGCAGGAGATAACAAAGATGGCGGCACCCACCAGCGCGACCATGGGTTTAAGCAACGGCGTTTGTCGATTGCGAACCTTCAGGGCGCGCAGCCCCCACATGACGAAAGGGATTGCGACCAGATACCAAAGTAACGCCCATTGCGGGGGCAGGACGCCCTCCGGAATATGCATGGCATACACTGCGGAGGGACTCGCAAGCACAAACAGAGCTGCGCCCACTAACATCCATCTGCGAAATTGAGTATTCACAGCGAAACCATCTCCATGGTTGTGACCGTATCCTTGTCCCACCCATCCCACAGGTACGCCTCGTGGCGGTTGTCGGCGATCAATCGCATGGCGTATCGAACCTGCTCTTCGTAGAGTTCACAGAAAGCCCCTGGGTGGCTCATTCCGCCGTTCATCTCATGCGCCTCCGCCGGACAGGGCGAACCACAGAAATGACGCACGGCGCAACGCGCACAGGGCTCGATATCTTCGACTTTGCGTCCGGTGACTTTGCGGAAGGCCGGCGTTTCCAGTACCTGTTGGATATCGTTTCGGAAAAGATTGCCGCCAATAAATTCGGGTAGCCCGATGAACTCACTACATGGAAACATGTCGCCCTTGGCCGAGACGGCAAAGAAGGAGCGTCCGCCGCCGCAGGGCGAAATGTCACACATCAAACGGCGGGCCTGCGGTGCGAGAATGGCAATCAGAATATTGGCAAAGTTGGCCACAACCATTTTGCGGCCTGTTTCGCGATATAACTCGTGGGTTCGGTCCAGCGCGGCGAGGTAATAACGGCTCATTTCGTGGTCGGCGGGCTTCACTTCGCGAGCTCCCTCGCGAGTGCAGCGCACGGGATTGAGCATGCAGGCTGGCACGCCCTGTTGGTGGAAGAAGTCTACGGTACGCACCAGGCGGCGCATGTTCTCGCGCGTAACAGTGCAGATGACGCTGTAATTCGGATACCCGCGCAGTTTCTCCATGCTGGCCAAGACTTTGTCGTACACGCTGGCGCCATCCCATGTCTTGCGAGTCTGTGTGGAAGTCGTTTCCAGGTCGGCGTCCAGCGACAGACCGATCGCGATGCCCCGGGATGTCAAGAACTCCAGATCGGCATCGTCGAGCAGCGTACCGTTGGTTTGAATGCCGAAGCGGAAGTCGTTCTGAAACTGCTCAAGCCCGGCGAATAACGCCTCACGGTTGAGGGTCGGCTCGGCGCCGTGAAAGATGATCTGCGGTTTCACTCCCTTGGGAAGTGTGCTCTGGAAGTAACGCTTCAGTATGCCCAGCGACGTCAACAGATCATCCTTCGACATATGCTCACCGAGCTTGCGCATCGTCTCGGGAATGTAGCAATAAGTGCAGTTCAGATTGCACCGGTCCGTTGGATTGAAATACACGGCGGATGGTGTAAGGCCGAAGCGCAGCTTCTCCATCTCACGGGCAAACTTTGCGGCTTTGCTGCGGTACTGCTTCAAAAACGTGTTGCCCTCAGTGAAGGCGTCGGCCAGCTTGTCTTTTCTGAGCAAGGCCCAAAACGCCGTATCCGGATCAACCACTCCCATGTACTCGGCGTGCCCGATGTCCAAGACCTGCAACGTGCAGCCGTTACCCGTGTTGAAATGCACTCCGCGCGACGATGCGCACGTCTTCTGCTCTTTGCTCATCATTCACCAATCCTGGTTCGCCAATTCTGGAAGCTGTCGTGAGCCGCCCGTCATCGCGGACGAGCGGCCCACAACCGCGCTACCTATTTCTTCTTTGCATCTGTCATGACGTAGTGCGACAAGCCAGTTCCGGTCGTCTTACAGCTTTTACGACTGGCAATGACCTCTTTGCTCTGATTGCTCTTCTTCTTGGTGTTCAACGTGTGTACCTCCTTTCGTTTACGGATTGTACTGCTTCGCCAGTCCGCAGAACGCATGCAAAGCGGCCACGGCCAGCGTGCTGCCGCCGCGCCGCCCTTCGACGGCGACGAAGGGCAAGCCCAGCGACATCAACTCCTGTTTGCTCTCGACGACATGTACGAATCCCACGGGCATCGCCAGCACCAGTGCCGGGCGGATGCCTTCCTCGATCACCAGCCGGTTCAGTTCCAGTAGCGCCACCGGCGCATTGCCGAAGACCGCAATCCCTCCATCGAGCAGCTTTCTGGCTTTGCGGATCGCATAAAGCGAGCGCGGCAGTCCGCATTCGGCGGCCTGTGCAGCCACATCGGGATCGGCTACATGACAGACGATCTTCGCGGCGGTGTAGCCCAGGTTGGCATCGCACAGTCGTGCTAGAGACAACCCGCTCCGAGCCATGTTGGAATCGACGTAAATGGTTGCGCCACGCCGCAGCGCCGCGACTCCCGACTCGATCGCATCGGGCGAAAATCTGACCAGGTTGGCCAGTTCGAAATCGCCGGCGGCATGGATCATTCGACGCACAATCTCCCACTGCTCGCCGGGAAAAGCGCATCGATCCGGCAGCTCCTGATCGATGATCTCGAAGGACCGAGCCTCGATCTGAGGTCCGCTCAACGGCCGTTTTAGAAATTCGTGTAGGAACGCTGTTTTCATCATGCCTTTGCCATATAACCCACAAACTGTTGAACCGCGCCAGGCCTTGATGCAAAGTGAAGGTGCGTATAACTCGCCAGAAGCAAGCCACGCTGAAATCCTTCGTGACTGACCCGGTCGGAGCGCCGATAACGCAAGTCGTACGCGGTTGTCCATTCCGGATCGTCGACCAGCTCCGAGTAGTGAAACTCGTGCCCTCGCAGCCGCTCACCCGGTTGTCCCCAAAGGCATTCGCGGGTGAGCGTTATCTCGACGTAGCCGAGAGATTGGCGGCGCGGCCGCATCCGTGTCCACGCTGGCAGAAGGCCAAGTAGCGGGTGGCGGTGGGCGTCGAGAGTTTCGATGCCCTGGGACAAATACATCAGCCCGCCGCATTCCGCGTACACGACCCTATCTTGAGCCTCTTCACTAAAGCGGCGAATCGCCGATAGCATCGGCTCATTGGCCGCCAGCGTTGCTGCATGTTCCTCTGGATAGCCGCCGCCAAAATACAGCCCATGTAGTCCGTCCGGAAGGGTTTCATCGCGCAGCGGCGAAAACGGGATCAGTTCGCACCCCGCCCGCTCCAGTGCCTCCAGATTGTCCGGGTAGTAGAAATGAAAGGCTTCATCGCGGGCAATTCCGACTGCAACGCGATGGGTGGTGCGCTGGGCCTCGCTCGTGGCAACGCCCGAACGCTTCTTCAATTGCAGAACCTTCTCGATCGCGATGCTGTTCTCCACCGCATTTGCCAACCGCTCCAGAGTGTCCTGCGAGAGATTACCGGGTTCGGCCGTAACCAGCCCCAAATGGCGGCTTGGTAGTTCGGGCAATGCGCCGCGCTGCACGGAGCCAAGCAGCGGCGGCAGCATAGCGCCGTGCAACGACTCCTCCATCCACTGCGCGTGACGCTCGGAACCGCATCGGTTGGCAATCACTCCTGCGATGCGCACCTTCGGATCGAAACTCGAATACCCATGCACCATTGCAGCTACGCTGCGGCCCAAGCCATGCGCGTCGACCACCAGCAGGACCGGCGCCTCAAGCCAGCGTGCGATCTCCGCCGTGCTGCCTTCCGGCGAAGCCGGATCGGCACCGTCGAACAGGCCCATCACACCTTCTACAACCACAACGTCGGCGTTCGCAATAGCGCGCGCAAACAACTGCCGGACGTATGCCTCCCCCATCATCCATCCGTCTAGGTTGTAGCATGGGCGGCCCGAAGCAAGGGCGAGGTAGGTTGGATCGAGATAGTCCGGGCCGACCTTGAAGGTCTGCACGCGCAGTCCGCGTCGTTTGAGGAGCGCGACGATTCCCAACGTGAGCGAGGTTTTTCCTACTCCGCTGTGCGTGCCGGCGATCACGATCCGCGGAACGTTCATCGCAAGCCCCCGATCATCACCGCCCGCACGCCGGTGAAGAATAACAAGGCAAGGCAGGAGGTTGTCAGCAGCAATGCATTGGCCTGCAGGATGTGCGTGCGCCTCGATGTTTGTTTCGGGTCGCCCATTCGCGGACGCTCCGACGGCCGGCCGGAGTAGTAGTTCAATCCCCCCAACTGCACGCTCAAGGCGCCAGCCACGGCCGCTTCGGTCAGGCCAGAATTCGGACTGGGATGCTTGCCTCCGTCACGGAGAAATATCCGCAGCGCGCCAATAGAATCAAGTCGGAGCAGCGCCGCCGCGAGCGAAACCAGCGGTGCGGTCAGGCGGGCGGGAAGGTAATTAGCGACATCGTCCAAACGGGCGGATGCCCAGCCGAAGTGTATGTAACGCTCGTTCTTGTAGCCAAATGTGGAGTCGAGTGTATTAATGGCCTTGTAAAGCATTGCTCCAAGCGGGCCACCGAGAAGGGCAAAGAACAGCGGCGCTGTGACGCCGTCCACAATGTTTTCCGCCACGCTCTCAACCGCCGCCCGTACTACCTCCGGTTCGTCAAGTTTATCCGTGTCGCGTCCTACCATCATCGACGCGCGTCGACGCGCGTCCGGTAGGTCACCATCGGTCAGCGCGCGATACACGCGGTAGCTATGCTGAGCTAAGTCACGCACCGCGAAGCAAAGATAGAGCAGCACAATCGAGACCAGATCGCGGGCGAGCGGGTGCAACCAACCTGCGGCAGCGAGCACCAGCCACGTGGCTGAAGCCGTTGCGCCCAGCACCACGGCCACTTCGAGGATGCCTGCTGCACGCGCGTTCGGGATAGCGCGACGCAGCGGCGATTCCAGCCGAACGGCGAAGCGCCCAATAAGCTTAACGGGATGCGGCAACCAGCGCGGATCGCCAAGCAGCAGATCCGCGCCGAATGCAATCAGCACCTGATATTCGAGTCTCATCACAGCCTCAGCAACCGGTAAATCTCTTCCATGTTTAGGCTCTGCCGCACGGCCTCCGCGAGCCGGTCAAAGTCGGCTTGCAGGTTGTAAATGGCCACTTTGCCCAGCGCCGGAATCCCCCGCCGTATCCGCAGTCGGTCGATGAACCAACGACGATAATCATCAGCTTCAAAGATGCCATGGAGGTAGGTTCCCCATACCTCGCGGTCGGGGGACGCCATGCCGATCACTTCACCGTCATCGCGGATGACAATCGGTTTCAGATGGTCGTCCCCCGGTACGCTTTGACCGTGGTGAATTTCATAGCCATGCACGACGAATCCCGAGTTACTGTGACGGGCTCTGACGCGCTCCAGCGTTTTCTCCGGCGCCAGCACGGTTGAGAGTGCCAGCAATCCCAATCCGCAGGTGGTCTTGGAGCTGGATTCAATACCGTGAGGGTATGCGATCTCTTTGCCCAGCATTTGATAGCCGCCGCATATGCCCACGATCTCCGTGCCTTGCAAGCCGGTGATTGCGGCAGCGAGACCGCATCGGTTCAGGTACGAAAGGTCGGAGACGACATTCTTGCTTCCCGGCAAGATCACGGCATCGGGCTGTCCGAGTTCTTCCGCCGAGCGCACGATGCGCACCTGCACGTCCGGCTCGATTCGAAATGCGTCGAAGTCGGTGAAGTTGGAAATGTGGGGCAGGTCCACCACCGCAATGTCGATTCCGCCATTGGGTACCTCTCCGACGCGCATGCCGCTCGAGCGCTGCGCCTTGAACGTGACCGAGTCTTCCTCGGGCAGGCAAAGGTCGGGGAGAAACGGTACAACGCCAAAGACGGGCCGGCTCGTATGGCGTTCGGTGTATTCGAGGGCGTCTTTTAACAGAGAAGCCTGGCCGCGGAATCGATTGACGACGAAGCCGGCCACCAATGCCCGTTCCCATTCTGCCAGCACCTCCATCGTGCCGACGAAGGACGCAAACACGCCGCCGCGATCGATGTCGCCGACCACGAGCACCGGGGCTTCCGCGTAACGCGCCATCTGCATGTTGGCGATGTCGTGGTGCTTGAGATTGACCTCGGCAGGGCTTCCCGCGCCCTCCAACACCACTACGTCGTACTCTGCTGCGAGTTCGTCGAAGGCGTGTTTGGCAACCTCGAACGCCTGCGGCTTGAACCGGATGTAGGTAGCGACATCCATGTTGCCGATCGGCTTGCCGAGCGACATCACCTGCGAGCCGGTGTCGGAATTTGGCTTCAGCAGAATCGGGTTCATGCGCACGTCTGGCTCGATGCGGCACGCCTGCGCTTGCATTACCTGGGCTCGGCCCATCTCGCGCCCGTCACGGGTAACATATGAGTTGAGCGACATGTTCTGCGACTTAAACGGCGCGACCCGGTAACCGTCCTGATGCAGAATGCGGCATAGCGCGGCGGCCAGCACGCTTTTACCCGCGTTGGAACTTGTGCCTTGAATCATGATCGCTCTCGCCCGGCGCTTCGGGCTGGTGGACCGCGGCCACCCGATAACGCGTCGCAGGGCCTCCACGAGGCGTGCGTTCTCATTTTCGGTGCGAACGGCGACGCGGAAGAAACGCGCGTCAAGCCCATCGAAGTTGTCACAGACCCGTATGGCAATTCCGCAGGATAGCAGTTGCTTTGCCAGCAGCGGAGCGTCCATGTCCCCTGGGGCGATCTTCACCAGCAGGAAGTTGGCTTGGCCAGGAAGAACAGTGAGGCCGGGCAGCGCACACAATGCTGCCGCGAGGCTTTCGCGTTGGCGCTTCACGTACTCGCGCGTGCGGCGCATGTAGTCGGCATCGCTTAAAGCAGCCACGCCTACGGCCTGGGCCAGCGTGTTCACTGACCAAGCTGGCTGAAGATCGCGCATCCGCTGGATCAGGTTTGCGTCAGCGACGGCGCACCCGAGCCGCAGACCGGGGATGGCGAAGATCTTCGTCAGCGACAGCAACACTGCTACGTTTGCGGGACGCTGGCGGGTCAGGCTCTCAAAGCCCTCTACGAAGTCACCAAACGCCTCGTCCACGACGAAGATGCTGGAGGAATGCCGGGTCGCTAGAGCACGCAGCGTGTTGGCGGCGATGACCTTCCCGGTCGGATTATTCGGCCGGCCGAGAAACACCACCGCGTTGTCTACACCGGGATGGCTGTCGAGTTCGTCCTCCAGCGGCAGCATTTCCACACGCATGCCAGCCAGGCTGGCGGCATGCGCGTAGTCCGAATAGGAGGGCACGGGGACCAGCGCACGCGACTTGTCCAGCACGCGCGCCGACAGGTGAAGGATCTCCGTGGAACCGTTGCCGGCGATGACTTCGTCTACGACAACGCCATAACGCGCAGCGACCGCTTCCCGCAAAGCAAGGCAATCAGGATCTGGATAATGCGCGAGGGCGCTGATCTGCGAGCTGATAAGCGAACGTAACCATTCGGGCGGTCCGAGCGGATTGATGTTCGCGGAGAAATCAAGCACGTCACACTCTGACAACCCTGTGGCTTGCGCGAGTTGGCGCAGATTTCCTCCGTGCCCGGAATGTTTCACCGCAGCTTTCAACGCGTCTTTCAACGCACCCCCAAAGCAGCGACCAACGGCGGCACAAGTTCAGCCAGTTCGCACGCTGCCCCCAGCGTGTCGCCGGTGAACCCGCCAATCTTTCCGCGGCACCAGAAGGAAAACACCAGCGTAAGCGCAACCACGCTGCCCGCGGCTGCCAACCCGGCTCGGCCCATCGCCCAGTAACCGGCAATCGCCAGGATGGCGACCGCATAAAAGACATCGAGATGTGATTTGTTCTCCGCAAACACCCGGCCCAATCCGCCTCCGCTTCGGGCGTAAGGCAATGCGGCCATTTCGATCACCACGGCGCATCGGCCTGCCAGCGGCATCAGTAATAACGTAGAACCACGCAGCCCGATCGGGACCGACAAGAGCGCGGCGATTTTCAAACAGAACACAGACACGATTGCCATTACGCCCATGGCACCGGTGCGGCTGTCCTTCATGATCTCCAAAATGCGTTCGCGCGGACGGGCGCTGAAGAAACCGTCTGCGGTATCCGCCAGTCCATCCATGTGCAAGCCACCGGAGACCGCCAGCATGGCGATGACGATCAACACCATGACCGGAACTGGTGGGAAAACTGCGCTGAGGGCACGGTTGACCAGCACCATCACGCCACCAAGAAACAACCCAACCAGTGGGAAGAAAAACGTACTGCGTCCAAGATCGCGCTGGGCGCAGTTGCACGAGACCGGAAATACGGTAAGAAACTGGATGGCTGCAATGAACGCCTTCATTGGCTTGCCTGGGAAACAGCCGCCTCTTGGCATGTTGCTACGTCGGTAAGTAGGCGCGCAGCGCCTTCGACCAGGTGCATCGCAAGTGCCGCCCCGGTTCCTTCGCCCAATCGCAGATCTAGATCCAGCAGCGGTTGCTTGCCCAGATGCTGCAACGCAACTCGATGGCCCTGCTCCATGCTGCGGTGAGCGGCAATCATGTATTGAGCGCAATTCGGTTCCATGCCGTACGCAATCAAAGCCGCGGCGGTCGAAATGAATCCGTCTACGAGCACCGGTTTTTTCATTGAAGCCGCGCCCAGGATCAGTCCGGCGATGCCGCCGATTTCAAAGCCGCCGACCTTGGCCAGCACGTCGAGCGCGTCGGACGGATTCGGAGAATTTGTTGACAGCGCCTGCTTGATGACAGAGATTTTGTGCTGGAGTTGTCCGTCGTCGATCCCTGTGCCGCGACCGGTGACTTGCTCGACACTATAGCCTGTGATCGCGGCCACGATAGCGCTGCTTGGAGTGGTGTTGCCGATACCCATATCGCCTGTGCCGAACAGGTCTGTGGAAGAAGTGAGGTCGAGTGCAACCTCGATTCCGGCTTCGACGCAGCGAACAGCTTCGTCGCGTGACATGGCTGGCCCTGCGGCAATATTGCGCGTGCCATGAGCAACGCGCTTGGAGATAATCAACTTCTTCGACGCGAGTTCGCTCAGATCCGCGGCCACACCCATGTCCACGACCACGACCCGCGCGTCCGCTACTCGGGCCATGGCGTTGATTCCTGCGCCTCCGCTCACGAAGTTGTGAACCATCTGCGGTGTGACTTCCTGGGGGTATTTGCTGACGCCCGCCGCTACTACCCCGTGGTCGCCAGCCATCGTGACAATCACTTTTCTGCTCAGCGGAGGACGGAGCGAACCGGTCATACCAGCGAGGTCTTCAGCCAAGTCCATCAGGCGGCCCAGAGCCCAGTGCGGCATTGTGAGCTGCTCCAGACGTGCGTGGGCGGCAGCGCGGGCGGATTCGTCTTGAGGTTCAATCTGCCGAATAGTTTCTTCGAGAAGTCTCATGCTTTGTCACCCTTGAGTACTAACGCCTGTCCGCAAACGAGGAGATGAACTTCGTCGCTGGCCGCAGCGATGATCTGATTGGCGCGACCGACCAGGTCGCGATACCGTCGGCTGAGCTCGTTGTCGGGAACAATGCTCATGCCCACTTCATTGGTAACAAAAATGATGGTGCCGGGGTGCTGGCCACCGGCGGCCAGCACTTGCCGGCACAGGCGCGCAATCTGCGTTTCCGACACCGTCTTACCGCGTTGCATAGCCTCGTAAAGGACGTTGTTGACCCATAACGTCACGCAATCTACCAGCACCAAGGCATAGTCTCGGGCACGCAGTAGCGCACCGGCGAGATCGAGCGTTTCCTCGATGGTGTGCCAGTCCGATGGCTTGCGGGCGCGCTGATGCTTCCGGACACGTGCACGCATTTCCTCATCGATCACGGGACATGTAGCGATAAACGCGCGAAGTCCGTTCTGGCTTTCGGCCAGCTTTTGAGCATGCCGGCTCTTGCCGCTACGGCTGCCTCCTGTAACCAGGATTACGCGGGCCATGGATCCTCCTTTTCGTTGCGGTTACACGGGATCAGACCAGACAGCACACCTTTGCCTGTTCCGAAAACATCGATCACCGCCAGCGAAGCTGGGCGCACGTCAAACAACACGTACCGGCGTGGATGTAGCCCGAGGAAATGGCAAAGCAGTGCGCGGATGACACCGCCGTGCGTGACCACGAGGATGGTCTGTTGTGGAGCGCTGACAATTTGCCGTGCCACACTGCGTACTCGCGCAAGGAAATGGCCGAGGCATTCGCCACCTGGAAAACTGAACTGCCGATCGAATGCCGCCCACCGTTCCAGACGTTCAGGGTCGGACTTCTGAATCTCTTCAAAGCTCAGATTCTCCCAGCGGCCGAAGTCAACCTCACGAAGATCGCTGACAAAGTCGAGTTTCATCATGGAGTTCTTCAGTACGATCTCTGCGGTTTGAACACAGCGGAGCATCGGGCTACAGAAGCACACCTGCGTGTTGCGGCTGCGCACGAATGGCGCCACCGCCGCCGCCTGCGTCCGTCCAGCAGCGCTCCGCGGCTGGTCAGTGCTTCCAAGAACCCGCGCCGGAACGGCTGGTCCCGTGGTGCCATGGCGCAGCAGTAAAACGGTTTTGTTTTCAACTAGGCGCATAGCGGAGCAAGCTCCCGTGTGTGCCTAGTGTTGGAGGATCGAAAGGAGATCAGAAAGGACTGGGGAGATGCTGCTCTGTGGGCGGGACGACATAAATGGTCTCCTCTGGTTCGAAGGATTTGTGATCGCCACGTCGGCCGTTGTTCTGACTTCTGGCTTCAGACCTACCGCCTCGCCTTCCCCAATTTTCGGCTGCGATCCGTGCAGGATCGTAGCTTCCTTATACCGGGTGGCTGATGAGGTTTCGTAGCCAGTTACAGCAGCGCCACTGTCGCCGAATTTCACGGCGTTCCCTGCGCCGACGTGATGCTTCTTTCAGGAAAGCAAGATTAACTGTACCGCACCTGCGCTCCCGGGCACAAGCAGGCTTCAGAAACACTGGGTCCAGCGGCCTGGCTGATTCGCCCGCGCCAAAATCGTACGTCCAGAATCGCAGCAGTGAATGCTTGCTAGCGACAGAAGCGGCGTAAAGCTGACGCTCCGGGTGCGAGAGATCGCACATATGCGAGCACCTTATCGTCAGCACAGTAATAAAGGATGTCGGCGGGGAGCCCGCCATAGA
>VFSW01009506.1_pt1 | contig 13874 bp, 11 predicted proteins | sample 5358111 | NCBI WGS metagenome assembly VFSW01 (sample SAMN11554181, study PRJNA540505) | mine drainage metagenome | isolation source: sediment from site ElyBrook_90M | place: USA: Ely Copper Mine, Vershire, VT | collected 2017
GCGCCTTCGCCGGCTTATGTTTCCGATTTTCTCGCCACGTCTGATGGTCTGGCGCTCACCAAGGCGTTCATGCGCATTGGCGATTCCAAGCTGCGCCGCCGCATCGTCGATCTTGTTGAACAGATCGCGGTCGGCGAAAAGCGCTGACACGGCCTGCGGCTGCGTCAACAAGCTCCCCACCCCGCCCACGTTTAGCCCACATCTTGACCGCGCTTAGCGACGCTGCAACAACCATGCTATCAGACAGCGCCGGGTCTCGCCGGCGCGCGGTCCAAACAAGCTCAGACGCAATCGGGCGCGGCTTGACCAGGGGAGTGTTTTCGCAGTGCAACGTACAAATTATCTGTTTACGAGCGAATCCGTATCCGAAGGACATCCGGACAAGGTTTGCGACCAAATCTCCGACGCCATTCTCGATGCGTTTCTGGAAAACGACATCAAGCTTGGAATTGCCGATGAGAGCAAAGTCAACACCAGGCTCGGCTGCGAGACGCTGTGCACGACGAACAAGATTGTCATCGCCGGCGAGGGACGCGGTCAGTCGCCGCTGTTCCACAAGCACGGCGACAAAGCGGTCATTAATCGTGAACTGATCGCCGAGACCGCGCGCCAGGTGGTCAAGGATATCGGCTACGACCAGGATGGTTTTTCCTACTACGGCGCCGACGTTGAAGTACTGTTGCACGGTCAGTCGCCGGACATCGCCATGGGCGTCGACGCCAAAAAGAAAAAGGGCGGCGAGGAGCACGAAGGCGCCGGCGACCAGGGCATGATGTTCGGCTTCGCCTGCACCGAGAGCGAGGTCTATGAAAAGGGCTCGTTCATGCCGGCGCCGATCTATTTTGCGCACAAGATCCTGAAAGTGCTGTCCGAGAAGCGCCGCTCGGGGTCGCTGGCGGACTTGCAGCCCGACGCCAAGAGCCAGGTGACGGTAAAATATGTCGACGGCAAACCGGTCGGCTGCACCAAGGTTGTGGTGTCGACCCAGCACAAGGCGGAAAGCCGCAACGGCAAGAAATACACGCCGAGCATCGTCAAGGACATGATCGCCGATACCGTCGAATCGGCCTTGCCCGATGGCTGGATGCCGACGAAGGCGAGCGATTTCCTGGTCAACCCGACCGGCAATTTCGTCATCGGCGGCCCCGACGGCGACTGCGGCCTTACCGGCCGCAAGATCATTGTCGACACCTACGGCGGCTACGCGCCGCATGGCGGCGGCGCTTTCTCCGGCAAGGATCCCACCAAGGTCGATCGCTCGGCCGCGTATGCCGCGCGTTATCTGGCCAAGAACGTGGTCGCCGCGGGTCTGGCTGACAGCTGCACCATCCAGATCGCCTATGCGATCGGTGTGGCCGATCCGATGTCGGTGTACGTGGACACTCACGGCACGGGCAAGGTCGAAGAGGCGAAGCTGCAGAAGATTCTGCCCGAGCTTTTTCCGCTCCGGCCGACCAATATTCGCCGAGCGCTCAAGCTGAACCGGCCGATCTATCGGCGCACCTCCGCATACGGCCATTTCGGCCGGGCGCCGGACAAGGACGGCGGCTTCTCCTGGGAGCGGACCGACCTCGCCGACACGCTCAAGCGCAGCTTGCGCTGAGCCGACCGAGACCACAGATTCCGGCTACACGAAATCCCCCGGCTTATCCGCCGGGGTTTTCCGGCGTCGGCACCGCGCCTGCGGACCGGCGGAGCAGCCGACGGAGATCGCAGGCGATGAAATCAGTTCTTGCGGGTCTTGCGGTGGTGCTGGCCGTTACAATCGCGACGGTCCCGGCCGACGCGAAGGGCTGCATCAAAGGCGCGGTGATCGGCGGCATCGCCGGACATTATGCCGGTCATCATGGTCTATTGGGCGCGGCCGCCGGCTGCGTCATCGGCCGTCATGAGGCCAAGAAGCACGACAAGGCGACGCAAAACCCCTCGCCTGACTCAGCTCATTAAAGCTACGCTGAACGCATCGGACCGCACTAACCGGACCGCTGCGTTGCCACGACGGTAATGGATTCGGGACTAGACCAGGCGCGCGCCTTTTTCGGGCGCCGCAAGGGGCACAGGCTGCGCCCGCGGCAGGCGGAGCTGCTGGACACGCTATTGCCGCGGCTGTCGATCGATCTGTCCCGCCCTGCCCCCGCCGATCTGCGAACGCTTTTTCCGGTACCGATGAGCGCGGTTCAGCTCGAAATCGGTTTCGGCGGCGGCGAGAACATGATCGCACAGGCCGAAGCCAATCCGCTTACCGGATTTATCGGGGTCGAACCGTTCGTCAACGGCATGGCCAAGGCGCTAACAACGATCAATACTCGCGGGTTAAAGAACATCCGCCTGCATTTCGAGGATGCGACCAGCCTGCTGGCGTGGCTTCCTGATGCGTCGTTGGCGCGCATCGAATTGATCCATCCCGACCCTTGGCCGAAGCGACGCCATTGGAAGCGCCGCTTCGTCCAGGACGCGACGATCAGGCAGTTCGCCCGCGTTTTGCGAGGCGGCGGCGATTTTCGTTTTGTCACCGATATCGCCGACTACGCGTCATGGTCGCTGCAGCGCCTCATACGATCCCCCGATTTCGAGTGGACCGCCCGCTGCGCCGACGATTGGCGAAAGTCCTGGCCGGAGTTCATCGGCACGCGTTACCATGCGAAGGCTGCGCGTGCGGAGCGCGCGCCGTGCTTCCTGGTTTTTCGCCGCCGCTAAAATCCGCCGGTTACACGGCAGTTATTCGTCCCGCCGCACTTGCCAGAAGCGAACCACCCGATGTGCGGTGGAGGCTGAAAGCTGTCCATAGTTCGCAAAGGCTGCATCAAGCCCTCGAGAGGACGTCCCTTCCGTGTCGGGACGCGCCAGGATCAACGCCCTCACCGTCGGCCAGCTTAGATTGGCGGCTTTACACAGAATCAGGACCGGATCGGGCCGGTCGCCGCTCATCAGCCGATCGACAATTTTGACCGGCACTTTGGCCAACGCGGCGAGCGCAACCACGGTTTCCTCGTATTGGTTCTGTGCGCAGAACGCCGCCAGCGCCGGCTCGTCCAGCCGCTTCGCGCGGTCGAGACTCAATATCATGCGCTGAGCCGCGCGATAGTCGCGCGGACCGACACGGGCGCCGACCTCGCTCGAGACTTTCACCAGAATATCGCAGATCGCCGCTCTCAGCTCCGGCGTCGCCGAGGCGATAAGCCGCTTGTGCACCACGGCGGTCGCTCTGGTCAACAAATCGCGGAACAGCGGCGCGGGAATATCCGGGCGCAACCCAACCTTCTCGGCGAGGATGCCATCCTCTTCTGCGCGCTCGACCAGGCGGTGGAAGCCGTTCTTGGAGATGCGCGCGCCGCGATTGTCGGCCACGCGGCGGGCGACGTCGCGATTGCCGCGGCGCACCAGCACGTCGGTCACCGCTTCGCCAAGCGCGCGGCGTCCCGAGATCGCATGCAGGTGAGCCTGACCCTTGGTTTCGGCCACGTCGATGAGATCGGATTCCGCCAGGCGCGGCGCCAGCTTCAGCACCGGCCCGGCGACGGCGATGTCGTCGTCGTTGGCGAGCCGCCGAAGCACTTTGATCGGCGCGTTGCTGACGGGCGCGAGATGGTGTGCGAGTTCGGCGCGGGCCTTGGTCTCAATCTCCTCGATCAGCAACCCGAACACCTCGTCGAAGATATCGACGTGCCCGTCGTTGTAGTTGCTGGCGCCGTTGAGAAACAGGGCGGTAATGCGCTGCAGCGTCTCGGCGCGCCGCTCACGGGAGCCGTGCTGAACGACCTCTTCAAGCTCCGGAATTATCGAGAAGGTAGCGCTCATTAAGGCAATGATGTTCAGAAATTGGTAATCAGCAGTTTTCCCTATCTGCCTAGTTACCGATTACTGATTACCGATCCCTGAAGGCGACCCTTGCAACGCGGCAAGAACGCGCTATATTTGCCGGGTCCATCTTTGGATACCTCATAGCGGTCGGTTGATCCGAACGGTTTTGAGAGTGGGCCCTCCGGGACCCGCTCTTTTTTATTACCTGAGGCCCGACGGTTCCTCTGACGGACGCATGGTGCAGGAATAGCGGTCGCAAGCGGCATGGACGACGGGCCGACAACCTTTGCCGAGGAGCCGCGGCTCATCACCGAGCCGGGGCGCGCGGCGCGCGTCGCGGCGCTCGCCGAACCGGTGCTCGCGGCGCTTGGATATCGGCTGGTGCGCGTGCGCATTTCAGGATTCGCGGGCTGTACGGTCCAGATCATGGCCGAACGGCCGGATGGCAGCATGGCGATCGAGGACTGCGAGGCCGCTACGCGCGCGTTATCGCCGGTGTTCGACGTGGCCGACCCGATTGAGGGCCCGTATCGGCTGGAACTGTCATCGCCGGGCATTGATCGGCCATTGGTGCGGCGCTCGGACTTCGACCGATATGCCGGTCACATTGCCAACGTAGAGATGAATGTCGCCGTCGACGGCCGCAAGCGCTTCCGCGGCGAACTCACCGGCAGCGAGAGCGAATGCGTCCGGCTTCGTTGCGACGGGGCGGCCGATGTATTGCTGCCGATCGACGACATTGTGGAAGCAAGGCTCGTTCTTACCGATGCCCTCATTTCCGAGTCGCTGCGGCGAAGTAAACGCGGCAGCAAACTTGAGCAGGATGCGGCCCGCACGCGACCAAACAACGGGCAGCAATCGCGTCAACAATCACATCAACGGCGACAGCTACACGCCGCGCCGGAGCAAGACCGGCGCGTGGACCAGCACAAGGGAGATTGAACAATGGCGACCGTAAGCGCCAATAAACTCGAACTGCTGCAGATCGCAGATGCGGTCGCCCGCGAAAAGGCGATCGATCGCAAGATCGTGCTCAGCGCCATGGAGGAGGCGATCGCCAAAGCCGCGCGCTCGCGGTATGGCAGCGAAACCGAAGTGCGCGCGGAGATCGATCCGAAAAGCGGCGAACTTCATCTGTCGCGGCACATGCTGGTGGTCGACGCGGTTGAAAACCCGGCCTTTCAGATCACCCTCGACGAGGCTCGCCGGCATCATCCGGCCGCCCAGGTCGGCGACACCATCGCCGACAAGCTGCCGCCGCTCGAATACGGACGCATCGCGGCACAGTCTGCCAAGCAGGTGATCGTGCAGAAAGTGCGCGAAGCCGAGCGCGATCGTCAGTATGACGAGTACAAGGATCGGATCGGCGACATCGTCAACGGCATCGTCAAGCGCGTCGAATACGGCAACGTGGTGGTCGATCTCGGCCGCGGCGAAGCGATCGTACGGCGCGATGAAATGCTGCCGCGCGAAGTGTTCCGCAACGGCGACCGCATTCGCGCCTACATCTACGATGTGCGCCGCGAGCAGCGCGGGCCGCAAATTTTCCTGTCGCGCACCCACCCGCAATTCATGTCGAAGCTGTTTGCGCAGGAAGTGCCGGAAATCTACGACGGCATCGTCGAAGTCAAGGCGGTCGCGCGCGACCCCGGTTCACGCGCCAAGATCGCGGTCGTCTCGCGCGATTCCTCGGTCGATCCGGTCGGCGCCTGCGTCGGTATGCGCGGCTCGCGCGTGCAGGCGGTGGTCAACGAGCTTCAGGGCGAAAAGATCGACATTATTCCGTGGTCGCATGATATCGCCACGTTTGTCGTCAACGCGCTGGCGCCCGCCGAAGTCGCCAAGGTCGTGCTCGACGAGGAACGCGAGCGCATCGAGGTCGTGGTCCCCGATCAGCAGCTTTCGCTCGCCATCGGCCGCCGCGGCCAGAATGTGCGGCTCGCTTCGCAGCTCACCGGCTGGGACATCGACATCCTCACCGAGCAGGAAGAATCCGAGCGCCGCCAGGCCGAATTCGAGAATCGCACGCGCTTGTTCATCGATGCGCTCAACGTCGACGAGGTCATCGGACAATTGCTGGCGTCGGAAGGTTTCACGTCGGTCGAGGAGCTGGCGATGGTGGACACCAAGGAGATCGCCGGCATCGAAGGCTTCGATGAGGACACCGCCGGCGAATTGCAAACCCGGGCGCGCGACTATCTGGCCAAGATCGAGGGCGAGCTCGACGCCAAGCGTAAGGAACTTGGCGTGGAAGACGCGCTTAAAGAGGTGCCGGGCGTCGACACAGCCATGCTGGTCCGCTTCGGCGAGAACGGCATCAAAACCATCGAAGACCTTGCCGGCTGCGCGACCGACGATCTGGTCGGCTGGTCCGAGCGCAAGGACGGCGAGACCGTGCGCGAGGCCGGTATTCTCGACGGCATCGATATTTCCCGCGAGGAGGCCGAGAGCCTGGTTATGCAGGCTCGGCTGAAGGCCGGCTGGGTCGATGAGGCTGCGCTTGCTCCGCCCCCGGTCGAAGAGGCCGCAATCCCCGAAGCGCAGACCTGAAGGAGCACAACGAGCGGATGATCGCCGAGGCTCAAGAAATCGAGCGAGCGTTGGAGCTTGATGGCGGACCGCGGACGCGGGAACGCGAACGCATGTGCGCCGCCACCCGCACGGTGCGTCCGGTATCCGAGCTGGTTCGGTTCGTAGTCGGGCCGCAGGGCGAGGTGATCCCGGACGTTAAGAGCAAGTTGCCCGGCCGCGGCATCTGGATCACCGGCACGCGGGACGCTCTGGGTGAAGCGATCAAGCGCAAAGCCTTTGCCCGCGGCTACAAGCGGGAGGTCCACCTGCCCTTGGACTTCGTCGCGCGCACCGAGCGGCTCCTCGAACAGGCCGTTCTCGATGCCCTGGCAATGGCCGGAAAGGCGGGATTGGTCGCGGCCGGCTTCGTCAAAGCCGAGAAGGCCCTGGAAAGCGAGAGCGTCGTCGCCCTTTTGCACGCCGCCGAAGCTTCATCCGAAGGAACCCGCAAGCTCGACGGGGCATGGCGCCAGCAGCGGGGCGGACCGCCTGTGGTGATTGGATTTCTTACCTCGACACAATTGGATTTGGCATTGAACCGCCCAAATGTGATACATGCAGCCTTGCTCGCCGGCCCAGGGAGCGAGACCTTTTTGGCGCGTTGTCGGCGCCTCGAACGGTTTCGGGCCGGTGATCAGCACAATTAGGCCGGAAGACTGCGCCGACCTTAAAGCCGGCCAAGGATACGATGCGTAATGACCGAGACGACCAAAAATAGCGGCGAAAAGCTGAGCGTCAGTTCGACCAAGACGCTGACCTTAAAGCGTGGCGGCGTCGAGCAGGGCGTCGTGCGCCAAAGCTTCAGCCATGGCCGCAGCAAGGCGGTCGTGGTCGAGAAGGTCAAACGCCGCGCTCCGGGAGAAGGCAGAGCAGAGCCGATTGCGCCCGCGGAACGCGCGGCCGCGGCGCCGAAACGCGTCGTAACCGCCAAAGCGCCGCCGACCGCTGTGCCGCCGGCGCCGGCCGCTGCTCCCGGCGCTGCCTTAAAGCCTTCAGGTGTTGTGCTGCGCACGCTTACCGAAGAAGAGCGGAGCGCGCGCGCTCATGCGCTCGCCGACGCACGGCTGCGCGAAGCTGAAGAGCGCAAGATCGCCGAGGAAGAAGCGCGAATTCGCCAAAGCCGCGATGAAGCCGAAAAGGCGGAGCGCGCCAAAGCCGAAGCGCGCAAGCGCGACGAAGAAGAGCGCCGCAAGCACGACGAAGAGACCAAACGAAAAGCCGACGAGGTTGCCAAGAAGCGTTTCGGCGCGGAGACAACCGTGGCAAAACCGGGAGCTCGCCCGGTGCTCGAAGCCGAAGAAGAAGAAGCTCCCCGCAGCGCACGTCGTGGCGGCGTGGCGGCGCGGCCGGCGCCAGCGCCCAAGACGCCGCGTGCCGGCGCCGAGAAGCGCCGCGGCCGGCTGACCGTCGTGACCGCCCTTACCGCCGACGAGGTGCGCGAACGCTCGGTGGCCTCGTTCCGCCGGCGCGTCCAGCGCATCACCGGCCATCGCGACAGCGAACCGAAGGAAAAGATCGCCCGTGAAGTGATCGTCCCGGAGACGATCACCATTCAGGAACTGGCCAATCGCATGGCGGAGCGCGCGGTCGACGTGATCCGCATCCTGATGCAGCAGGGGCACATGGCGAAGATCACCGATACGATCGACGCCGACACCGCCCAGCTCATCGCCGAGGAACTCGGCCATACCGTGCGTCGCGTTGCCGAATCCGACGTCGAAGAAGGCATGTTCGATGCCCCCGACGATCCGGCAAACCTGCTGCCGCGGGCGCCGGTCGTCACCATCATGGGCCACGTCGATCACGGCAAGACTTCGCTGCTCGACGCCATCCGCTCGACCGACGTCGCGGCCGCCGAGGCCGGCGGCATCACGCAGCATATCGGCGCTTATCAGGTGACCTCGCCGTCCGGCGGCCGGGTCACCTTCATCGATACGCCCGGTCACGCCGCCTTCACGGCCATGCGCGCACGCGGCGCCAAGATCACCGACATTGTCGTACTGGTCGTCGCCGCCGACGACGGCGTGATGCCGCAGACTGTGGAAGCGATCCAGCACGCCAAGGCGGCGAAAGTTCCAATCATTGTCGCCATCAACAAAATCGATAAACCGGACGCCAGGCCGGAGCGCGTGCGCACCGAACTGCTGCAGCATGAGATTCAAGTGGAATCCTTGGGCGGCGATGTCCTCGAAGTCGAGGTCTCCGCGAAGGAGAAGCGCAATCTCGACAAACTGCTCGACATGATCGCGCTGCAGGCCGAGGTGCTTGAGCTCAAGGCGAACCCGAACCGTCCGGCGGAAGGCACCGTGATCGAGGCGCGGCTTGATCGCGGCCGCGGCCCGGTCGCGACCGTATTGGTGCAACGCGGCACTCTCAAGCCCGGCGATATCGTTGTCGCCGGCTCCGAGTGGGGCCGCGTGCTCGCGCTCGTTTCCGATACCGGACATTCGGTCGTCGCCGCCGGACCTTCGATGCCGGTCGAAGTGCTCGGATTTAACGGCACGCCCGAGGCCAGCGACCGGCTGGCCGCTGTGGCGACCGAAGCTCGCGCCCGCGAAATCGCCGATTACCGCGCCCGGCAACGGCGCGACATCACGGCCGCGCGCCAGACCGGCATGCGCGGCTCGCTTGAGCAGATGATGAGTCAGCTCAAGACTTCCGGCCGCAAGGAATTCCCGCTGGTAATCAAGGGCGACGTCCAAGGCTCGATCGAAGCCATCGTCGGCGCGCTGGAAAAGCTTTCGACCGACGAAGTTGCCGCACGCATCATCTTCGCCGGCGCCGGCGGCATTACCGAATCCGATGTGACGCTGGCGGGCGCTTCGGGCGCAGCCGTCATTGGCTTCAACGTTCGCGCCCACAAGGAAGCCCGCGAAGCCGCCGAACAGGCCGGCGTCGAAATTCGCTACTACAACATCATCTACGATCTCGTCGATGACGTGAAGAAAGCGATGTCCGGATTGCTCGCGCCGACGCTGCGCGAGACCATGCTGGGCAATGCCGTCATTCTCGAAGTCTTCAAGGTCTCGAAAGTCGGCAACGTCGCCGGTTGCCGGGTTACCGATGGCGTGGTCGAGCGCGGCGCCAATGTCCGGCTCATTCGCGACAGCGTGGTCGTACACCAAGGCAAGCTGTCGCAGCTCAAGCGCTTCAAGGACGATGCGCGCGAGGTCGTCGCCGGCCAGGAATGCGGCATGGCGTTCGAGAACTACCAGGACATGAAGGTAGGCGACATAATCGAGTGCTACCGGGTGGAGAGCGTACAGCGATCGCTGTAACGCTCCGTCACCCCCGGCCTGATACCGGGCATCCGCGTCTTAACGGCATCGACGGAAATATTGATGACCGGGACACTGCCCGGCCATGACGAACAAGAAATCAATAATTAAAATAATAGCTCATGGCACGTCATCGCCACCACCATCGTGACCAGTCCGCCGGCGGCTCCGCGCGGCAGTTGCGCGTCGGCGAGCTGGTTCGTCACGCGCTCGCGGAGATGTTTGCGCGCGGCGATGTCCATGATCCCGTCCTCCAGGCGCATATGATTACGGTGCCGGAGGTGCGCATGAGTGCCGATCTGCGGCTCGCCACGATTTACATCATGCCGCTGGGCGGCCGCGATGCAGATGCGGTGCTGGCGGCGCTGGAAGAAAACAAGCGATACATGCGCGGCGAAATTTCGCGGCGCGTTAACCTCAAATTTGCTCCTGAGATCCGGTTTCGCGTCGACGAGCGATTCGACGAAGCAGAACGAATCGCGAAGCTTTTGCGAACACCCGCGGTCCAGCGCGACTTGCGCGAACAAAACTCGCCCGACCAAAATTTTAGCGGCGAAAAGGACGATTAATGTCGGCAATCAATACTGTTCGACCGGCTCATGGGCAGGAGGCCGACCGCGCCGCCGAGATCGCGCTCGCAGAAGCCGATGCTTCGCCGCACGAAAAAAAGTCGAACAAAAAACCGCAAAAGCGGGATGTGCACGGCTGGGTCGTGCTCGATAAGCCGGTCGGCATGACTTCGACGCACGCTGTTGCGGTGATCAAGCGTCTGTTCGCGGCGAAACGCGCGGGTCACGCCGGAACGCTCGATCCGCTGGCCTCGGGCTGTCTGCCGATCGCGCTTGGCGAGGCGACCAAGACCGTGCCGTTCGTGGTCGACGGCCGCAAGACTTATCTCTTCACGGTGCGCTGGGGTGAGGAGCGCGACACCGACGATGCCGAGGGCCGTGTCGTCAATACCAGCGAACGCCGGCCCGACCGGGCGGCGATCGAAACGTTGCTGCCGCGCTTCGTCGGCACCATCGAACAGGTTCCACCGCGATTTTCCGCCATAAAGATCGACGGCGAACGCGCCTACGATCTGGCGCGCGACGGTGAGACCCTCGAAATCGCGCCGCGCGCGGTAACCATACACCGGCTCGATCTGGTCGAAATGCCCGATGCGGATCACGCCGTGCTCGCCGCCGAATGCGGCAAGGGCACCTATGTACGGGCGCTGGCGCGCGATCTCGGCCGCTTGTTGGGCGCGCTCGGTCACGTCAGCGCGCTACGCCGGAGCCAAGTCAGGCCGTTCACCGAGACCGACATGATTTCGCTGGAACGGCTCGAATCTTTGTGCCATAGAGCGGCCGCCGGTGAGGGAAATCTCGCCGATATGCTACTGCCGGTCGAGACCGCGCTGGACGACATCCCGGCGCTGGCCGTTAGCCCGGCAGATGCGGCAAGGCTCCAAAGGGGCCAAGCCGTTTTGTTGCGTGGACGGGACGCCGCTATTGTTCGCGGCACGGTCCAAGTCGCTTCGAGCGATCAGCTCGTGGCCATTGCCGAGGTCGACCGCGGCGAGATCGTCCCCAAGCGCGTGTTCAATTTAAACGGCGTGACAGGTCGCGCCGGCAGACAAAAAGGTTGGTGACGATGTCGATTACGACCGCGCGTAAGGCGGAGGTTATCAATACGTACGCCGTTAAATCCGGCGACACCGGATCGCCCGAGGTGCAGGTAGCGCTGCTTTCGGAGCGGATCAATAACCTGACCGATCACTTCAAGACTCACATCAAGGACAACCACTCCCGGCGCGGGCTTCTCAAGCTCGTGTCGCAGCGGCGTCAGATTCTCGACTATCTGCGGCGCACGGACGAGCGGCGTTACAAGGACTTGATTGAGAGATTGGGTATCCGCCGTTGACGAATTCGCGCGCGGGATAATCCGCGCGCGTCGTGGCGGACTGCGAAATGCGTCCGCTGTTGGTATGGCAGCAAAAGGCTGCCGATTAGAGCGACGGGCCGATGCCCGTCAATATCACGGGAAGGCCGATGGCCATGGCAGGATCGCCGGATGCTGTTTGGATTCGCAAGTCGATTGCGAACGACAGCCTCTCGCCGTCTTGCTCATGGCTCTCGCGCCACCGCGAAAACCATGAAAGACAATGGAAATGTTCAATATTCATCGTGTGCAACTTGACTGGGGTGGCCGCAAGCTCACGCTAGAGACCGGAAAGGTCGCGCGCCAAGCCGACGGCGCCGTCATGGCGACCTACGGCGAAACCACCGTGCTCGCCGCCGTTGTCGCAGCCAAAGCGCCCAAGGAAGGAATCGATTTCCTTCCGTTGACTGTCAACTACACCGAGAAATATTACGCTGCCGGCCGGATTCCGGGCGGCTACTTTAAGCGCGAGCGTGGCCCGACCGAAAAGGACACGCTGACGTCGCGCCTGATCGATCGCCCGATCCGTCCGCTGTTCGCGGAAGGCTGGCGCTGCGATACCCAGGTGACCGTCACCGTGCTGTCGCACGATCAGGAGAACGATCCGGATATCGTGGCGATGGTTGCCGCCTCTGCGGCGCTCACGCTCTCCGGGGCGCCGTTCATGGGCCCGATCGGCGCCGCGCGCGTTGCCTTCATCAACAATGAATACGTGCTCAATCCGGCGCTGGACGAGATGCCGGAAAGCCAGCTTGACCTTGTCGTCGCCGGCACGCAGGACGCCGTGATGATGGTGGAATCGGAGGCCAAAGAGCTGTCCGAGGACATCATGCTCGGCGCCGTGATGTTTGGGCACCGGCATTTCCAGCCGGTGATCGAGGCGATCATCAAGCTCGCCGAAAAAGCCGCGAAAGAACCGCGCGAGCTTGCCGTTTCCGATCACGCGGCGCTGGAAAAGGAAATTCTCGGCCTGGCCGAGACGGACCTGCGCACGGCTTACGCGCTCGTGCGCAAGCAGGATCGCCAGGATGCGGTTGCCGCGGTCAAACAGCGGGTGACGGAGCACTTCTTCCCGGAAGGCGTCGAACCGAAGCATGACAAGCTCGCGGTCGCCGCCGTCTTCAAGGAACTCGAAGCCAAGATCGTGCGCTGGAATATCCTCGACACCGGCACACGCATCGACGGCCGCGACGTAAAAACCGTCCGGCAGATCGTTTGCGAAGTCGGCGTGTTGCCGCGCACGCACGGTTCGGCCCTGTTCACCCGCGGCGAGACCCAGGCACTGGTGGTCGCGACGCTCGGCACCGGCGAGGATGAGCAGTTCATCGACGCGCTGCAGGGAACCTATAAGGAAACCTTCCTGCTGCACTACAATTTTCCGCCGTTTTCGGTCGGCGAAACCGGCCGCATCGGTGCGCCGGGCCGGCGCGAAATCGGCCACGGCAAACTCGCCTGGCGCGCGATCCATCCGATGCTGCCGTCGAAAGAAGAGTTCCCCTACACGATCCGTCTCGTTTCCGAGATTACGGAATCGAACGGCTCGTCCTCGATGGCGACGGTGTGCGGCTCCTCGCTCGCACTGATGGATGCCGGCGTGCCGCTCAAGCGGCCGACCGCGGGCATCGCCATGGGCCTGATCCTGGAAGACAAGCGTTACGCCGTGCTCTCCGACATTCTCGGCGACGAAGATCATCTCGGCGACATGGACTTCAAGGTCGCCGGCACCGAAGGCGGCGTCACGTCGCTGCAGATGGACATCAAGATCGCCGGCATCACCGAAGAGATCATGAAGGTCGCGCTGGCCCAGGCGAAGGACGGCCGGCTGCATATCCTTGGTGAGATGGCGAAGGCGATCAACACCGCGCGCGCCGAACTCGGCGAACACGCTCCGCGTATCGAGTCTTTCAAGATTCCCGTCGACAAGATCCGCGAGGTCATCGGCTCCGGCGGCAAGGTGATCCGCGAGATCGTCGAAAAGACCGGCGCCAAGATCAACATCGAGGACGATGGCTCGGTGAAGGTCGCATCCGCCAACGCCGATTCGATCAAGGCGGCGATCAACTGGATCAAGTCGATCGCCTCGGAGCCGGAAGTCGGCCACATCTACGAAGGCACCGTCGTCAAGGTCATGGACTTCGGCGCCTTCGTCAACTTCTTCGGCGCCAAGGACGGGCTCGTGCATATCAGCCAGCTGGCGCCGCGCCGGGTGCAGAAAACCAGCGACGTGGTCAAGGAAGGCGACAAGGTCAAAGTCAAGCTGCTTGGCTTCGATGCCCGTGGCAAGGTCAGGCTGTCGATGAA
>VFSW01009507.1_pt1 | contig 13873 bp, 8 predicted proteins | sample 5358111 | NCBI WGS metagenome assembly VFSW01 (sample SAMN11554181, study PRJNA540505) | mine drainage metagenome | isolation source: sediment from site ElyBrook_90M | place: USA: Ely Copper Mine, Vershire, VT | collected 2017
TGCCAGTTCAGTAAATTCCAGAGCGAGTTGTCTCAAACCTATTGACACATTCCAATCGGTGGCTTTCATTCGCCAATGGAAAAAGAAACACTGGCGATTCTATTGCGGGGCAATCAACCAGTCGTGATTTGCCCTGCCCGTAATATTGGCACAAAGATGGCGCGTGATTATAGTCAGTTGATCGAGCAAGGGCGCTTGCTAGTTCTCTCGACGTTTGATGAAACGCAGTCTCGCATCACTTCTGAAACTTCATCCGCGCGTAATCGATTCGTTGCCGCGCTTGCCAATGCAGTATTTGTTGCGCACGCTGAAGCAATCGGCAAGTTGGCAGGGTTATGCCACGAAGTGATTGCTTGGAACAAGAAACTGTATTCATTTGAAGACGAATCAAATACGCATTTGATCTCCATTGGTGCTTGCCCTTTGGGTATAGACGGACTGAATCAAGACGAAAAGATATTCTCGTGACACAAGCGAACACTTTTCCTCTTCGCCATATTTTCATTGCAGATGCTGTCTACCAAGCCATCAAAATTGATTAACATGGTTTTCTGATCGCAGTCCCTCATCGATGCGATCCTCCTGCTAAAATGGTGCTCAAAGAACCGCAACCCGTTCATGCCTACTATTCTTGATGAATACATCTCCAGAGTTAGGAGATAGAAGAATGGCAACTGCGGGCAATGACACGGCTGGGCGAGTGCCTACATCACGAGAAACCACCTGAGCGGTGTGATACTCGGCGTACCTCTCACGAAACGGGAGCGCGGGGCTTGCGACGTGACCGTAAGCTGAATCTAAGTTGCATTCCACAATTGAAGGAGTCGCGAAATGGCTACACAGCAAGAACAAGAAGCAATGACGGCATTAATTGCCGCATCTAGTTTGGAAGCCGCCAAGTCTGCCGTGCGACGGTACCCACTGTTACAGAACCCAGGCGCTCTGAATGTCTTGGATCAATTGATGGCAGCCGAAAGACAACGGGGCAATACAGCTGCCTACAATCAACTTAGCACGCGGCGGCAATGGCTGACTCAAATTCAATCGGGAAGATAAGTATCTCGTCAAATCAAGTAAATTGAACGTTGTTGTTCGACATGCAAGTTGACCAGAAGACACGACGAAAACAAAAACTTTCGCCGTGTCTTCTGTGACCAAAATGAAAAAAAGAATGACGATTTTTTCGGATGAGACATTTCGCGTGCTGAATGAACGAGACGTTTTTCCTCAAAGAACTGGATGAATTACTCGTCGAATTGGACCATCGTGCTGGCGTTGAGGATTTGAGCACGCGAATGCTCGATCATCTCCTCGCGCTCGCCGATGATCTGAGCGCGCAGGGCGACTGGGATCGCACGTGGCGTGCCTTGCAAATTGCCGAACGTGCTGCGCGATTTCAGAATGACGCGCGCTATCTTGCGGAGTGCGCGATTCATCGCGGTATCCTCTATCATCGGCATGGTGAATTACGGCAAGCAGCCAAGACATGGGAAGGCGCACGATCGCAGTTTGCAGCAATACAGCAAACTGAAGGCGTCGCAAATTGCGAAACGAATCTTGGCGCGGTGTATAAATCACTCGGCGACATCTCGCGTGCGCAGACACACCTCGAAAATGCCCTTGCCGCGTATCGTACTATCGGGTATCGCGCTGGCGAAGCCGCGGCGCTGACCAACTTGGGTTTGCTTTACAAAGAGCGCGGGGAGATTGCCCAGGCGCACGCAACCTTTCAGTCCGTGCTTGCCATCAATCGTGAACTGAATGACCGAGCAGGTGAAGCCGCGACTCTCGGCAACCTGGGATTGATTATCCTGCCGATGGGCGATGTCAAACAGGCGCTCGGTTATCACGAACAATCGCTGGCGATTTGTCACCAACTAGGAGACCAACGCGGCGAAGCGCACGAACGTAACAACATTGGCATCGTGTATCAATTGCTCGGCGAATTCGAAAAAGCACAGAAAGAATTTGAGCGGGCACTCGCGATTGATCAAGCGCTCGGCGATCCAACGGAGCAGGCAGGCGATTGGTTGAACCTGGGTCTGTTGGCTCAGGGACAAGGCGCTCTCACGCGCGCGCTCGCGTGCATGGAGCAAGCACTTGAGCTGTGTCGGCAAACGCATTACGCCGAAAAAGCCATCGTCGTTTGGGAAGCCATAGCGTTGGTGCAACGTTCGTTGGGAGATCACCCCGCCGCATTCAAGAATCTCGATCAGGCATTGACCGCGGCACAGAAAAACGGTTTTCGGCGCGCCGAAGCTCACCTGTGGGGCAACCTGGGTCTGCTCTATCAAGAGGTAAATGATCTGAATGAGGCGCAACACGCGCACGAACGTTCTCTGGAGCTTAAACGCGATTTGCAAGACCTCATCGGCGAAGCAGCGTCGTACAGCAATCTGGGCATCCTCGCTAAAGCGCGCGGCGATCTAGCGCAAGCCGAGTCCTATCATCGTCATTCGTTGGAACTTAATCGGCAAGTTGGGCATCGCGATGGTGAAATCACCGATCTGGGGAATCTCGGTGTGGTTTTGCGTGATCGCGGATTATTGCAAGACGCGCTTGAAATGCAAAATCAAGCCATTGCATTAGCCGATCAATTTGGTTTTGCCGATTCGATGTGGCGTATTCGTTTAGGTCGTGCCGAAACACACCGTCTCTTGGGTCACCTTGATGCGGCGGAACAAGACTGGTGCGACGCGATTGAGGAGATCGAAAAATTGCGTGGGCGACTGGGCTTGGAAAGCCAGCGACTATCATTTTTCGGTGAAGACAAAACGAGTGTGTACGCGCGCTTGATTCTCTTCCTGATTCGTGAGAAAATAGATTTGCCGCGCGCCGTAGAAACCATCGAGCGCGCCAAGACGCGGGTGATGGTGGAGCAATTGGCGTCAACGCAATTCCGTGTCCCTTCGCCATCGCCCGAAAACATTCTTGTGAATGAACGCGAACTGCTCGGCGAATTACGTGCCATAGCCACTTCTCCTCAGGTCTCGACTGAAGGTCTTGCGCGTTGGAATGCGCTGAACGCGCGTCTGGAAAATTTGTGGACGGTTATCGCATCTACCGCACCTGAGTACATCGCCTTACGACGTGGTCTGCCTGTGACGTTCAATGATTTGCGGACGCAACTTTTAGCTTCCGCTTAGTACACACATTCAATGAATGAGTCGTCGGCGGCTGATAGATTTTTCAATCGATTGTTGCTCGTCACTTCACTAGAGAACGCGAATGCGTTGATCGACGCGAATCGAGAACAGATCACCCGGCTCTTTCTACGCCGGGTGTTTGAAGCGGCCCGCCTCGAACGCGAAGAAGATGCGGAGCAAGCGCGCGCGATGCTGAATGTATTACATTATGCCGTGAATCGACTCGCGGATCCGCTAATTCTTGGCGATGAGTTAGCGTTGCGTGCGGAATGGGAGCGGCAATACGAACAGTCGGACCGTTTCCTCTATCTTTACGCCGCTGCGCTAGAGACGTATCAATGTGTGCCAACTCAAACCCGTCAAGAAATTGCTTTGTGTCTTTTCAATCTCGGTCTGGCTTGTTTTCAATCTGGCGATTTTGCGCGTGCTAGCGCGTACCTCGACCAAGCCATCGTCCATGATCTCAACGCACAATTGATTTCCCAAGCAATCAACGCACTCCACTTGCGCGGACGCATCGCCGATTTTCAGGGAAACCTCGACGATGCGCGACAGTTCTTTGAGCACGCGTTGAATCTTGCCGAAGAACAGAGTCTGGAAGCAAGCGCATTGAGCGAACGTAATAGTCTAGCGATTCTCGATTTCAAACGTCGAGATCTCGATTCGGCGCAAACCCAATTTGAGCAAATCCTCGAACGCGCTCGCGCGCAGAATTCCCAGATGGGCGAAGCGTTAGCGATAGGCAATCTAGGTCTCATTGCACTCGAACGCGCGGATTTGAATCATGCCGAAACGTGGTTCTCAAAAGCGCGAACCTTGCATACTGCGCTTGGCAACATCGAAGGCGAGGCAACAAGTCTGGGCAACCTAGGACTCATCGCGGCTCGACGTGGCGATCATCGGCGCGCTACTGAATTCTTCCAAGACGCACTCGCGCGGATGCGCGATGCCAAGAATCCTGCAGGCATCGCGCTCAACTTGAACAATTTGGGAGATAGTCACACTCATCTTGGCGAGATAACTCGCGCCGAGGAGTATTTTCGTCAAGCCCTCTCGCTCGCCGAACAATTCAACAGCCCCACCGATCAAGCCAAAGTGCACAACGGACTGGGGAATTTTGCCCAATCGCGCGGAGACTATTCGAAAGCGCAACAGCATTTCGAAACGGCGTATGCGCTTTATCAGCAAGTCGGTGACCACGAAGGGATTGCCATTGCCTTGCGCGATCGCGCGGCATTATTGCTCGCGCGCGGCGAATTGAGTGCCGCGTTCGATGCATTGCATCAAGCCGAACAACTTACTGGCGCACAGATGCCGAATCAATACGCCGCTACGCTTTCTGACTTGGGTACCGTCTATCACAGCGCCGGCGATTATGCGGCTGCGCTCAAGTGCTATCAAGACGCGCTCGAAATCTACCGCCGTTTGAATAGCCCGCAACAAATTGCGACTGTGCTGAATAACCTTGCTGGCGTACACCAACGGCGCGGTGAACTAAAAGAGTCGCTCGTTGCGCTAGAAGAGGCACAGACAATTTGCGCGCAACTGGGCTTGTGGCGCGACGCCGCGACGATTTTGCTTAACCTGGGTCAAACCCTGCGTGCGCTTGGACGCACCGCCGACGCGCGCAAGGTCACGCAAGACGGACACACGTTCGCGGAACAAACCGGCGATGTCGAACTGATCGTTCACGCCTTGGGTGATTTGGCAACTCTACACAGTGACGCTGGTGATTTAAGCGACGCGCACGCTTTATTGCAACGCGCGCACGCCATCGCCGAGCGACTCGATCATCCCAGTTTGCGCGGCAGAACGTTGATTAATCTGGGTCGTGTCACGGAACAACTGGGACGTTTCGGCGAAGCGATTCGCTTGACGCATGAGGGCATCGCGTTGTGCGAGCAAGCCAGACATCGTTCAGGCGAGGCGATGGGCTGGCGCAATCTCGGCACGCTGTATCATGCACTGGGCGATTGGGACACCGCAGAGGATTGTTTGACGCGCGCGCTCGACTTGGCGCGCGCGATGGGCGACCGGCGTGACCAAGCCGACAATCTTGGCAATTTGGCATCGCTGGCGTACGAGCGCGGACATCTCAAACCCGCGGCTGAAATGCACGAGACATCGCTTGAACTGTACACTGCGATTGGCGATCGGCGCGGGCAGGCAAATGAGTTGTGTAATATCGCGTATGTAGCAGAAGCACGCGAGCAATTTGAAAATGCCAAACAACTTCTTGATGATGCGCTATCACTTTATCGTGATTTGAACTCGCGATACGGAGAAGCGCACGCGCTCATTGGACTTGCGACGATCGCGCATCGTCAGCAGGATAACCAACAAGCGGTGAAATACTATTTGCAGGCACTCGATTTGGCGCGCGCGATGGGTGAGCCAGAACTGGCAAGGGTTGCTCGGACGAATCTTGGTTTTTTGTGCGAAATGACCGTGGATTGGGTACAAGCCGCATATTGGTACGCGCAAGCGGTCGAGACGATTGAGGTTGCCCGTTCCGATCTGGCGGAAGAAAAGCTACGGATTGCTTTCTTTGCGCAACGGGTTAATCCCTTCGAGCATCTTGCTCTTGTCCATTTTCGATTACAAGATTTGAAAGCGAGTTGGCATTGGTGTGAGCGCGCGCGAAGTCGCGCGCTTCTAGATTTGCTACGAGCGCACGCAGACTTGAAGACAACCGACCAATCTGAGGATCAATTCATCCCTTCCTTTAGAGTGACCCAGGTACTTTTGTCAGTCGTGTGAAATAAACCGTCCACGTTGTGAATTCTAGAGAATACGATAGAATGAGTCGCAGAACCTATGCGACGTTAGTGGAGAGAACCATGGACGATCAAGAACGCGCAATACGATTGATGCAACTGACCGCAATGGCGATGAACGCAGCACAATCGGGCGATTTTCATTCGACCATTGAATTACTCACCCGCGCGCTGCAACTCGCGCCGGACGATGGCATGATTCTTCATAACCGGGGCATGGCGTACGCCAGTTTGCAACGCTGGCGCGAGTCGCTGGCCGACTTTAATCGTGCGGCTGCGCTTGATCCCCAGCCGACAACGTTTGAACAACGTGGCTTGGTGCACTATCAAATGGGCAACCGCCAAGCCGCACGCCAAGATTGGGAGCAAACCCTTCGTCTCAACCCGCGCCGGACGCTCGCTCTCGGCAATCTTGGCTGGTTATGTATCGAAGACCGGGATTTCCGCAAAGCGGAAGATTATTTGACCCGCGTGATAAACATTGAACCACGTTATGCCAAAGCATATGAAAATCGTGCTAAAGTATATCTCGAAATGGGGAACCTCACGCAGGCGCGTGCTGATTTAACGAAGGCAAGAGCATTGATCGAGAGCGGCGAAGACACTTCAAACCAAGAGCAGTACGACTAGACTGTCGCATGGGCAATCTCACAAATTCGCAATACAATCAAACGGTCTGGCAATTGATTGGACAGATCGGCACGGCGCACAACGATGATCAAGCCCGCCAGTTCTTGCGCGATAAACTGAACTTGCTCATTGATCGTCGCTTTGTGCCAACACTCTTTGAAATTCTCGACGTGGCGTCATTGCATACGGGTGAGACCGATCACGCACATGAGTTTGGATCCCATCTCTCGTCACTCACACGCGATGTCCTGATTGAACTACCACCCACACGTATTGGTCGTGGCGGCGCGGTCACGTTGTTGATGGGGAGTGGCGACAGGGAGACATTCGGCAATGACTGCCAGCATTTGCGTCTCACTCTCGATGACGCGTTCTTCGATGAATTCAGCACACTGCGAGATGACCTGCGCCAACGCGGACTCAATGACCTTGCCGAAAGCGCCGAGATGCGGATAGACAATGCTGCACTTTTTCTCGCGCTCGGTCGTTTAGATGAACTGCGAAGTGAGTTAGCAGAAGCGCATTCGCTGCCCGCCGCGATTGAATCACTTGTACAAGCTGCTCGTACCATGCCGCGCTGGTTCACGCGCGGACTCTCCATCGCCTTGCCCGAAGCGAGCGCACAGCCGATACCTGAGTTTGAACTAACCTTGATGCGGACAATGCAACGCACTCTGGACATGCTTGCGGCAAGTTCAAAACCAGAATCGATTATCCAAGAACTTGAAAACGATCCTGCTTTGCGACAGTACATCGAAAATTATCGAACATCCCATGTAGACGAAGTGCTTGATATGCTCGCCACGTACGGCGAAAAAGAAAAACAACGCTTGATTACGGTTACCGGCGAGGGGAGCGCACAAATGCAAGCGCTCTTCAAGCTCGCGCTGGCGGCGAATGAAACAGAGGAATGGGAGGCAATTTCGGACGAGCCGACCGTCCTTTCTCAAGAAGCCGAACAAGACGCGCGTCGCATGTCTGGGGACGCCGCGCAACAAAAACAGTTCACTTTGTCCGAAAAGTTGCTTCGCGCGTCGGAGCGCATCAAAGGTTTGTTGAATGAACTTGCCGAGCCAGATCGCAATAGCATCGCGCGGCTCGCCGCCCGAGTCCGCGCGAACGAATTGTCGCTCGACCAAGCGCTCGCGCAAATGAATCAACCACAGACGCTGCAGGGACTCGCCATTCCTCATCTCGCCACGATAGATGAACAAGCCACGCGAATGTATCATGGCGGGAATTTGCGCGACGCAGAGATCATCGCCACATTGAATCACGCGGCAACGCAACGAATTGGCAATCTCAAGATGTGGGCTGACGTGAGTATCTCGCTCGCCGAAATCAAAAGCGAGCTGGGCATGAACAGCGAAGCCGTTTCTCTGCTGCAAGAGGCAGAACAACTCGCGCAACAAATCGGCGATCCGCAGCGACTGATACGCGCCGTAGGTCTCCTCGGAACGGCGTACCAACATCTCGACGATTACAACAGTGCAACCAAATGCTACGAACGAGCGCTGCAGATCGCGCGCGAAGCAAACTTGGATCATCTCATCGCGCCCGCATTCGGAAACCTGGCAAGTGTTTATCTCTTGACGGGCAATTTGAATGCGGCGCTCGACTATTCAGATCAATCATTACGGAGCGCACATGACGCTCAGGATCAGTACCAGGTTTCGCAAGCATTAGGTACGCGCGCGCTGATTCTGCATCAGTTGTCGCGCTATGATGAAGCGATTGTAATGTATCAAGACGCGCTGCGTGCGATTGTCGAACTGGGTGATCTGACCAGCGAGATTCGTGTGCGTTCGCACTTGGCCCAAGCGTATTTGGAAATCGGCAAATACGATCAGGCGATTGACGAGTTGGAACACGCGCGAACCCTCGCGCAACGCACCGCCAATCTGCCGCTCCAAGCCACTATACTTGCCAGCTTTGGCGCGCTCTACTATCAGCGCGGAGATTTCAATCGTGCTCTCCAATATTTGCAACAATCACTAGAAATTGAAGACCGTCTTGGTCTGCGCGAAAAAGCGGCGACCTCGCTGGTCAATCTTGCGCCGCTATATTTGCGTCTGCAACAACTTGATCGCGCGAAGGACGCTTTGGATCGCGCGTTGAGTTTGGCGCGCGAGATCCGCAATCCGCGCATCGAGGCGCACGCGCAATTGGGGTTGGGGCATTATTTTATCGAACGGGGTGAATGGCAAGACAGTGCAATTGCTTATCGCGAGGCAGAGCGGTTAGCACAGGAAATGCGTGATCCGCAGATGGAATTGATGGCGCTGGGCAACCTGGGTCGCGTGGAGGAAATGCAGAATCACCTTGGTCAAGCCGCCCAAGCGCAAAGCGAGGCATTGAAACGCGCGCGCCATTTGGGATCGCTCGTCCAAGAGGCGCAGGCACTCATCAGTCTGGGTGCAGTCCAAGCCAAACTCCAAGACCACGCACGCGCGCGCGAAACGCTAACCGAAGCTGTGCGCGTCTCGCAAGACCTGGGCTTGCCTCATGCCCAATTCTACGCCCACGACAATCTGGGTTTGTTGTACGAGTCTGCCTTCGACGACTTGAATCACGCGCTGGAACACTATCGCTCCGCTATCCACGTGCTTGAGCAGGAACGACAATTGCTTGGCGAGGTTGAAGAGTTTGAACAAAAGTACCTTGAGGACAAGCAGTATGTTTATCGGCGTGCCGCCCAGATATTGCTTAAACTGAATCAACCGCTCGATGCGCTTCAAACTCTCGAACAAGGACGCGCGCGACTTCTCGCGCGAAGACTCCTGCAACGCGACACTCTCCCGCCGAACGTGCCAGAAGAATTACGCACGCGATATACCCGCACGGTCCAAGCGGTGCAGTTTTTCCACAAGATCATTGACGGCGAACCCAGCTGGGGCATGAAGATGATGGACGAGTTGCGCCGAGGCATTGCCGAATTGCAAGACAAACCAATTGATGAACAACAAGAATTGCAAGGTTACAAAAAGGGACTAGCTGAGGCGGAAGTTGAACTTGCAAGAATCACTGAATCGATTCGAGTGTATGCGCCGAATTTTGGCGGCATCAGCGTGAATTTGCCGCAACTCGATTTTGCGGAAATCACGCGTGATTCTTCGACTGCGATTGTCGCATTGTTCATTGGCGATGCGATTAGTCGCGCGATTGTTTTGCATACATCGGGTACGCGAGTGGTTGATTTACCAAACTTTACGCGTGTGCACGTCCAACATCTTCTCCATGGCGTGCCTGAACAACTCGCGGAACTCTACACGCAACTCCAAACCCAAATGCCCAAAACTCGCACGCTTGATGAGGTCGGCAATGCCCCAATGTATATGCACTTGATGACTTTGCGTTTGATGATCGAAGAGACCGAATCGTTCGAATTGGGTTGGCAAGCGGCGGTGCGAACGCTCATCTCGGAAAAGACACAAGCCGATCAGCTTACGCGTCTCCCCAAGTTGCCAGACGAACCCCGTGAAAAAACTCTATTCAATATTGACGATGACAAACGCTTGGCGATATGGCAGCGCGTGTTCGATGTGACTGCGCACGAGTTGAAAACGAGATTATGGCAGCCGCTGCTGGCTGCATTGCGTGAATGCAGTGCTGCGCGCATTGTTGTCATACCAGATATGGATTTACATTCGCTCCCGTTCGCGATCGGCTTAATGGACGAAGCAAACGCGCCCAGCATAACGATTGCACCGAGTTTGTCATTGTATGTGAAGTGTGTCAAATGGTTGCGCGAACGCGAGCCGCGCGAAAATACTCTAATGCTGGTTGCAAATCCGACGCAAGATTTGGTCGCGGCGAATCTCGAAGCGCGACTGTTGCGCGATCTATTCGCAGTCCACAACGAATTGACCTTTGCCCTAACAGAAACACAGGCGACTCAACAGCATGTACTGCGAACGTCACGCGTCGGCAACTATTGGCATTTTGCGGGACATGCGCGCTATATCTGGTGGAATCCAACCCTTTCGGCATTGTCGCTGGCAAAGGGCGAACAGTTGCCATTCTATTGGGTGCCGATGTGGATGGATTTACGGGCGACGCGCCTGGCGACGCTGAGTGCATGTGAAACCGCGATGACACCGGTACGTGATCCCGCGCAAGAATTTGCAGGGCTTTTCACCGCGTTCCTTACGGCGGGTGTCCCAACGGTACTGGCGTCGCTATGGCCCATCGAAAATATTTCGACCGCGCTATTGATGCAACGTTTCTATCAATATCATCTCGGCGATCCACGCGAAGGCATCGCGCCGCGTCCGCCCGCTGAAGCACTGCGCGACGCGCAAGCATGGTTACGTGAGTTGACGCGCGAAGATTTAGCGCGCCATCTCGAATCCTTGCATATCCCTGACAAGGATCCGTTATGGGTTCAAACCTTGACCTTCGCCGATGCCCAGCGCCCATTTGAGAATCCGTATTATTGGGCAGCGTTCGTCGTCGTGGGTGCATAAGGAGGGAAACTGTAGTGGATGAAAAATTGGATTCATCGATTCATTCGTTGATCTTCGGTGAAACAATAGGCGAACGCTTCGATGCGCAACTGAAGCTGCGTTTTCATTACCCACCGCAAATGGTCGTCCATCCACTCTTCGAAAGCTTTCGAATGTACATCCGCGAATTGGCGACAGGGCGGCGCAAACCACGCGACGATAATTTCACACCATTCTTGCAGTTTCACGATGGTTTTGCGCAGATTCAGTTCCTCTTTTGGAACTGGCATCCCGATGAACCAATTATCGAAACCTTAATCGAAATGTTGAACGATTCAGAACGTCACATGCGCGCGCTCGCTATCGTGGGTCTGGGAGCGGCAAATGGAATGTGGAAAGAGGATTCACGCGTTGAACCCTATTTGCGCCAACGAGAAAATGATGCAGATGCTCTTACCCGCGCCGCGAGCCGCTTGGCGTCAGATTACTTGCAATTCGTCAGGTACGTGGAGCAGAAAACGTCACCCGATATGGCGATGCTACAGCGGCTAGAGCAGTACGCAGCTCAAGTGCTAAGTGGACTGTCCCGACAATGAAGCGAACCATCTGATCCAATCAGAGGAGTTATGAAAGATCGCGATCAGCTGCTGGACTATCTACTCATGGCATACGGTTTGGCGCAAGACGGGAAGCGCGACCGCGCGCTCACCCTTCTTGGTCAATGCGCTGCCGAGGCTCATGACACAGCTTCGCAGGCGGATGTTATTTTCTATCGAGGATTGATCGCCAGAGTGCTGGGAAATTCCCAAGAATCGGTCATCTTTCTGAGTGACTCACAGAAGATGTACGAGCGGCTTGATGATTTTGAGCACGCAGCGGTCGCCGCAAGCTACAGGGGACGGTTGGCTTCTGAGCAAGGTAACTTTGCCCAAGCACTTGAATCGCATCACAACGCGTTTCGATTCTTTCTGAAAACTGGCGACCTTGCAAGTGTGGGCAGCGAACTTGCGCGCATGGGCTTGCTCTTGAGGCAATTGCATCTACACACGCAAGCGCTTGAATTCTTCCAACAGGCACTTGAATCACACCAAGCAGCGGATGAACAAAATAGTGTCTTGCTGGATCGGCTCAACGTTGCTTCAACTGCTATGGATTTGGGACAGCGCGATTTAGCAAGAGCGCATCTCGAAGCGACGCAGGTGCTATCAAAACAAATCGGTGATAAACTAGGGCAGGCACGAACAAATTATCTTCTCGCGAATTTAGCAGCCGATTCTGGAGACCTGCTGACTGCACTGGGTATTTACGAGAATGCGAAGCTGGAAGCAGAGACTTTGCAAGATCAAAAACTCATAGCAGATATTCAACTAGGTTTTGGCTTGACGCGCTATGCGTTGGGCGAATTAGTCGCAGCATCAAATTCGCTGACAGTGGCGCTGGACAAGTACGTTCAACTTCAAGACTTGGAAGGGCAGGCTTCTGCCTTTGGCAATCTGGGGCTAGTTCATTTAGCCAATGGCGGTTTGCAGAAAGCAAAGGATTGCTTTGAAACTGCGATACAACTCCATCAAAGACTTGGGGACCGTAAAGGCGAAGCGAAGCAGATAGGTAATCTAGGTTTGGTTCAACGCGCGCTGGGACACTGGAATGATGCCGAACAATTGCATCGTCAAGCACTTCAAACCCTTGAAGAACTAGAAGACCTTGTCGGACAAGCCGCACAATGGGTCGGTCTCGCCAGTTTGGAATTTCTGCGCGGTCAACTCAAAGAGGCGGAGATAAAGTATGAGCGGGCTTTTGTGCTTTATCACTCGGCTGGACACTTGGAAGGGCAAGCAGACGTTAAAGCCAACTTGGGCAATATCGCGCACACTCGCTCCAATTGGGAAATGGCATTACACCATTATTATGATGCACTAACCCTTTATCGCCAGTTAAGTCATCGCCCCAGCGAGGCAGGTGTCTTGGCAAACATCGGTGTAATATATCGCGAATTGGGACGGTACGAAGACGCCATTCAGCAATATGAGCAAGCCCTGAAATTAGATCGAGCAGCCCACAATCGGTCAGGTGAGGCGAGTGTGCTAAATAATTTAGCACTCACGCGGCGTCAGATGGGCGATGGGGTAGGTGCCCTTGATGATCTGAATTCCGCGATAGCGTTATACGAAACTATCGGTGATCGACGTGGGCAGGCAGCCACTCTTGACAACCTGGGTATCCTATTTCTGGATAATGGACAACCATTGCGAGCCGTTGAATGTCATCAGAGTGCGCTCACTTTGTACGAAGAGCTAGGCTTGCGCGCGGGTATGATATCAAGTCATGGCAATCTGGGCAATGCGCTGGCGGCACTTGATAAGAGCGATGAGGCACAGGATAATCTCGACCGCGCGATGAATGAGGCACAGGTGATAGGCGACATCGAAGCTCAAGCGCGCTTGCTGGTCGCGCTGGGAGATCTCTATCGTCGACGAGCCAATCATAGAGCGGCGCGTTCGAATTATGGTGCGGCGTTGAAGCTCATTGAAGACCAAAGGTTAGATCTAATTTTCGAACTGCATAGGGAAAAGTTTCTAAGGCAGGAACGCGGCTCGGTTTATACCCGCCTCGTTAAGCTGTTGCTTCTTGACAGGAAGAACGAGCAGGCATGGCAGGTGTGTGAACAAAGCCGCAGCCGTATCTTTCTTGACCAGCTCGCCCTGAGTCATTGGCTGCGTCCTGCGTCGGTTGACAGAGTTTGGTGGGACGACGTAATTTCAACCGTGGACAAGATGCGTACGTTGTCTTCCTATTCTTCGTTCGACAGAGGAAATGTGACTTTTGTCAATTTTCACCCGCAGTGGGCCGGGTGTTTTCACCCACACTGTGCCGG
>VFSW01009508.1_pt1 | contig 13871 bp, 11 predicted proteins | sample 5358111 | NCBI WGS metagenome assembly VFSW01 (sample SAMN11554181, study PRJNA540505) | mine drainage metagenome | isolation source: sediment from site ElyBrook_90M | place: USA: Ely Copper Mine, Vershire, VT | collected 2017
CGCGCGGGCGTGGCGGAATGGCATACGCAGCGGACTTAAGGAAAACTTGAGTGCTCGTCTGGGAAACCGGCGACGCAGAACTGCTCAAATTCGGGGAACCCTGAAATGGCAATCCCGAGCCAAGCCCGGTGGCACTAACCGGGAAGGTGTAGAGACTAGACGGGCAGCACCTAAGCTCCGAAGTTACCGGAGGAGGGTGAAGGGATAGTCCAGACCGCAAACCTGGCGTGGCGCCTCAAAGAGCGCCCCGTCCGGGCGGCGAAAGCCGTAGACGGTATGAAAATCCGCAGGGCTTAAACGGCCCATGAGGGTTCAAGTCCCTCCGCCCGCACCACAATTCCAATTCCTGCTTGCCCCCGCCAGTTTCTTTGCCATTTCGCGCTTCCCGGATGTTTTGCGCCCTCCTACTTCGCCGGCAACAGGCCGTCGCCGGACAGCACATAAATGGTCAGCTTATCCAGTTTGATGTTGCTCCGCTTGCAGACAATGTAGATAGCCCCGTCTTCACTCCTCGCCGTCTCGACATCCTTCATCGCCACACGGTGGTCCGCGGTAACGGGGGACGGCGTGTCTGGAACCGGCGAATCCTTATTCGAATCGCTGCCGGGGAAGGGTTTGTAAGCCTTCGAATTCGGATCGGGATACTGGCCTTGTCCGTTCCAGGTTCGATTGGCGGGCAGAGTCGGCCCGTACTGCAAATCCTGCCCGGTCGCGCTCATTGTGGGGTAATACCACCGGGTCAGGTAGAGCTTCACGGGAGCGGTTCCCGCCTTCCACTCAACCGAATCGATCCGAAGGGCGAGGCGGGACGGCGTGGTCGCGGTTTTGGCGGCCGAATCGACCACCTCCCCCGAAAAGACGGCGTTCTTCGGGATCACGGTTCCATTCAGCAACGTAGGAACTTCAAGCTTTGCCCGGATCTTAGTTCCAGCCGAAGTTTTGCCGGCAGTGATACTTTGCTGCATGATCACGGGAAACTCCACCGTGGCAGAAGTCGCCGGACTTTGTTGCCCGAGCAAAGTGGCGGAAGAAAGCGCGCAGATTACTAAAGAGAGTACCAAAGTGGATACTGCTACAATCCGCGTCAACATCGAAGTTCACCCCCATGCTAACTGCGGCCGGCTCCCTTAACAGGAACTCGCATTTTCGGCGGCCACATTCTTACTGCCGGAGTATACTCCGCTTGTCCACAGGGGAAATACCGCTGTTTTTAGGACTCCAGAACCCTCTACGCGCTTGCGCCACATCGATTTTCTGCTTGACAACGGTCGTCGTATTCCAGTAATACCGTAAACGTTTCCAAAGTAGGGCTATGGGCGTTTTGCAATCTTGTGGGCTACCGCATTATTGGCGCGCTGCTAGCTTGTCGCGACGCAAAGTCACAATTGAGATTTCGGAGGCTTTAACTATGAAATTCCTCTCGCCAACGTTTGCCGGGAGTTTTGGCCAAGCCGCAAGGCGTGGCTGTGTCCGCCTGGCGGTTCTTCTCGCAGCTTCGGTTGTGATTTTCGCCGGTCAAGCCCTCTCCCAGGAAGCGACTGTCGTCGGCACCGTAACCGACCCGACCGGCGCGTCAGTTCCCAACGCCACCATTACCCTGACCAACGTTGACACCGGCGTCGTCCGCACCCTGCCCACCAACTCCGACGGCCAATACGTGGCGCCTGACTTGGTCATCGGGCATTACAACGTGCGTGCCTCCATCACCGGTTTTAAAGGTGCCGAGCAGAAAAATCTGGTGCTCAACGTGGGCGACCGGATTCGTGTCGATTTCAAGCTGCAAGTGGGCAGCGTGCAAGAGAATGTGACCGTGGAGGCCAATGCGGTCGCGGTGCAAACCGATTCCGGCGAAGTCAGTAACGTCATCACCGGGCAACAGGTGACGCAGTTGGCCACCAACGGTCGCAGTCTTTATGAGCTCTTCGCCCTGGCCCCGGGAGCATCCAGCGACCAAATGTCCCGTGTGGGCTTCACCCCGGTCAGTGGCGACGCCAACGTCAGCATCAACGGCCAGCGTCCCGGCCACAACCTGCAACTGATTGATGGCGGCGAAAACCTCGACCGCGGCGGCAGCAGCGGCAGCGTCATGCCCTCGATCGACTCCCTCGCTGAGTTCCGCAACATGACTTCCAACTACAGCGCCGAGTACGGACTGGCTTCCGCCGCGACCATCTCTACGGTGATCAAGTCGGGGACCAAGCAGTTCCATGCCGAGGCCTGGGAGTTCTTCCGCAATGACGCTCTCGATGCCCGCAACTACTTCTTTCCGGCTCCGCTCAAAGTTCCCGAGTTGAGGTACGACATTTACGGCTTTAACCTTGGCGGAAAGGTTCCCGGGATGAATAACCACCCGACCTTCTTCTTCTATAACATGGAATGGCGCAAAGAGATTGACGGTGGCACGCTGAACCTGCCGGTGCCCTACACGTCCACCTACGGCGGAAATTTCGCCACCAATCTGCCGCCAGACTTGAAAGATCCGAACACCAACGTGGTCGTCTTGCACTCTGGCCTGCATGTACCCTGCGCCTATCAACTCTCCCCAGCCCAGCAAGCTAATTTCAATGCCGCCGGAATTACCACTTTCAGCACGCCTAACGGCGCGGGTGTATGCGCTGTTCCCGCGAAGGGGCAGCTCGTATCGGACCCTACATTCCAGGGGTATCCCACCAATGCAATTCCCGCCGGGCTCCTCAACGCTAACGCTCAAGCGCTGCTGGTTGCCGGTGGCAAGTACGGCGGCATCTTCCCGGCCAACAACAGCGGCGGATCGTTCCTTGGCGGCAACAATTCCCCCACTGACTTAAGGGAAGAAATTGCCCGCGTCGATCACCAGTTCAGCAGCAAGTTCTCCGTGTTCGGGCACTGGATTTCCGAGCAGATTTCCCAGCAGTACGGAACCACACAGTGGAGCGCCGATAACGTGCCGACGATCGCCGACACTTTCGGCAATCCCTCGTACAGCGCGGTCATCCACACGACCTACGTTATTAGCCCAAATCTGTTGAACGAGGCTGCCTTCAACTACAACGGCAACCGCATCAACATCATTCCCACCGGGCTGATTTCCGCCCCTTCCGGGTTTGGCTTTAACCGCCTGTTCACTGGACCGAACGCCGACAGCCGCATTCCCTCAATCCAACTGGCGGGTACCACCGGAGCGGACTACACTGCTAACTGGACGCCTTGGAAGAACGTGGCAAATGACTACCAGCTCCGCGATGATCTTTCGTGGACCAAAGGCGCCCACCAGCTCAAATTCGGCTTCAGTTGGGCGCTCTACAAAAAAACCCAGGATGCCTTCGCCAATACCGAAGGCAACTTCAGGTTCGACGGCTCGTTCACTGGCAATGATTTCGCCGATTATCTCCTCGGATACGCCCAACAATATACAGAGGACGGCAACAAGATCACCGGACAATGGAACAACATCTCGCCGGCGGCGTATATCCAGGATAACTGGCGCGTAAACGACCGGCTAACTTTAAATCTTGGACTGCGGTGGGATGGCATTCCGCATACCTACGAAGCCAATCAGCAGTCTTCGAATTTCTACCCCAACCTGTACAACCCGGCGGACGCCGCCACGTTTGACGCGAACGGCCACATCTGTAGTTCAAACTCCAATCCCGTGTGCCCGGGTGGACCGAGCCCCGGTCTGTTTACTAGTACGAATCCCACGTTGGGGGGCTATCAGTTCTACCTCAACGGCATCGGCATCGGTGGCAAGAACGGGATTCCGAAGGGCTTGGTTAATAACTCGTGGAACAATTGGGGCCCGCGCCTGGGCTTTGCCTACGATCTGACCGGTCAGGGCAAGACCGTAATCCGCGGCGGCTTCGGCATCATGTATGAACGCATTCAGGGCAACGACATGTATAACGGTGCCGTCAACCCGCCGGGCGATCCCAACCCCACCCTCAACAATGTTTCCTTGTCGAATCCGGGGACTAGTATCACCAATGGCACTACTATCACCGCCGCCGATCTGCCCGTGCTCCCTCTGGGCGTCACCGGAATCGCCGAAAATTACAAACCTCCGGTGAGTTACCAATACAGCGCCGGCGTCCAGCAGGCCTTGAGCACCCACACCGTATTGTCGGTGTCTTACGTGGGGAGCCAGGGACGGCATGAGAATTACTATTCTGCGATCAATCTGCCGCCAGAAACCTTGCTGCCCGGCATGGTCGCAGCCGGTGCGCTCGACAATACAAAACTGACGTACCTTGGCTACGGCAACATGCGTCTGGCCTTTGACGAAGGGAATTCAAAATACAACTCCCTGCAAGCGTCTCTAACCGGAGTCGTTCATCGCGACCTCCACCTCCAGGTCGCTTATACACTGTCCAAGGCGGAAGACTCGACCACCTCAACCGGAAGTGGCGGAGACCTCAACAACGCCACCAACCCTTATCTGGGATCGAGCTACGATTTCGGACCTTCTCAGTTCGACCGCAGAAACATCTTCTTCGTCAACTTTGTTTACGACATTCCGCTATTCCGCGACAACGCGAGCCGTCTGCTGAAGTCGAGTTTGGGCGGATGGGAAGTGTCTGGAATCGTCACCGAGGAGGGCGGGGCGCCGATCAACCTCGGCGTGAGCGGAACTACTGCGGGCAGCGTCATCAGCAACTCCGGGGACCGGCCGAATTTGACTGGGTCCATCTCTTACCCAAAAACTGCCGCCGCATGGTTCAACCCGTCGGCGTTCAGCGCGCCGGCTTGCCAGACCGGTCCGGATTGTTACGGCAACCTGGGATTCGATGCCCTCCGCGGACCCGGCCGCGACAACTTTGACCTGTCGCTCCTCAAGAACTTTGCCCTTACGGAAAGGTTCCGCATGGAGTTCCGGGCAGAGGCGTTCAACGCGTTTAATCACACCCAGTTCGAGGGTAACGCCAACCTTGGTGGCATCAGCCTCAACCAGGGCGCAAGTGACTTCGGCCAGGTAAAGAGCGCGTACGACGGGCGGCAGTTCCAGCTCGCTCTGAAGTTGATTTTCTAAGCCCGCTGCAACAGTTCACCTCGCCCCGCTCGCATTCAAACCATGCGAGTGGGGCGTTTTATCCTCTCCGCTCTTCCGCCCTCGATGAAAGAGGGGCTCAAGTCGAGCTTGTCCCCCGAGGGGATGTTTGTGAAGTCGCCCAGGAAGCGGATAGCTTGCCGGAGGGGGAGGCCATTCTTGCCCGCGGTCGAAGTTCGCAAATCTATCGCACGTGGCATCGCCCGCATGAAGAACTGGAGGGCAGAACTTGCGCTCTTCGCCGTACTGTCGGCCGCCGTCGTTTCCCCTTCCCTGGTGAGCGCCCAGACGCCCGGTCCCGCTGAAGCGCAGGCTCTGGAGAGCCAGGGCAAGCTGGCCGAAGCCACCCAGGCGTGGCGATCAATCGTGCAACAGCATCCCGACGACGCCGCAGCCTATGCCAGCTTGGGTGTGGCTCTCTCTCGCCAGCAGCAGTACCGGGAAGCGGCTTCGGCCTATCGCAAAGCGATCCAGTTGGATCCCAAGCTGCCAGGAGTGCAGTTGAATCTGGGCTTGGCCGAGTTCAAGCAGGGCGACTTTCGCGCCGCGGTTGCGTCTTTCGGCGCCGTGCTGGCCTCCGACCCCGGGAATTCGCAGGCCGGTACCTTGCTGGGCCTGAGCTATTACGGGAGCAAACAATTTGCCGAGGCCTCGAAATATCTGAAAGTGGCAGCCGCCACCGACGCGGCCAATACCGAACTCCGCCGCACCCTGGCCCAGAGCTGCCTGTGGGCCAAAGACTATTCCTGCGCCCTGGAGGAATTTCGCCAGATTCTGCAAACTGATCCTGATTCCGCGACCGCCCACGTCTTGAGTGGCGAAGCGCTTGACGGCCTGGGCAAAACTGAGGAAGCGATCGAGGAGTTCCAAGTAGCGGCGAAAATCTCGCCGCGCGAACCCAATGTACACTTCGGAATTGGCTACCTCTACTGGAAGCTTCATCAGTACGACCAGGCCGAGAAGGAATTCCATGCGGAGCTGTCCAACGACGCCGGGAACGCCCAGGCGCTGGTGTACCTGGGCGATATCGAATGGAAGCGCGACCACCCGGATAAGGCGCTGGCTCTGCTGAACCAGGCGGTGCGGAGCAGAACCGATATACGGCTGGCCTACATCGACCTGGGCGTCGTATATGCGCAACAGAAGCAATACAAAGACGCTGTGGCAGCGCTGAGCCGCGCCGTGGAACTGGATCCTAAGCAGGCGGATGCGCACTACCGGTTGGGGCGCATTTATCAGACCCTTGGGAACACCGCCGCGTCGCAGAAGGAATTCCAGAAGGTTCGTACGCTGCACGACAGCGCGGACGAGGGCCTGTTAGGCAAGATCAATTCCGCTCCGCCGTCGCTCAACCAGGCGGAGGAACAACCCTCGCAGTGAGCGACTTGTGGAAATGCAGGCGCGGGGTATGGCCCAGCGGTCATTGCACTGCGATGGCGATTTTCGATTTCACGCGCGAAGGCGCGACCAACGGCAAGGAGAATCATGGCCAACAGCGATAGATCGTACCAGCCGAAACCTGAGCACAAGTTTTCCTTCGGATTGTGGACCCTGGGCAACCGCGGCCGCGATCCCTTTGGCGAAGCCGTCCGCCCCACCTTGCCACCTACCGGGATCGTCAAGATGCTGGGAGAGATCGGCGCCTGGGGCGTGAACCTGCACGACAACGATCTGGTGCCCATCGACGCGACTCCCCCGGAGCGCGACGGCATCGTCCGCGAGTTCAAAAAAGCTTGCCAGGAAAACGGCATTGTTGTGCCCATGGCCACGGTGAATCTGTTTTTTCACCCCGTGTTCCGGGACGGAGCTTTCACCGCGAACGACCCCGCGGTGCGGGCTTACGCATTACAGAAGACGCTGCGCGCCATGGACCTGGGCGCGGAGTTGGGTGCCAAGATCTTTGTATTATGGGGCGGCCGCGAGGGCGTCGAGACCGATGCCTGCCGCCGCGCGGATGAGGCCATCAAGCGCTTGCGGGAAGCCGTCAACTATCTTTGCGAGTACAACATCGCCCAGGGATACGGCTACCGTTTCGCCCTCGAAGCCAAGCCCAACGAGCCCCGCGCCGATATCTATATGGCGACCACCGGGCACTATCTGGGTTTCATTCCTACGCTGGATCACCCGGAAATGGTGGGCGTTAACCCCGAAGTCGCCCATGAACACATGGCCGGATTGAATTTCATGCACGGAGTGGCCCAGGCCTGGGAAGCCGGCAAACTGTTTCACATCGATCTGAACGATCAAATGCCGGGACGTTACGATCAGGACCTGCGTTTCGGCTCGGCCAATCTCAAATCCGCATTCTGGCTGGTCAAATTCCTCGAGGACGTGGGCTATCAGGGCCCGCGCCATTTTGACGCACCCGCCTACCGCACCGAAGACTACGAGGGGGTGATGGAATTTGCCAGCGGTTGCATGCGAACCTATCTGATTCTCAAACAGAAGGCCGTCCAGTGGAACGCGAACCAGACGATTCAAACCATCCTTAAAGAGATTTCCTCCACCTCGGCCGGCACTCCAGAAATCGCGCGATACTCGAAGGCCGGATCGTCCGCTCTGTTGGCCCACGTGTTCGATAAAGACGTGATGGCCAAGAAACGATTGCCCTACGAACTTCTTGACCAACTCACGGTAGACATCCTCCTCGGCGCGGCCTGAGCCTGGAGAGCGCGCTGACAACGAGGTGGCCCTCGCGCTTCGGGATCGGCGCGCGTCGATTGGGGTCAGAACTGGGCTGGCGGGCCAGTCTCCACGATCTCATCAGAAATGAAGTTGCCGTAAGGCCGGTGCCCGGCTCGGTCGTGCTCTGGGAACCCACGTTGTCTGAGACGATCCATTTTTCAAACTGATCCATCACCGGAACATCGGGCGAGATCAGGAAATGTTTTGTTCAGAGGCGCTCTCCTTCGCGGCATCCGCTGATGAGCGCTATAAAATTTTTGAGTTGGACTCCAACGCCCGCTTGCTTCAGGATGTGGTTGCGTCTTCGGCTGCGTCGCCGAAAGCGGCTTCAAACTGGTCTCCCGGCAGGTTTCTCTTGACCGGATCGCCAGTACCCTGACCTCGTCGTCCTCACAAAAACCGCGTCCGCGGCCGGAATCCTGGTTCGGACGCCGAACGATAAGGATCGAGGGAGAGAATTGTGCTGGAGAAGAAAACGGTTGTCACCCTGCGCACCGTAGCCGAACGAGTCAATCTCGCGCCTTGTTCGGTCTCCGCGGTATTGAACAATACGCCGGCATCGTGGGCGATTCCGCAGCACACCAAGGATCGCGTCTTTCGCGCCGCTGCTCAACTCAACTATCGCCCCAACCTTTCGGCGCGCTCGCTGCGCACCAAGCGAACTCACATGATTGCAGTGCTTGCCGATTTTGCCCAGGCCCCTGTGGCCCGCGCCGTCGCCGGCATGGAGCGGATTTTGCGCCGCAAAGGTTATTTGCTCGTCCTGGCAGCCTTCGACGCTTCCTCCGACTGGACCCGCACTTCCGTCGAACTGCAGCAGCGAGGGGTTGAAGGCGTAATCGCCGTGGGCGTAACCCTGCCGCGAGCGGTGGAGATGCCTGTAGTCACGGTCGATCTTGAATACTTGACCACCCCGCAGCCAATGGAAGGCGAAGCTGGAGCGTGGCTCACGGAGTTGGGCGAATCCGCCGCGCAGGCCGTCGTCCGCGAGATTGAGGGCAAGGCGGCGCCGCGCAAAACTCAGGTCCTTCCCAAATTCCCGCCCGCCTACATTGGCCTGTCGCGCTTCGACTTGCCCGCCGCGGGGTTGGGCCTTCACGATGAGGTGCGCGACGCGTCCTGAGGCCGCACTGCCATAATTTCCCGCACCGCTCGCTGGCCCCGGCCGCTTAAAGCCGCATTCATTCTGCGTCGCCCAGGGCGCGGCTGCTGAAAAACTCCGCTCCGACGCGGTTTCGGGAAGGGCACGACTTCAGTCGTGCCGTTAAGTCCTCTAGCACCGACAGCGCTTCAGCGCCTGAGGTTCGCTTATGGCTGGGCAGACGACTTTTTCAGCAGCCTGTGAAGCCGTGCCCCTTCAAGGCACTCTCCGCCAGATCCTCTGCCACCCATATTGTAGGCAGCGCGCCTTGAAGAGTATTTTATAAACTGCCGCGGATGCGGCAGCACTGGGAGCATGGACGATCAGACGTTGCTGCGGGAAGCGATCAACGAGGCCCGGCAGGGGCTGAGCGAAGGCGGTCTGCCCATTGGTTCGGTCCTGGCCGCCCGCCACGGACGCATCGTTGCCCGCGGCCATAACCTGCGTGTGCAGAGCGGTGATCCCACCGCCCACGCGGAAACCACCTGCATCCGCAACGCCGGCCGCCGCCGCGATTGGCCGCAACTGACTCTGGTCAGCACCCTCAGTCCCTGCATCATGTGCACGGGCACCGCCTTGCTCTACCGCATCCCCCGGCTCATCGTCGGCGAAAACCGAAATTTCATGGGAGCGGAAGACTTGTTCCGCCAGCACGGGGAGCTCGTTATCCTCGATGACGCCGACTGCATCGCCATGATGCGCGACTTTATCGCCGCTCACCCCGATCTGTGGAATGAAGACATCGGCAAGTGAAAGCCGGCAGCAAAGGCATCCTGCGAACACCCGGGTCCACGTCTTGCAAGCTACGGGCGATCGCGAGTCTTCGCTTTCGCTCCCGCAGCCGATACAATGGCAACGGACTGTACGCGCCCCGATTGTGTATGCCCCGAATGAGGCTCCCATGACCACCACCCAGCAGCTTCGCCCGGCAGTCGCCGCCGAACTTCCGGCCGTCCCGCTTACCACCGAAGGCTACAGCGTTCTGCACCAGATGATGCGCTTTCGCCGCTCCGCCTGGCGCGCCTTGCCCGGCGCCGACAAATCGGCCATCGCAACGGAAGCTTCCCGCGCGCTCGCCGAAATGGAGAAGAATTCTGCCGGCCAGTCCGCCTTGTTCTCGCTCATCGGGCACAAGGGCGATCTCATGCTGATTCACTTCCGCGAATCGTTCGCCGAACTCAATCAAGCCGAACTGCACCTGGCCAATCTGCGCCTCAGCGACTACCTCGAACCCACCACTTCTTATTTATCGATCATCGAACTTGGACTCTACGATTCCACGGTCAAGATCTACAAAGAGCTCGCCGAGCAAGGCATTGAACCGCACTCCGAGCAGTGGAAGTCGGAGATCGCGGGCAAGCTCGACCGTCACAAGGAAGCCATGCGTCCGCGGCTTTACCCCGAGATTCCGCCGCATCGCTACGCCTGCTTCTATCCTATGGATCGTCGCCGCGGCGAAGGCCAGAACTGGTACACCTTGCCGCTCGAAGAGCGCGCCCGCCAGATGGGCGACCACGGCCTGGTCGGCCGCCGATACGCCGGTGAGGTCAAACAGATCATTACCGGTTCGATCGGCTTCGACGACTGGGAGTGGGGCGTCGATCTCTTCGCCGACGATCCCCTGGTCTTCAAGAAGCTGATCTACGAAATGCGCTTCGACCACGTCAGCGCCGTCTACGCCTTGTTCGGCCAGTTCTACGTAGGCATCCGCGTCCCGGCTTCGAAGCTGGAGGATCTGTTGAACGGGAATTTGCCGCGTTGATGGCCGGACTCGCTAACGAACCTACTTTTGTGACAGGGTTTCTCCAGGCGTTTTTCTTTGCCATCTCGGCGGCCTTTCTTCGCGCCCTCTGCGGTAAGCTTTTGTTTGCGGCTTTGCTCTGAACTTTCCAATCATCCGGAGCCCCCATGTCCACTCTAGGCCTCATCGAATACGCCGACGCCAGCCCCGAAGTCCGCGCCATCTACGACGACATCATGGCCACCCGCAAGACCGACTGGATCAACAATTTCTGGAAGGCCCTGGCCCACGACCCCGCCACGTTGAAACGCACCTGGGAAGACATCAAGCAAATTATGGCTCCCGGCGCGCTCGACCCGCTCACCAAAGAAATGATCTACGTCGCCGTCAGCGTGAGCAACCAGTGCGGCTACTGCATCGCCTCGCACACCGTCGCAGCGCAGAAAAAAGGCATGACCGACAATATGTTCAAAGAATTGATGGCGGTGGTTGGCATGGCCAACGAAACCAACCGCCTGGTCGCCGGCTACCAGGTCGAAATCGACGAACAGTTCAAGAAGTGATTCGCGAGAATTTAAGATCTGGGCACAGCGGCAAGATTATGTGGGGACAGCCGCCCCCGACTGTCCACCGCGCGCAGCGCGGTCTGCCTTTCGCAAAGGCGAGGGCGCTGAACCGCGCATCGCTCGTCCGAACTTCCATTCGTGCTTCTTCATATCTACGCGACGCCCGCGAAAACGCACTCCCTCAGCCTCCAGCCGCAGCCGCTGTTCGATCGCCGACTCGCCGGTCAGCTTGATCGCTCCGCCCGCGCCCAGCACGCGCTGCCAGGGCAATTCGAAGCCGCGCCGCAGCACCGCCGCCACTTGCCGCGCCGCACCCGGGAATCCTGCGGCTCGCGCAATCGCTCCGTAGGTCGAAACCCGTCCCCGCGGAATGGCGCGAATCGCCCGCTCAATTCGCAGACGCCTTTACCCCGCCTGATCTTGATTGGCCTTTCGCGCAGGTGAGTTGCTGCTCGTTCTCATCACAATGTCTCATCAAAATGTCATCCTGAGCCAAACCGGCTGGCTCGCAAAGCCAGCCAGCCCGCGAAGTCTAAGGATCCCTACCAGTACGCGGAACCTCACTTAGGATATGATCCAGCGTCCGGATATGGACGCGAGCCGATCTCCGCTCAGCCGCAGTTCTACGCCGCGCTGCGAAATGCTTCCAGCGCGTCGTACTCCGAGTTGTGTACTTCGAACACGGTCAGCAGTTTGGTGAGTTGCAGCAGATCGCCCACGCGCCGGGTCAGGCTGGCCAACTTGATCGTTCCTCCGGCGCTCAGCGCGGTGGTGTGCAGCGCCACCAGCGTGCCCAGTCCGCCCGAATCGATATAGTTCACTTCGTGCAGGTTAAGCACGATGCGTTTCTGGCCATCCGCAATCGCATTCTTCACCAGGTCGCGCAACAGCGCCGACTCCTCGCCAAAAACAATCCGCCCATTGCACTCAATGGCCAGAATCCCATCCACCGTCCGCTTGGTCAATTTCAATTGCATAAATGCTCCTTATGTGGGTCACCATAGACCGCATCCGCATAATTCGAATGCACCAGACTATCGCGGGTACCTGGACTTCGCAAGCGTCTGGACGCCCTGATGGGTTAGGATTGCCGCACTGACGGAAACGCATGAGCTATCTGCTTTTCATGGACGAGAGCGGCCATGACCACCGCACCATGCCATACGAAGTGCGCGGGGGCATCGCTTTGCACGCTACAAAGCTTTGGCCATTCGTCCAAGCTATGCGCTCCTTGGAGGAATCAGCGTTTGGAGATCAGTTGCAGCGTTATAAAGTCGAGATCAAGGGCCACGGTCTCCTGGACAAGCACAGGTTCAAATGGGCGAACCAAACAGGCCTTATGGAAGACGTCGCAAGAAGAAAGCATGCGGTCGCCTTCCTAAACCGCGGGCAGGAGAAGCAATCTCCTACCCGGGATGAATTCACAGCGTACGGACAGGCATGCCTTATGATGGCGAGAGGAATCTTTGAGCTTCTCACGTCGCATCACGCCGTCCTGTTCGCCGTTGCGATTCCGAGATCCGTAAAGAAGCCTGTAACTTACGAAGCAGAAGAATACTTGCGGAAAGATCATGTGTTCCTCCTAGAGAGATATTTCTATTTTCTGGAGATGCGAAACGAAGCTGGACTGCTTGTCCTCGATGAAACCGACAAGACGGAGGATCGGAACTTTGTGCGCCGTCTCGAACGTTATTTCACTAGAACTCAGACCGGGCGCTATCGAGCCGCGCGAATAGTGCCAACCCCTTTTTTCGTTTCATCAGACATGACCTCTCTCGTTCAAGCCGCCGACGTCTGCATCTACTCGTTGAATTGGGGTTTCAGGTTGCCTTCGAGCGGGATGAACGCACCGGTCAGGGAAGAGATCGCCGCTGAGTTTTTCCCATGGATTCGTCGGCTGAGATTCGAAATGCAGGTCGAGGATGAAACAGGACCGTACCTCGTGTATGGAATAACCTACGTGCCAGACCCGTACGGGGAAGGGTAATAAAATAAGAAAAGGCAAAGCTTTCGTGCCCACCAAAGGCAGACACTCAGCAGAGCCTCCACTCCAATTTTACAACATGTATTCCGCCGATATCAATTTCTTTCGGATTCCCAGGGCGTGATCGGCGGCTTTGCCTTTGGGTGTTGCATCTCGGCATCGCGCCCGCTCCATCCCGTATAATCGTCTCTTCCGCCCATGAGCTACACCGTTCTGGCCCGCAAATATCGTCCGCAGAAGTTTTCCGACGTCATCGGACAGCAGCACGTCACCCGGACGCTGCAAAACGCCATCGAGCAGGGACGCACCGCGCACGGTTACATCTTCAGCGGCCACCGCGGCATCGGCAAGACCACCGTCGCCCGCATTCTGGCCGCGGCTCTGAATTGCAGGTCGGGATTGCCGAAAGACGATCATCCCGTTCCCGAGCCTTGCGGCGTCTGCGAATCCTGCACCGAAATTCGCGCGGGAAATTCCGTCGACGTCATCGAAATCGACGCCGCCACCAACCGCGGCATCGACGAAATCCGCGAACTCCGCGAAGGCGCGCGCTATCGTCCGGCCCGCGACCGCTTCAAAATCTACATTCTCGACGAAGCCCACCAGATCACCGACGCGGCTTTCAATGCGCTGCTGAAGACTTTGGAAGAGCCGCCCGACCACATCGTTTTCATGCTCGCCACCACCCAGCCCGAGGACATTCCCCAGACCATCCGCTCGCGCTGCCAGCA
>VFSW01009509.1_pt1 | contig 13871 bp, 16 predicted proteins | sample 5358111 | NCBI WGS metagenome assembly VFSW01 (sample SAMN11554181, study PRJNA540505) | mine drainage metagenome | isolation source: sediment from site ElyBrook_90M | place: USA: Ely Copper Mine, Vershire, VT | collected 2017
GAAATTAAACAACTGAATAAAAAGGGCAAGCCTGTGGTTCTAGCTTTAAGGTTTTTTAGGTCTGTATCGGCTCTGACCTTCGATGCCTGCTCGTAGGGGCCTGAAGTCTATGCGGTTCTTGGGGAGAGAGCCTAAGAACAAGGTCGCCGCTTCGCATATCAGGATCTCAGACGTTCAATCAGCGAACTCCTCCATCGTGTGGCTCAACTAGCAGTGGGCCAATGCGAAGGGTCGAAAGCGCAAGGTCCACCTGAGACAGTATGCTAACGAGGCGCGTAATACTGCTGGGATAATCGCAGACAATCCCAACGTCAGCGCAGAGGAGCATGCAGAGTCTCGCCAGGTCAATGAGATTTACGCCAACTGGCTAGGGTCGCACCCGAAGCCCGAGTAGTTTTAGGTTTATTACGTCTGGGCGCGCCTACAATCAGGCATGGTCTCAGTCGGCAAGTTAGGCATGCCGTTCCTCATCGGGTTCATCCTCGTGATTTTCGCAGTCCTGGGCAACATGGTGGTCGTCTGGATGCTCGCCACGTTCAACCCCAACAGCGGATCCCTGCCGCTGCTCTACCTGCTCCTCGGGATGTTCTTGCTCGCGCTCGCAGTGGGTTTCGGGTTCATGATCCTCGGGCGCAAGGCGTTCAAGACCACGATGGCCTGGACGGGCATCCCGACGCTCGACAGCATGCGCGCAGCCAAGCGTTTACAATCGTTAGAAATCCATGTTCGTCTACCAATGGAGATTGTAGCTCGATAGAGCATTCTTCTGTAATCAGCCGCCGCCTTTAAATATTCGATTTCGTCCAATCGTGGACTATTGGCAGCACCAACAGCAGGGGAGCATCGGTCAAAAGCTGCGTATCTCGTAGGGTTCTTCTTCGTATTCTCAATCAACCTCTTCGTCCTGGTGTTCGGGCCGTTTAGAGATCTCAGCCAAGTCCTCAACAATCCGACCCCACTCTGGCTGGCTCCTGATCACTCAATAGCGTTCGGCAACGTGATTCTCTGGCTCGTCGCGCTCGGCGTCTCAGAGTTGATTGTCGCGCTCATGATCGCGTCCCTTGGAAAGACGCGCACCCTAGTCACCGAGACACAGATGAACTTCGAGGACTTGAACCTCATCGTCCCTATGGTGATGTTGAAGACCTCCCAAGGCAAGAGAGAGAGTGACATCATACTTGACATCCAGACGCAACTCCCGAGCCTCAGAAAGTTGAGGAGCAAAGGAGAGGACGCGCCTCCCAAGGGCGTGATGATGCGGGCTATGGGTGGCGACGATGAAGGCTCTGGGTCTTCTATGACTCAGCCTTCTCGTGCTGGTAATGGGTCTCTGATGTCCAGTTCAATCGAAAGCGCGATTGCAAGAGGCTTCGAGAACTCTAACGTCATGGTGAGCCTGGAAGGTGACGTGGAATTCAAGGATCCAATAAAGCTGGGAGACAACGCGACGTTCATGCCCAGAGGACACTTGAGGATAAGCGGCGACGGCGCGGGACAGCGAACGGCCACTCAATCTGCCGCTGCACAAACATCGCCTGATACAGAGAAGGCAGATGAGAAGAGAGGTGCAGTCCCAGGCACGTTGGCTGCGCTCGGAGTCCCAATCGAACTCAGCATGTCACCACAAGAGGGAATCCCACATACCGCATACGAGGATCTGATAGAGGAGATGGACAGGGTGAAGAAAGACCCCAAGGCAATCGCTCTAAAGTCGCGCACTGACAGGGGAGAGCCAGGAGAAAACACCGATGAGGGTCAGGATGGGAACGACGAGAAAGCGGCAGCCTCGTCAGAGGCCCCGCCAGTCTAAGAGACGATTGCGATGCCTCGCCTTCGGATCCGCCCACAGAAGACCGCACCGACCTCTGCGGGAAAGGCCCTAATCTTCGCAGCAGTCCTTGTCATAGCACCACTGATGCTCTTCGATGTCTTTATTCTCTACCTGCTCTTCAACTATAGCCTCTCTTCGACTTACATCTACAGCCTGATCATCCCGTTCCCGTTCATCTACTTCTCACTGCTCATCGCAATCTATTACAGGATGAAGGGCGCGTTGTCAGATAAGGACAACTTCATCCCAGCGATATTCAACTTCGTCAAAGGCACATCCAAGCCTCTCGCTTACGTGAAACCTCCAGTCCTCTACTATGGCGTTATCGCCAGCGATGGTAAGTTCTACAAGGGCAAATTCTATCCGAGAGAAATGACTCTCTACTACGTCTACCAATTGAAGTGGGAACCTCCGATTCCGATTCCGATGTCTGACCAGACATTCTCGAAGACATTCACTTTGACGCCCGCTCCATACGAGAAGTGCTTCCGAAGAGAGGCAGACCAATGGTCAGTCAACAACGGGATGCCCGTGTCGGTAGCTGGGATGTGGGGCGTCTTCGACGTGCTTGATGTGGTCTACGATCAGGACATGGGTCATGAAGGAGAACTCGTCCCGATAACCTACCTGTCAGGATGCCACTACACATACTTGCAAAGTCTCAACAAAGCCACCCTCATCAGGCCCAACAGGGAACAGATCCTCGCGCTCCAGAACGCGGTAGGCATGCAGGTCGCGCTGGAGATGAAGCTGGAGAACAAGGAGCTAAAGGACCACCTGGCAAAGTATGCTGACAATGATGAACGCCGCAACGAACTGGCGGCAGACAGGGTTGCGTCGGTCATAGAGTCGATAGAGATGGGCTTGGGCAAGAAGTGGACCAAGATTCCCTGGAAGAAGATTGCTATAGTGATAGCTATCGCGGTGATAATTGCGACCATAGGGATTCTCTTCGGGACAGGAGTGTTCAACGGTGCAGCGCATCCTGCCGCAGCCGCTGGTCAGGCCACCACAACCCAGACTACTAGCGTGGAAACAAACAACGGCGTAGTGACTACGGTGATCAAGTAGATGGCAGCCGTTGCCAAGACGCCTGGATTCTCGGCGCGCATCCGTGGGTTCCTGGGCCAGCTAGTCGGTGGCAAGGCAGTCCAGGCTGCGCCTCTAGGCTCTGACCTCGTGCAAGATGAAGTCGAGAAGCTGGGTTACGTGGTCCGCGACTCTCGTGTGCAGAAGAGATTCGCTGACATAGGCAACCTAGACGTGACCGACGATGAGCAGGTGATCTCGTTCACGCGCAAGAACTTCTCATCGATGATCCCTTACATGCGCGCTGGAGACGAGGAGAATGGAGAGGCTGATCGCATCACCACTGGATACTCGCGCTTCCTCCAGTATGTGGAGTGGATAAAGGACAACCTGATGGTTAGACAGAAGATCCACAGGCATACGGCCTGCAACTCACCAGTGTTGAAACTCTCGTCAGCAGACTATGTGAAACTCGTAGCGCCAGATCTCTCAAGCAGGAGCGGAGACCAGAAGCTGCAACTCGGACTCCCGACCCAGCTTGAGATTGCATACTGCCCTCAGTGCAAGAAGACCCCTCTCAGGAGCGAACTCCTAAGAGAGACGATAGACATCGGCTACAAGAGCAGCAACTACGAGATGAAGATTGCCTCTGCAAACAGGACGCTCGCAAACATGTCAAGGCGGATTCTCATCAAGACGTGGCGCGGGATAGACCTCGAATTCAAGCCGATAGTCTTCGAGAACAAGATGCCCAGCCTCGGCAACCCAATGAACTCAGGACAGAACGCCGCGAGGCTTTCGGCGGCTGGCTGAGAGACGTGCCAACGAGAGACTGTATCGGAATCTGCAAGACGATAGGAGAGCCGATACGCCCTCGTGCTGGTAGCCCTTACGCAGATGGAGGGAAGACCTGCTCGAACTGCCACACGCGGTATAATGGTCACGGACTCCATCTCAAGGCGTTGAAGCCATTCCTAGATACTCATAGGTATCTTCTATCACAGGTCATTTCCTTAGAAGCTGAAGAGCAAGTGGAGAAGATTACTAGGCACATTTTGACTCGCGCGACGATAAGTCTCAATGGATTCTACGACCGCTATTTTTGCCCATGTTGCCGTTTGAAGTTGAGGATGGGGCCAGCAAACTCTAAGAACCGACTGGAGTTGGCGACCGCGAGCGGCGTGATAGTCCAAGAGAGTCGACTCATCGCTCGGCGAGCGTAACTCTCTTCTGTAATCGGACATTAGGTATTTATACTCTAACAAACCCCTGTAGGCTTACAATGCAGTTCGTGACGAACGCACGGATAACTACAAGAGAAACATTCGTCTTCGGAGTCGTCGGCACAATAGCGGTTGCATTCACCGCACTCGTCATAGCCTTCGGGCTTGGCATGTTCGGTGTGCATCCTGGATCGTCACTCGGCGGCAGCAACACGACCGTCATCAACAATGGTGGTGGTGTGTCCACTGGCGGCAACGGTCTAGCGACCGTGGCCTTCGGCGGAGCCGTCGTCCAAACGGTCGACAAGTCGACAACTCCATCTCTCACCAACCCTGTCATGCAAGTCTGCAACAGCTTCGGGCAGTCGATATTCTCAGTATCGTCTCTCTCAAGCTGTCACACCTTGACCTATGCATCTAGTGCATTCACTGCACAGACGCTACAGTTCCAGGCGGCAGACAACCAGCGACTCTTCCTCTACCTCAACCCAGGAACAGCACACTTCCTCGACATCAACAACCTCAAGGCTCTGAACACTGGCCTGACTCCTTCGGCAACGAACCCAACAGGTTCGAGGATCGTCGAAGTCAGATGGACCCAGATTCAGGGCGGAACCTCTCCCTACAACCCAATCTCCATCACTGGAGGCACAGCCTGGACAATCGTTGTGACGCTTGATCTGAGCAACCTTCCAGTTCAGAACGGGGTCCAACCAGCATACACCTTGACCATGCCAGTAGCGGCAGACATCAGCGGCTCGACCGCAATCTCTGCTCCGTCGGCATTGACAAGCCAAGGCACAGCCTCCAAGACAGTGACATCAACATGGTCGGTCACTGGAGCGGTCGACCAAGATGCAATCGACATAGTGAGGGTCTACACCACGGTCAACCAGACGACCACGCAATACATCACTCCGAACTCCCTGACAGTGAGCGGCTGGGCAAGCTATGGCTCGGGCCAGTTCACGACAAACACATGCGGAACCTCATCGTCGGGTATAGCCGATTGCTGGGATCTATTCAACCCTGGAAACACCAACCAGATTGGTTCGGGCCTGCTGGCAATCAAGCCGATAGGAACGACCAACACCCTATACTTCGCACTCAGCTTCACCGAAACGCTGCCTGGTAGCGGCCACGTCGGGATAGTCCTTGACGTGCAGCAAATCAACGCAGCCTCGGCTGGCGCTCTGTTGAGTGCAACTCTAGTCGCAGGCCATTAGTCATAGAGCGGTTATCCCAAGTTCTCGAACCGCTCCTCCCTCATTTTCAAAGAACCTAGCGTGAGCTAGAAGAATCTTGCAGAACCTGACATTAGGTATTTATACTCTAAAACACCAAACGAATATCGGTCTCGCTTGAATAGGCAAATCCTCCTCTCGGGCATAATAGTAGTCTTCGTCGGACTCGGCCTCACGACTTACGGAGCGGTCGCGGCTCTTGACATCTCAGGTTTCGATTATTTTGGGTATCCCCAATACAACGGAGTCAACGTCGGGACTTCGAACACGAATGTCGCGGCTGCACAGGGAACGCTCCAGGTCCAATACGTCGTGACCACCAACGCGCAGATCAGTTCAATCTCGGTCACGTATTGCTCTGGATCTGGATGTAGCCCGTCTACGCCGATCAGTTCCTCTTTCGTGCAAGTCTCTGGGACATATTACGTGTCAATTCAAACTCCGACCATGAGTGCCAATGTCCCATACTCATACTTCTTCGTCGTATTCCAGAGCGGAGGCGGCGCATCAGCACCATCAGAGATGATCACTCTGACATACGTTCCAAACACGACTCCTGCTCCAGCCTGTCAGCCTGGGCTTAACTCCAGCCCATGCACTCCGCCTCCGAACTGGACATGCACCCCACTGACCTACGGGACCAACCTCTACAACTGCGTCCAGACCCAAGCGACCACCACGACCATCATATCCTCGACCAGCAGCATCGCATCAACGATAACGGTCACTGCTACCTCGACCACGACTATTACCCCACCGAACTCTTGCAGCTATGGCGGGAGTTGGCCCAATTGTAGGCAGCCGCCAGTCAATCTGTGGGGCAACCCCGCTTTCGTGATGGGAGTCTTCACTTCGACGATAGGCTTCGTGATTGCTGGAATCGGCATCTTCATGAGAAAGTCAGTGTGAGGCTCCAGAGAATTGTCTCTAACTAGACATGGAGCCGCCCGAATACTACCATTGGCGCTGCTGACTATAGGTCTAGTCACTCTGAGCCTTGGGATTGCCGTGACCGCATACGGGTTCACCGCGTTGGGTTCGTCGTCCTCTTCGTCGCAATCTGGCACAATGTCACAAACGAGTCAGACCTACAGCACTTTCAGCACTCCGACTCAGACCTACACATTCTCTCAGGGTTACACCATCTCAGTGTCTGCCCAACAGAGCAGCCAAGGTTGTCAGGGGCTTACACCACCACTCCCAGGTTACTGCGCGCCACCCCAGCCAGTCTACCCACTGGTAACAGTTGACAACCTCTATGTAGGCATCGCGCCTCAAACACTTCAATTGTCTCCTTCAAGCGCGCACACGATTACCTGCGGGTATGTAGGAGGAGACATACCAATCCAGACCGCATTCAACATCCCTGTCGGCGGAGGCGGAATCACATCTGTAGTGTGCCAATACACCGTAAGCATCGTGGGTAGCTCTCAGAGCGTTGGGCCTCTATCCAGCGACCCAATCACAACCATAGTCTCTGGTTTCATCCTGTTCATGGTAGGCATGATTCTCTCGATTGTTGGGGCGGTAGCTCTGAGGAGGAGATAGAAAAAATCATGGCCTCTCCTCGGGTCAACCCAATCCTGTCCAGCGACCTCAAGCCTGCCTACAACATAATCGGGGTCGTCGACTGGATCTACTGGCTCTTCTTCGTAGTTGGAGTAGTCGACTATCTCTACATCCGCATCAACTTCATCAACGTCCTCGACCCTGTGGTAGAGAACCAGCTAGGGATTGGGTTTGACATCCTGATCTCGGGGTTCGTGATCAGGCTGGGTCTGGGAGTCTACATCATGTTCGCAGGCGGAGGCATAAGGTCTCTCATGGACTTCAGCCTTGACGCCTACGATCTCGTCACGTTCTTCACCACGTTCGGTATAGCATTGATAGCCGTGATAGCAATCAACGCAGCGACGCCAAGCATATTCTCAAGGTTCGCTGGTGTAATCCCAGCGGCAGTGGGGATATTCATGCTGAACAGCAACAAGCTGGACGGGCTGAAGAAAAAGACCAAGAAGCGTGTGGAGCAATTCTTCATCGTCTTCCCATTGACGTTCATGATGGCGGAACCATTGAAGGCGATAAGCCCTCTGGTAGCGACCTACACCACGACCCCATCGTTCCCGAAGTTCTTCGCGGTGCTGATGGGAATCTCTGAGGAGATGTTCTTCAGGGGCGCGCTGCTCCCGCTCTTCATCCTAGTTATCTTCCTAAGCACACATAGGTTCATCCTGAGCCTTCTGGTGGGGATGTTCGCCGATGAATCTCTCTTCACGACATACCACGGATTGGTATACGGCTCGGATCCAATCGCGCTGACAATAATCTTCTTGTCAGGTATCACTCTGGCGATAGCGTATCTTAGTGGCCCCCTGATGGGACGCCCAGCCAGGATCAGTGCGAACGAACTCGCGCATGCCACCGTGAATTATGTGGCCTCTCAATAATGAGTGGAGTGAATACTGCAAAATGCCACACTGGGCGGCAGGGGTCGAATCCTATGCAATCAAGATGAGAGAGAAGATTGTCTACTATGAGGCCAATGGGATAAGATACTTGGGCGTCTTCGGCTCGAAAGGTCTTCAGACGCTCTCGAACACTTTATCATGTCTGAATACGGAGAGATTGGTCTAGTTGTTTCCCACACACGGTCCAATAGAGCGCGGGCGGATGATGATGGCATTCAACCAACGCGGGACAATCCTCTTCAGGCTAGTCGCGATCCTCCTCATAGGTGGGATGCTCCTGAGCGTCACTGCGATCGGCCTCAGTTCCATCAGGCCAGAGTCTTCGACAATCCTTCCAGGCTTCGAGGGAGAGCAGAACGGAATCAACGGGTATCAGGTCGGGAGCAACCAAGAAGTCACAATCGGCAACACCCTACCTACAAGGTCTGGGGCCTGTTCTTATGCCTGGGGAACGGCTCCCTCGATAACCTCCGCATCGGTCACAGTGGTAACGGCTGGTCTGGGTGGGTGCGGCTATCTCGCGGATTTCGGGTCTGACACGACGACCGTTGACGCCCAAGAGAACCCCATACAGGTGACTAACCCGTTCACCACTGGACAGACCGTGAACTACTACGTGCGCGTCCCTGGCTCCACGACGCAATGGGAGCATGTCACTGGTCAGGTCGAAGTCTACACGTTCTACCTCGACTTTAGCATCCAAGCTGGGAGCGCAGACAATTGGGATTTTGGCGGAGACACGACTTGGTTCAACCTCCTGTCGGTCGTCTGGAACCAGGCCAGCACCGACCCCACGAACTCATCGATCAGTGGCTCCGTGTTCGAGACGCCGCTCTATGCAGTGGTCAGCGACGACCCTACATGGCAGAATCAAGGAACGAACCAGATAGATGCGGCGGTGAAAGGTCACGCTTTCACTTTCTATTCTGCACCATACACTCAGGGACAGACCCTCGCCTCGCTCGCCAACCCCACGATTCAGAACGTGAACTACAGCCTTGGATCCCAATACTCACCAGACTCTAGGTTCCAGCGCCTGGTCTACTATCCAGTCTCGTTCATCAGTTGGCACAACAACGGCAACGCATACACTGGATGTTCCCTTGGCTGCTCCCCTCCATCGGTCAAGATACCAGTCACCCTCTACACCCTCCGCATCGGTGAATACATACTGACCAACCCAGACAAGACTACCCTCTCGCAGCGCCAACAGTCATGCACTGGACTGGCTTGCATTTCAAGCAATTGGGGGGCCTGGTGGTCAAATCCGCTCAACCAGATCCTCGCTGCGGTAGCGGTCTTCCTGACCGTCATGATAGTGGTGGTAGTGATTCTCCTGATTTTCGCTCCAGAACTTCTGCTGTTCTTGGTCTTCAATCGGAGACGTGGGAAAGGATGAGCTATGGCGCGCACCAGGCCACGCGCCGCTTAATCTACTCGGCGGTAGGGTTCGTATGGCTGATTGTGTTCTTCGTGTTCGGCCAGCAGTTCATGTATGCGACTAGCACCGCCAATTTCGACGCGACGCGGATAATCCTAGCAGGTCTGGGGTTCTACCTCGCCTGGTATATCCTAATCTACCTGTTGGCAAACATCCTCGTGCCAAGGTTCGCAATCACGGTGACGGTCATAGGCAGCATCGTCTACTTCGTCTCCGATGTCCTCTTACCACCTTACTTCATCACCCCATCTGGTCAGATCCTCACGAGCGGAGCGACGTGGACGTTCGGCGCATCAGACGTTCTGCTGGCAACCATCCTCCAATCGCTCGGTCTGCATGGGCCTGCACTCTTCTATGCGACATACATCTTAGTGCCTGGGGTGATTTTGTTCTTCCTAGTTCCGTTCGTCTGGTTCCGCCGCAAGTCCAACCGTCAGATTGCCAACGTGTTAAGGAGCATGTGAGAGCGTTGGAGAATTCGCCCAACCAGGCATCTCCCGCCAAGGCACTGCTCCTCCGCTTGATATGGGGAACGGTCTTCTCGTTGATGCTCGCGGCTTTCGTGGTAATATCGGCTAGGTATCTCGGGGTGAACTTTGCGACGGTCCCTCCACAGGATCTACTGGCGATGATCACGATATTCGTGTGGGCGGATATGGGCCTGATGTTCCTAGTGAGTCGGCTTCCGACCTACGCCGTTGTGATACTGTCGATAGTGATATTCAGCTTCACCGCCGCGTCACTCTACTTCTTCTTGATGGGTCTGATGCACCTACACTAGAGCGTCAGGTATTTATCCTCTGAAGACAGATATGAGAGACACTTGCATCCAAGCGTCGTCGTCGCTGGCCTCATAGTCTTCGTGGTGGGAGTCGGGGTGTTCAGCGCGGGCGCTACTAACGCCTTGACGCTCTCTGCCGTCGACATACTGAGTTGTGGGTCGAGCGGCCAGTTCTGGAGCTATGCCTATGGTCAGGCGTTCACGTTGACCACGCCATGCGGTAACGCCTCGATACCAAGCAGTGGAGGGGCAGTAGGATACACGGTTGGTTGGAACCAATACTCAGTCCCTCCGAGCGTCAGTGGGGTCAGCTTCGGATGCTTCCTTGTGACTGGATTAGGCAGCTACTCAGGCACATACAACCTGGGCAACCCCACAATCTGGCTCAACCTGCCCGCTGGCGCGACCTCTGACAGCGCGTTGCTCAACCCATATTACACCAACACTCCAAGCACGACCTCGTGCGCTAACGCGGTCACTCTTCCAGTAGGATCCTCATCGTCTACCACTTCTACCATGTCGACCGCAACCACTAGCATGACTACCACAACGACCACTACCACGAGCGCCTTGAGCTACAAAATCGTGGATTATTCAGGACAAGTGAACGTGGCGGCTGGGACCAACCTGGCGAGCGCAGAGAGTCAAGCCCAGGCCCTGTCGAACAGTGATCAGGAAACGATGTATCTCTACTCTGTCCAAGGCGTGGTCAATACTCTGGTTGCGACATACACCCCCCAATCAGTAACCACCGTGACAGTGACATCGGCTCAGACAACCACCGTAATCTCTGCCACCACGTCGACGGAGACCACCACTGCGACACTGACTGCAATCGCTACGACCACAATCTATTCAGTGGTCCAGGGAAACACAACGACAGTCACTGCGACAGTGACTCAAACTCTGGCGTCGACAGTGCCTCCAGCGCATGGGAAGACGTTGACCGAGGCGGCAGGTGCGTCAATCTCTTTCCTTGGAACGATAATCGCTTCTGTCGGCGTCGTCCTCAAGCGCAAACCATAGAACTCTCTTCTTATCGTCCGATAGGTATTTATCCTATATAACCGACTATCCAAACTCAGATAAGCCTTGCACACTGGCGTCGTCCTCTCTGGTCTGACAGTCTTCGCTCTCGGGATCGTGGTGATAAGCGCGGGAGCGATGGGCCTCGCATTGCCCCTCTCGTCTACGACGCCGCTCTGCGCGCCACCTCCATACCCTAATCCTTCAACGCCTTCTTGGACGACATTAGGAACCAGTGGAGGGTTGATTGGATATTTCCAGAATGGGGTGTTCTACCCATACACAGGATCTCTATCGGGGATTCAAGTCGTCAGTGGTGTAGCTTCTGCCTGCATCATCCCGACCAGCAGCACGACCACGACATCTGGAGCAGTGGGAACCTACTACGCTTTCTATGGTAGCGGCCAGTATATCGGCTCATACCCGACGCTGGCTCAGGCTGAAGCGGCAGTGCAAGCGACTGGATCTCTAGGCTCGTTCGTAGGAACGATAAATGGGCCTCCTTACGGGACTGTCTACACCTACACGTCCAATTCTACCATCGTCACTACGACTACCTCTGTAACGTCGACAATGACGTGTCCCTATGGATACGCGAGCGTCCCACAACAGACTTGCCTGCCTGGTCCCGCACCACAACAGCATGGTAATGTCGTCACTGAGACGATAGGCGCGTCGGCGGCAGTCCTCGGGACAATAATCGCAGCGATAGGCATCTTCATAAGGAAAAGCCCCACCAGTTAGGAGCGATAGATGATGGACGCACTGCAAATCGTCATAATCGGAGCCATCGCCGTAATTATTCTCGTCGTAGGCCCCAAGAAGATCCCTGAACTGGCTAGGGCGCTAGGGCAGGCCAAGAAGAAGTTCGAGGAGGGAAAGGCGTAGCTTGCAGATCGTAAAGTTCTACAAGCCCGTCCCGTTCTGCGAGGGCAACACCGACGAGGAGAAGAAGAGATTCAAAGACCGACGGGACACGATTCTCCTCTCTGCCAAGAGACAGAACGCACAACTGAAGGTAATCGACGACTGGACGGACCAGGTTCTCCGCAACTACTTGAAGCAGTTCGTGGTCGAATATCGAGACTACGAAGAGAACGGAGTGATCAAGGATCCCAGGACAGAGAAGGAGATTGAATTCCATTTCAAGCAACCAAAACCACTCCCACTCGACATGAAGCGGAACGGCAAGGCGTTCGATGGGGTTGCGACGTTCCCAGACAAGCGGCTCGCTTGGCTCCAGATGTCGATACCTTTCGGACAGCAGAAGGTGGAACTCCTCAACAGGCAGAAGGGTCTCCAGAAGGTCTCCGACGACGTTGGGCGCGTCACGAGTGTCGGCCAGTTCCTCTATCAGTTCTACAAGACCCTCGGCAAACAGGCCCTGCTCAAAGCTGACTTCGAGGACATAGACGAGCAGCCCGAACCAGATCTAAAGAGTGCTGGAGCCAAGTAGCGAATGGTAGACCAGGCGAGGAGAAGCGCACTCAAGACGATGTTGGCAGCGGCAGCAGGCGTCGCCCTGGTGGGTGGCGTCCCGCTGGACCGTCTTAATGCCTCCTCCTCGCCAGCCATCCCATCTAGTTCAGACGCTCTTTCCTACACCAAGACCCCAGACTACTTAGCGCAATCAGGAGGAGGAGACCCATCGTTCGGAGCAAACGGCATCTTCATGCAGAGCATCGCTGCGACATCAAGCACGAAAGACGTAGACTCTCCTATAATCGAGGTAGACGGATCCTACTGGCAGTCCAACGCCGCCGTCGTATCTGGCTTCCAGATACTCTCTCATCCGTTCATCGCAAGCGCCGACACGTATCAGAACAATGCTCTGAGAATCCTCTATAACGACAACGGGGTGATTGGAAACGTTATGTTGGTCGTGGTCGACCGTCTCAACTCGAACAACCACGGCGCGGTGGCGCTCGGGATGGACGCCCTGAGCAAATGGGATGGGACTCAGTTTCTAGGAGACACTGCAATCGGCTATGGCGCTCTGAAGAATGATGTTGGATACAACCATACGGGAGCAAGCAACACGGCGGTAGGCTACTACACGATGCTCAATATGGTAGGGAACCTCGTCACTTCTGGGAACAATTGCGCCTACGGGGTATTCGCCATGAAGCAAAGCACTGTTGGCGGCGAGAACTGCGCGTATGGGACACTCTCAATGTTTTTCCAGCTTGGAGACAAGAACACCGCGTATGGTTACTCTTCTCTCTATGGAGGGACAGGAGCCAACGGGACACTCAACTGCGCGTTCGGCCATGAAGCATTGGATCAGAACAAGGGCAGCTACAACACCACGATAGGCGCTGAGACGATGTTCAACAACCTCACTGGTAGCAGCAATATCGCTGTTGGCTATTCCGCTGGCTATTACGACACGGGATCCAATCACTTCTGGCTCTGGAACCAGACCACAGGGGCGAACTCAACCGATCTCACGTCTGCTCTGATGTATGGCGTGATGAGCCCGACGACAGCAAATCAGACTCTGACAATCAATGTTGGGACACTGAACCTCAACAACCTTGCGACCACAATAACGGCGATAGCAGCCACGCAGAACGCCATCCAGTTCACGGACGGGACGAACGCATATCTTGCGTTCGATACCCGCGTCGCAAATGGCGGCACTCAAGCCCTTACTGTAGGATTCACTGCGGCAACGGTCACAATTGCAAGTGCTGTCAACGTCAGATATAATATGATGTTCTTCCAGCCAATGACAATCACAATCACTGGCTCGAATGCAGTGACGAATAGCCCTGGAATAGACCTTTATCTGAAAGCGCCGCCGCTAACAGACACTTCTTCTGTCA
>VFSW01009510.1_pt1 | contig 13870 bp, 11 predicted proteins | sample 5358111 | NCBI WGS metagenome assembly VFSW01 (sample SAMN11554181, study PRJNA540505) | mine drainage metagenome | isolation source: sediment from site ElyBrook_90M | place: USA: Ely Copper Mine, Vershire, VT | collected 2017
GTAATATATAAATTGTAGCAATCGTTATATTTATGCATAAGGTGCTATAGCTGCATGGGCAAGGAGGTGCCGTTTTTCAAGAGCTTGGTCTTCGTAGCTTTTGCTCTGCCCGTACTACTCTCAAAATGCGCCTTCGGACGTAATCTAACCCAGCTGCTGATTATCGCGCTAATCGTGGCCGCCTATCCATCAGTAGTATCTGCAACAACGCTCGTAGCCCAGCCCATAACCCCAATAGCTCCGACAAGCCCTGCAACCCTTACGGCGTCATGGACAGGAGGCACAAGCCCATACTCGGTGAACTGGTACTCGGCATCGAGCATTGCAGATCCGGCAGTATGCTCAGGAACGCTGCAGGCAAGCTATACCGGGATAACATCTACGACAAACAGCTATGCGGTAAACCCTGGGACTACCACCTACTACTGCTACATTGTCAGCTCAAACGATCTGCAGACAAACACCTCGATAATAGCGAACTCGTTCAACCTAGCAGCATCTACTGCAGAGGCATATGGCATTGCCATAAGCCCTGATGGCAGCTATGCATATGTGGTGGACAAGAAAAACAATGAGATAGCGATAATAGACACTTCCACGCTGACAGAGACCAACCTTATAAGCGGATTCAATGCGCCGTATGATGTCGCAATCTCGCCGGACGGCAGCTATGCGTATGTAACAGACAGCGGCAACAGCGTGGTAAGCATAGTCAGCACAGCCACAAACACGATAACTGGGCAGATAACTGGATTCAGCACCCCGTTCGGGATTGCGTTTACGCCGGACGGAGCACTGGCATACGTGGTCAATACAAATGCAAAATCGGTGAATGTCATAACTACAGCCAGCAATTCAATAACCAGCACGATAGCAAGATGGACCGGCTCTCCATATCCATACTCGATAGCAATCTCGCCGGACGGTAGCTACGGCTACATTACAACGACCTCTCCTGCAAATTCGATGGCTATCCTGCACACGGCCACCAATACCGTTACTGCAGCGGCTGTAAACGGGCTCGGGACAGCGCATGGGGTGGCTTTTCTGCCGAACGGCAACAACGCATTGGTTGTGAACAACGGCAACAAAGACCTTGGAATTGTCGAAACTGCTACCAACGCCATAACTGCCAATGTGCCGCTGTTCATCGGGCCGGAGAACATAGCAGTAAGCCCTGATGGTAGTTACGCCTTGGTGAGCGATGCAGGTAAGATCGTAAGGCAGATAGACGTATATGACAAGGTAAAACTGTATGTTACGCCTACGGTGACAATATCGAGCCCGAGCAATGCAATTGTTGATGTAGGACAGTATGAGACATTCACAGCCACAGCGTCTGCAGGCACTGCACCTTATACATACAACATCCTCGTGGTCAACTCGGTAACCACAGGGACGATAGCCTATAACTCGCTGGACACAGGAGATTCATCAACGACAAATACCTTCACCTTCCAGACAGTCTCTGCAGATACCTTCAATTCACCAGAGGAAGCAAACGTAATTCTTACGGATGCGCGCCCGACCACAGTCAACAGCGTCTATTCATCTACATTCACGATAAATCCGACGCTCATCCCTGGTGCAATAACGCCTGGTAGTTCAAAGATAGACAGCGGCCAGTCAATAACCCTCACTGCCCACCCTTCAGGAGGCACAGCTCCTTATTCATATCAGTGGTATACTGCAAATTCCATTACCGGCCCTGCCACATGCACGCCGTCCGAAGCCATAAGCGGCGCTACCGCATCTACTTACTCGGCCAGCCCTACCACTACAAACAGTTACGTGTATCAGGTGACGGATTCAGCTACAACTAATGCGGTGGCATGCTCATTTACACAGGTTTTGAGTTCAATAACCGGCGGATTAAAGAGCCCATTCGGCGTGGCATTCTCGCCGGACGGCAGCTATGCGTATGTGTTAAACAACGGCGCAAATAACGTAGTGATAGTCAATACGGCTACTAATGCGGTGACTGGATCGATTACCAGCGGGTTCTCCGGCCCGACGGGGGTAGCATTCTCGCCGGGCGGCAGCTATGCATATGTGTTAAACAACGGCGCAGCTTCTAACGTAGTGATAGTCAATACGGCTACTAATACGGTGACTGGAGCCATAACAGGCGGGATTGTAGGCGCAGATGGCGTGGCAATCTCGCCGGACGGCAGCTATGCATATGTGGTTAACTTTAATGCAAATAACGTAGTGATAATCAATACGGCTACTAATGCGGTGACTGGATCGATTACCAGCGGGTTCAACCATCCTGAAGGGGTGGCGTTCTCCCCTTCTGGCACATACGCCTATGTGTTAAACAACGGCGCAAATAACGTAGTGATAGTCAATACGGCTACTAATGCGGTGACTGGATCGATTACCAGCGGGTTCGGCCTTCCTGTAGGAGCGGGATTCTCGCCTGATGGCAGCTATGCGTATGTGGTTAATCAAAATCCGTATAACGTAGTGATAATCAATACCGCCACTAATACGGTGACCGGAGCTATAACCAACGGGATCAGCTACCCGGATGGCGTGGCAATCTCCCCGGGCGGCAGCTATGCGTATGTAACAGACTTTGCTAAAAACGAGGTGTTGATTATCAATACAAAAATGGAAAACATTACTGTGAACCCTGCCTTGGCTGTTCCGACACTTACCTCAAGCCCGTCCCTCCCCTCAACCCAGGATGCAGGAAACACAATAACCTTCACCTCAACATGGTCAGGAGGGACATCGGGGTATACTGTGAACTACTTAATCACCAACACCATAACAGGCGCGCTCGTAGCCAATTACCTCACTGCAAACACCTTCACAAGCAATGCGTTCGCGTGGACCATTCCCTCTGCCGATGCAGGGAACACGGTTCAGGCAAATGTTATAATAACTGATTCTGCGTCATCACCAGAAACAACTAATAGTGTAAAGACTGGAACATTAACGATAACGTCATCCTCATACGCGCCACCGTCCACACCAACATTATCATCCTGCCCTTCGTCATCTAAGTTGGACGTCGGACAATCAGTATCCTGCACAGCTACCGTATCCGGGGGCACATCGCCATACACTTATAATTGGCTTATCTCAAATTCGGTGACAGGCGCAATAACCGCAAACATGCTGTTCAACAGCGTTTCCTCGACAAGTAACACCTTCACCTACACAACACTCAGTGCAGACACATCCAACAGCCCAGAAGAGTTCAACGTAATAATAACAGACGCACATCCAACCACAGTAAACAGCATCTACTCGGGAAACTTCTACATTGCCGCAGCACTTACGACTCCAACCCTGACAGCCTCAAACACACCTTCAGTAGACACAGGGCAATATGAGTTATTCAGTGCAGGATGGACGGGAGGGACATCAACCTACACTGCCAACTACCAGGTATTCAACACCATTACAGGGACACTCGTCGCAAACGCATTATACACAGGACTTTCAGGGACATCAAACACATTCCTGTGGCAGGTGCCTGCAGCAGACGCAGGAAACACAATATCCGCAAACGTCTTCATAACAGACAGCGCATCCACACCAGTCACAGTCAACAGCGCAAAGATTGCAACAATAACGATAAATTCTGCCCTCAACCCTTCAATCACAGTCTCAAACACACTCATAGACTACGGACAGACAGAAGCAGTCACGGCAAACGCAGGAGGAGGGACATCATCATACACCTACAACTTCCTGATGGTCAATTCCATCACAGACACAGTCCTTGCAAACGTCTTATACACGGGAGTGGCAGGGACATCAAACACTGCGACATTCACACTTTCATCAACATACGCAGGAAACACGATTGCATTCAACGTCATAGTCACGGACAGTGCATCGACGCCAGTCACAAAAGCGTCTGCATACACGGACATAGGTTATAACTCACTGCCAACAGCAGGCGCAATAACGCCTGCGTCGCCGACAATAGACAACGGTCAGTCAGTAACCCTGACCTCACACCCAAGTGGAGGGACGACGCCATACTCATACAACTGGTACACGATTGCAGGATCAACTGCGCCGACCTGCACGTCATCCAATACAATATCAGGTGCGACTTCATCGACATATTCAGCAAGTCCGACATCAACCAATTCCTACGCATACCAGATAACAGACAGTGCAACAACCCCAGTCTCAGTATGTTCGTCAGGGGACACAGTAACAGTGAATCCTGCCTTTACCACACCGACCCTGACAGCCTCAAACACACCTTCAGTAGACACAGGGCAATATGAGTTATTCAGTGCAGGATGGACGGGAGGGACATCAACCTACACTGCCAACTACCAGGTATTCAACACCATTACAGGGACACTCGTCGCAAACGCATTATACACAGGACTTTCAGGGACATCAAACACATTCCTGTGGCAGGTGCCTGCAGCAGACGCAGGAAACACAATATCCGCAAACGTCTTCATAACAGACAGCGCATCCACACCAGTCACAGTCAACAGCGCAAAGATTGCAACAATAACGATAAATTCTGCCCTAGGAATACCAACCCTGACATCATCTCCTACCCTCCCGTCAACCCAGAATGCAGGAAACACGATAACTTTTGATTCAAGTTGGACAGGCGGAACCTCAACATATACAGTTAACTATATCGTTGTCAACACCATAACTGGCAGTTTAGTTACAAACATGCTGTTCACAGGCATAACTGGAACCTCCAACAGTTTCGCATGGACAATCCCCTCTGCAGACGTTGGCAACACGTTACAGGCAAATGCCATAGTCACAGATTCAGCAGCAACTAAAGAATCAACCAATTCAGTCAAATCTGGAACATTGACAATAACTGCGTCTCTTGCGTGTAGTGCTTCTATAACCAATCCTTCAAATGCAATAGCAGATATTGGGCAGTACGAAAGTTTCACAGCAACCCAGACAAACTGCGTCAGCCCATTCACATACAATATATTGGTAGTAAACTCAGTAACAACAGGAACAATAACTCATAACGACCTGCTTACAGGACAGACTGCCAACTCAGTAACGTATACTTTCCAAACAACTTCTACGGATACCTCCAACAGTCCAGAGAAAGCAAACGTAGTAATAACGGATTCAGGAACAAACACAGTAACTTCGGGATATTCTTCAACAATAACGATAAATTCTGCACTATCAACTCCAACAATCTCCCCTTCCAATCCAACAATCGGTACAGGGCAGTCCACGACTCTTACTGCCAGTTGGAGCGGGGGTACGCCTTCATATAAAGTAAACTGGTATTCCGGTCCCTCAACGAACACATGCGCGCAGGACTCTTCGAACGTAATAGCTTCATACTCAGGAATAGCCACTGCTTCAAACTCGCTATCGGTAAGCCCGCTTGCAACTAATGGCTACTGCGTAGGCGTGACGGACAGCGCAAGCACACAGGAGACATTATTGTCAAGCGTAGATATAGTCACAGTGACAAGCGGCTCTGGAGGCGGCGGAGGTGGCGGTGGTGGAGGCCCTTCAAACAGGATGATAACAATATCGGACAACATAGCCTCAGTAAATACGTCACTTGCGCCTATATTCACGGTATCAATAAATGGCGTGGCAAAGGGCTATTACCACAGCAGCACGCCGCAGCAGTTCTATACAACATCGCCAAGCATCAACATAAGCTTCGCATGCAATGCAACAATAGGCAGAAGCATTTACACTTTCCAGGGCACAATATATGGAATAGGCGCAGGGTTGCAGTGCAACAAGCAGTATAACACATACACGAGCTCCCTTGAGGGCATATACTCATTATACGCCGCATCCACATCAACCACTACATCTACAACCACAAGCACTTCAACAACTATACCGCCAACAATAACCTCTGCGCCTCCGACAACAGTAATGCCAGCAGGAAACTACATCTCTACTGCAATTGGCTCTGCCAACTCCCCTGCACTATTCAATGCAAGCCAGTATAGAATGCTCATACTTGTAAGGCCTGCGCTGCCTGCTTCCCAGAACATAACAGTCCGCGTCTCAAACGTGACTGCAAATGCTACCGCGCCGCCAAATTATACAAAAATATTCGTCTTTTACCTGAATGCCTCTGTGCTCAGTAAACCAAGCATAAACGTGACAATTGAATACAACTGCAGCTTTAATCCAGGAGTAGTGCCTTTTGCGCTTGAGAACGGCACTTGGCACCAGATATACAATGCAGTTCTGTACCAGAATCCTTGCAGCGCAGAGTTCTCTGCTCCGAACAAGCATGTAATAGGGCTGTTCGCAAGAATCAAGGTAGCGCAGCAGAGTACGCCTCCCGCATGGCAGGAAGAAGCAGCAGCAATCGCGGCAGCGGCTATAATACTGGTTTCAGTATATTACATATTAAGGAGGCGCAGAAAGAAGGCGCAGAAAGACTTAGGATGATTGTATGGTACACATTATGGACAATGTTGCCGCAACCAGTAAGATGTCAAGGCTCTACATAGCCACAGGCTTCCTGTACTTCGTAATAGGGACGTTTCTTCTTGCATTTAACCTGTCCGGCGTGCTCGCTACGGGCAGGGATCCTATATTCATACTATTGCTGTATGGTTTTGTCACCCAACTAATCTTCGGCGTCTCATACATATTCGTACCTGGGGTTTCGCGCCACAGTGGGGCAAGTTACAATAGCATAATCATAGAGTACATTCTCCTGAACGCAGGAGTAATCGCATTCGAGGCAGTTGCACTCACGAACCAGAAGTACACGCCTGTACTCGTAATCGGGCTGGTGGCATTGGTAATAGCCGTCATCCTGCACGCAGCCAACATATGGCGCACGATAATCGGAAGAAAAAGCGCGAATGCAGCATAGACTGAAAATGAGAAGTCAAAACTTTATAAAACGCCGATTAACCGAACAAAAACCGAATCATGCCGCAAACATTTAAGAATATCAAATTATCACTATTATTGGGATTTATATGGCTAAAACAACAGCTATTGCAGCAGGCATAATAGTAGCAGTAATAATCGTAATAGGGGCGGCATTTCTACTGGGCGTAGGATCTTCGTCATACACAACAACAGTTCCCTCAAGCGGAACAACAGCAGGAAATGGATACACAACAGCAATCTCCTCTTCAGGTGGAAACACCCAGGTCCCTGTAGTAATGACAGACCCGCCGTCTGTTCCAGCAGGGACATCTGCTTTCGTGATGTCATATTCAAATGTGCAGGTAGAGTCTGCATCAAGCACGCATGCCCAGGCATGGACGAATGTGCAGGGGAGCGGCAGTGTAAACCTTATGCAGCTAAACAGCTCTGGCTCAGGACAGGTCATGGGCCAGGCAAACCTTACGGCAAATTCTAGCGTTAGTGCAGTAAGATATACGGTGGCATCAGCCCAGATCACAGTAAACGGAACGGTCCATGATGTGGCTCTTCCGCCGAACAGCACGATAACTGTGCAGACTTCAGGAAACGGCAATATCAACTCAAACAGCTCTGTGGTAATAAACAGCGCGCCTACAGTTACAGCAAGCGGAAGCGGCAGCGCAGCAACGTATGCATGGGTGGGCTCAAGTAGCAAGGCAGTGGTCTACTCGAATGCCACATTCACAGCGAACGCTAAGGCAAATGTCGGAGGGACAGTAAGCATAAGCACAAACCTCATGGCGGCCCTTGGTCTATCCATAGGCCTGGGCGGGAGCGCAAAGAGCCAAATTCCTGTAGTAATCACCGATCCGCCAACATTCCCGGCAGACACATCGTCTGCAGTGATGGCCTATTCAAATGTTGAAGTGTATCAGAACAGCGCAAATGCGTCTGCTTCAGGATGGGTAAGCGCACAGGGAAGCGGCTCTGCCAACCTTGTCGCACTGAACAGCTCTAACAAAGGGCAGGTGGTAGCGAGTGCAAATGTGACTGCAGGTTCGTCTGTGAGCATGGTGAGGTACACCATAAATTCTGTCCAGATAACAGTCAACGGCACAGTGCATGATGTAATCTTGCCTTCAAACACGACAGTTACAGCGCAGATATCAGGTAAACCCGATGTAAATTCCACAACCTCAGTAATACTGGACATCGCGCCTAGGATAACAGCGAGCGGAAGCGGCAGCGCAGCAGCATATACGTGGTCCAGCGCCAATGCAAACGCATTGGTATATTCCAACACTACGTTTACAGCGAATGCGAATGCAAACGTCGGCAGCACGATAGGGGTGAACGCAGGGCTCATCGCGCAGATCGGCAGCGTGCTCGGAATAGGGCTTGGCATAGCATAGCGCTATTCCTGGCTTAAATCTTGGGCTATGTTTACAAGCTAACATACATGACAACCGATGCTAAGAGAGGGTTACGAACGGGCAACGCCCTCCAGTTATGGACGCTGGCTGTTATTACTCGTTGATGAGGAAGGCAGAGGAGCGTGACTTCTTCTAAGTCGGATTCGGCCTGCTTCAGTTGCATGAGTTTGTTTCTATCTAAGCGAGCGATTCTTGTCGGAACTATTATCAGGGCTTCAATGTCCCTCAAGTTTCCGATCGACTGCATTATTGGCACTATGAATGCGGCAGTCTTTCCCGTTCCAGTCTTCGCCCTTGCGATAAGGCTCTTGCCCTGAAGCAGCTCGGGTATCGTCCGCTCCTGTACTTCAGTAGCGGCTACAAAACCGAGCCTTTTCAAGGATTCTATCAATTCTGGCTTCAAATCCATCTCTTTGAATTCCGTCAAATTTACACCGTAGAATAAGGAAATCGTATTTTCAGATATATTCACTGAATATAGTCATACCCTATTTTATAAAGAGCTTTCTGTCAGGCAGAAATGCAGACCAGTCATGGCCTACCGGCCCTGTTCCAATCCCTTTATCAGTATGCCAATCTGCGCCCTGTTCTCCTCCTGCCTTGCGTCAAACATCTTCTTTGCAGTATCTGTGAAGAACTCGTGATTGTCTATCAGGCCCTTTCCCCCTTTCAGCCAGCCAAGCCTATCCTCTATCTTAAGCTCCTTCCTCAGCTCCTCCCCCCTCTCAAAGAAGTCAGGCCTTCCGAGATTCGCAATGTCTGCGTCAGCGAGTATCTGCTGCAGTTTTGTATTGGGCTTTTGGGGGACCGTAGTTCCCTGTATTATGAGCTGCTTAACAAGCTCCATCTCCTCTCTCGAGTAGCCGTTCCTCTTCATCACATCAAGCGTGATTTTGGCTCCCTCTGCCTCATTGTCTTTGTATTTGACGGTAAAGCCAGTGTCATGCCCTGCTGCGGCGATGCGCAGCAGTTCGCCCTCCTTCTCGGAAATACCCTCGCCTTTTGCTATCTCGCTGGCTGTATCAACTACGTCTGCCGCATGCCTTTTGTTGTGATAGTTGTAGTTTACTTTTCCCATTACGCCTAGCAGCTCGTTCTCGACAATTTTTGCCCTCTCGCCCTGCACAGCATAATGCTCTTCCCTTAAATTAGCCTTAAGCTGAAAATCCGAGATGTTAGTCTCAACCTTCCTAAGCAGGCTGCGGAACGCGACACCCCTGTTCTCCTCCCTGCTTTTAATCGCATTTACCTGCGCCTTAAATGCTCTGCCTGCAGCCCCTCCTGCAGACCTTCTCTTTTTTCTCACAGCCTTATTTATCCCGCTTATCAGCTCGTTTATCCTGATGTAATCCTGTTCGCTAGGATTCGGCGGAGAGCTCTTACCCATCTTCTCGAATACCTCGGTTATATCCCTGTCTGCGGAGTTTAGCGAGAACTGGTTCTCAGGTTCTATATTCTCTATAATCTCCTGAAGATTTCTAAAATGCCCTTCTAGAATGTCCATGGCTCCAGCACCTTGTAAAGACCCCTTCATACTACATCAAGCCTTTAGGCCGCTAATAACGTTCTGTATATGCTCATATATAAATTATGCATAATGTCATTTGCAGGGAGAAGGGCCTGCATTAAAAGATTCGCCTATCCGACGAAACCTGTTTCCCTATCCTCCTCTCCAGTTACTTTGATCTACGCACCCCATTGCCTTGGGCTTGTCGCCTAAAAATCTCTATTAAAACCTTCCCTAAGCGCGGCCTTTTGAAACGCAAATGTGATTTCTTGTTTGTGGTAGGTTAGGAAGTTGACATTTGAATTTATGGAAGATTTTGTCCCCAAGGCCTCCATATTAATGGAAAACTTTGTGACGAAGTATCTCTCGGTGCTTAACGATTTGCCAAGTTCCTATGTGGTAGGTTTAAGCAAAGCTTACATGAAGCTGAACTATCAGTAATGCGTCCGAAGCACAAGATACGCCACAGGCGCATCCCTGACAAGGAGTCTTTAAATACTTCAAATAAAAACTAACAGTATGGATAATTTAGGTTTGGGACTGATTGTAGCAGGAGGGTTCTTATTTGGGATAGGCGAGAGTCACATAGTGTTGCTTGGAAGCGTCATTGCTACTGTTGGCATTGTTATGATGGCCCTCGGATTGCTGGCATTCTTCGCAATTGGAAAGAAGAAGCGGGCGTAATAGGCGCTTGTTTTATTGGGAGCAGGAACTGAAGCACATCGCCAGACGCACAAGATGTGCGTCAGGCACATCTCCGATAATAAGGATTAATGCTTACAGGCAAAACGGTGGCATTTGCGGCCGAATGGCAACGGATCCAATATAATAATATATTGGGTAAGGATGTTTATACAAATATATAAATATCTTACCTTATAATAGTATATTGTGAAACTCGGCGATGCGATAGACAGATTTGCCAGGTCTGGCGCCCATGTATTTACCGTATACGACATTGCAAAAATGCTTGGAAAACCTACAGCGTACGCCTCATTGCTGCTATCGAGGAATAAAAAGGTGCACAGGATTGAGCGCGGCAAGTATTACATCGAAGGCGCAAGCAGATATGAAATAGCATCAAATGTGGTCTATCCTTCGTACATCAGCATGCAGGCTGCACTGCAGTATTACGGCCTGATAGATCAGAACGTGCTCAGGTACTCGGTCGTCACACTGAAAAAGCATAAACCCATCAAAGTGGATGGAACAGTAATTAATTTCATAAAAACCAGAAAAAAAGCATTCTTCGGTTACACTATCAAGTCTGGCGCATACATCGCATCGCCGGAAAAGCTCTTCGTTGACTGTCTTTACTTCGGAGGGGTCCCTTTTTCAGTCCTGGAAGAAGCGATAGTAACTGCAAAGGCAGACAATCTTATAGATGCAGCCATAATCGAGCGATATGCAGTAATACTGGGCAGCGGTGTGCTGGTAAACAAACTCGGCTTTTTGCTTGAACATGCTGGCATAAATGCAGACAAGCTCCTCTGGTACAGATACCGCAGCTACATAAGCGTGCCGAATACCAGCGGTAAAGGCAAAAACAAAAAATGGAGGATAAAATATGATTGACGAAGATACGCTCGCGTCGTTCGCACATTTTTTCAGCGATGAGCGGCAGCTCGAGAAGGACTACCTGGTAAATCTCATGCTTAAGGTATTTTCTATAAACAAAATATCCACTGATACAGAATTCAAAGGCGGAACTGCGCTCTACATGTTCCACGGCCTTGACAGGTTCTCTGAGGACCTGGATTTTACATACACAGGAAAAGACACTGAAATAATCAGTCGCATAGACTCCCTCGTGGCTCCTGTACTGAAAGATTTCGAACTCAGCTACAGGATAAGCAAGAACAAGGGCAACATTCTGGTAAAAGATTCTAATAACAGGATTTCCGGAATTCGGACAGAGCTATTCGTAGAGGGGCCATTGTTTGCAACTACAAACATGCTGCACAAGATAAAACTTGATATAAGCTTCAGGGATGATGCGATAATGAAACCTGAGCCTGCAAGAATGACATCAAAATATGCAGACATAGGCACAATCATTCTGCCTAAAATGAATATAGTGGAAATGTTAGTTGAAAAGCTCAGCGCCATAGTTGAAAGGACAACAGCCCGAGACCTCTACGATGCGTATTTCATGATCAAATTTAAGGACATAAGATGCGATCAGGGGCTTGTTGCGGAAAAGATGCGAAGACGCGGAGAGAGGTTCGATAGAGGCTTGCTTGAGAACAGGATAAAGGGATTCAAAGAAAGCTTATGGAAGGAGGAACTCTCATCCCTGCTAAAATCACTCCCTAAGCTGACGGAAGTAAAGAATACATTGTTGGACTCATTAAAATAACTACTGAGACGACATATAACTAAGTTGGGCATACATAAGTCTATTCAACTGTTTACATAATTACAACAACAAAAGCTTACCCTGCTGGAGCAGAACCTGAAGGCCATCGCCCGATGCAGGGGTCGAACCTGCGACATCCTGGTTAACAGCCAGGCGCTCTACCACTGAGCTAATCGGGCATTTTGAAGAATGGAAACGGCTCTGCGAGGTTTATTATCTTCAAATACATATAAGAATACTCTCCGACCCTGTCTGTGAATTCCACTCTGCCGCTCTTGTAGTCGTATCTTGCGAACGCAGCCCCGTTCTGTTCCTCTCCAAAAGCGTAATAGAAGTTCCTTACATCATCATTCAGCTCTTCTATGAGGTCGAATCCACCTATTATACGCTTTCCCTTCGAAGTGAAAGAATAAAGATGCTTTATAGTCTCTTCTTTTACAGCCGCCCTTATGGCCATCTTCACAAGGCCGCTGCCGCTCCCCACCTTTACAAGCGATACATCCTTGTTGCTTATGCTGCCCTTGCCGAAAGCCTTCAGTTCAACGTCGAATATGTCTATGAAGCCCTTTTCCATGCCCGGGTCCTTGTCGTAAAATTCGACTTTCTCAGCGGAGCCGGAATCTGTTCCTGAATACAGAAACCCTTTATGCATCCCTTCCGAATCGCAGCAATATGCTATCACCTTGTTCGATATGCTCTCCCCGAGAAGCACCAGCTTCTTCGCCCCTTTTTCAGAAATGGCAATGACACTCCTCGACTCGAAGTCGCTTCCTGAAGCTAGCCTTGCAAAATCATTTATTGATTTCACTTTCACATAGACTATCTTTTTTGATCCGCCTTCCTCCTTTTTCTTCATAGAAGCACCGTTTATGTGCTGCCGCTGTACATGCTGGCTATATAGGAAATGAGATACTCTATTGCATAAGCCGGTTCAAATATGACCGGCGAGAGTATCACGCCCTTGCCTATGGCGCTGTAGTCGTTGTAAAGGCTGGCGACCACCGAGAAGCTTATAGGGTATGGCTGCTGTATCAGATGGTTAGTTGCGGATGTTATTGTAAGGTTGAACGGGTACGACCCTGGCTCATCAACATACACGGGGTATGTGAATGATGTTGTTGTCGAATGCAGCGCTATCACATCTTCGGAGAAGTTCCATGCAGGAAGTCCCTGCGCGGATATGTTGAAGGGCTCGTCTGAAATCCCCGTATTGACTATGTTTATGTTTATGTTGGTCGGCTGACCTACTCCTGAGCTTATCTGGGTAGGGTTCACGGTGATATTGAATACATTGTTCTCAACGTCAACCTGCGCTGTGAAAGTGAGGTTGCCGAGCCTTGAGTAATTGCCCACATTGACTGCGCGGATTGTAAGATTGTAAGTTCCCGTGGTATTGTAAGGCGCGGTTATCTTAAGCTTCATAGGATTCTCGTACAGCGGAGAGGACTGCCCCACCCAGCCGTTCGGCAGGTTAACAGCTTCAAGCCTGTCCCAGCCTATGTTCACAACTACGCCGCTTGCGTTCGTTGTTGTTGCAGATGCAAGTACGTAGAAGCTCTCCCCAGGGCCTATCTTCCCAAGGTAGACAAAACCATTATTTGTAAGGTTTGCTGAGACCGGCCCCTGAACAGCCACGTAAGTGGCGTTGCTCAGGGAAACAACAGCAAACGCTGCAAGGATAAATGGCATATGCCTTAACATTCAACCAACTTAGAGTATTCAGTATAAGAT
>VFSW01009511.1_pt1 | contig 13869 bp, 12 predicted proteins | sample 5358111 | NCBI WGS metagenome assembly VFSW01 (sample SAMN11554181, study PRJNA540505) | mine drainage metagenome | isolation source: sediment from site ElyBrook_90M | place: USA: Ely Copper Mine, Vershire, VT | collected 2017
GACACGCTGGTATTTGCCGTGGGCAGCCTGAGCAATGATTTCGGCATTCCGGGCGTGCAGGAGCATTGTCTTTTTCTCGATAGCACCGAACAGGCGGAGCGTTTCCAGAAAAATCTGCTCAACAGCATGCTCCGCGCGCACACCCAGGCCAAGCCGATGAAACCGGGGCAACTGGATGTCGCCATTGTGGGTGCAGGCGCTACCGGGGTGGAACTTGCCGCCCAGCTCCACCACGTCACCCGACTTGTTTCAGCCTACGGGCTGGATACGATAGATCCCGCGGAAGATATCAGGCTGCACATCATCGAGGCAGGGCCGCATATTCTGCCCGCGCTGCCACCAAAACTATCTAACGCGGCGATGCACGAATTGCACCGCCTGGGTGTCACGGTGCACGTTAACCAGCGCGTAGTGGAAGTCAACGAGCAGGGTATCGTATCTGCTGCGGGCGTTACCATTCCCGCTGCGATCAAGGTATGGGCGGCAGGCATCAAGGCGCCTGGTTTTCTCAAAGACATCGCGGGGCTGGAAACCAACCGCGTTGATCAGTTGGTGGTCAAACGCAGCCTGCAGTGCACGCGAGATGAAAATATTTTCGCGATTGGAGATTGCGCAGCCTGTCCCATGGACGAGCATGGAAACAATGTTCCTCCGCGTGCGCAGGCTGCCCATCAGCAGGCGTCTACCTTGTTCAAGACGTTGGTGCGCCGTCTTAAGGGCAAGCCGCCGCTGGTTTACATATACAGGGACTTCGGTTCGCTGGTCGCCATGGGTAAATACAGCACTGTCGGTAATCTGATGGGTGGGCTGGCCGGTTCCATGATGATCTCGGGTTTTGTCGCGCGTTTCGTCTATCTCTCGCTGTACAAAATGCATCAGGCGACACTCTACGGATGGCCCCGCGCACTGCTCATCACCTTGCTGCATTTCCTTCGCAAGGGTATTGACCCACAGGTGAAACTTCATTGAGGCATAAGTGGAAAGGAAGACCGGTTTGTTATGAGGTAGAATCAGGAACAGAGCGAGTTCGGCAGAGGATCTTCAAGGTATGGTTTCTGGTTAACTGCATTAATATCAAATAGTTACCGTGTTTTTATCGCCATTTATGCAATATTCAGGCTGGTATGTTTGCAATGCGTATCCGGTGTGAGCCGAAGAAATTTTTTAATAGAAAGGGAAGTCGTGGGTATCTTCGATAAAATCCGGGCGATTTTTGCAAACACCGGGCCTGATGCAAGAGTGAATGTTGAAGCAGCCGCGCCGGTCGCCGGTGATCGCAGGCGCAAGAAACGGCAGAATGCGCGCGACGATACGCGGGCTCTCATTGTTGACGATTCGCGCACCGTTGTGTTCGCACTCAAGAAGATATTGCGCTCGGCGGGCTTCATCACCTTTGAGGCGTTGGATGCGGAGACTGCCGTGAATCTTGCGCGCACAGAAAATCCCGATCTGATATTTCTCGACATCATATTGCCCGGCGTCAACGGTTTTGCTGTCCTTCGTACATTACGCAGGGATCCTGCAACAAGGCACATCCCAGTCATCATGATCAGTGGTAATGAGCAGGCTACCGAGCTATTCTTTGGCAGCCGGATAGGCGCAGATGATTTTATGAAAAAACCGTTTTCACGCTTTGAGGTGTTCGCGCGTATTGAGCGTTTGCTCGATGCCGATTTGGTGCCGCGCCGGAAAGTAGTCTTGCCTGAAGGCGAGGTTGACAAAGTGAGCACACTCGACCTGCGCGAAATGGATCAACCCAATTTGTAATTAGCGATTCCTGGTCTTGGTAAGAAACACGGTGATTTCTTCCCTGTCGTGGTAGAGCTGTTTGGCGATCATCTTGTAACTGATGCCTTCCATGTCAAGGCGTGAACGGATGCCGCCCAATGCGCTATCCAGCGCTGACACGCGCTGCTTCATCGGCAGTTTAAGATTGAAAATAGCGTGTTTACACCAGCCTGAAACAAACCAGTTGCCTACCAATTCTGCAACTTTTGCAGGTTTTTCAACCATGTCACAGATCATCCAGTCCACTGCGCGACGTGGCGCGAATTTGAAACCGTCCTGTTTCATGTGTTCAACCAGCGGATGTTTTGCCATCGCGCCTTTCATGTCACCGTTGTCCACGGCCGTCACGCGTATGCCGCGCTTGACCATCTGCCATGTCCATCCGCCGGGCGCAGCACCCAGATCAACTGCTGTCATGCCGCTACGCAGCAATCGCGTCTGCTCGCTTTTGTCCAAAAAAACGTCGATCGCTTCAGCCAGCTTTAGCGTGGAGCGACTGGGCGCTTCAGCGGGCATGGACTGGCGATGGATGCCCATGATGGACGCAGAGCTGTTGTATGGATCGCTGGTGCCTATCAATGCGGAAGCTTTGTCGGGGAAAAAAATATGCAGGCGTTGAAGTTTTTCCGTTCGTCCTGAGCCTGTCGAAGGATGAACGGAATCATTCATGTCGTCTAGCAGGCGGCCTTGCTCGCGCAGTGCGTCCTCAAGCAGAGGTTGAAAACGGCGTATGAATGCGGAAAGCGTCTTGCCGTCGTTGGTGTCAGGCACTTCAAGCCACAGCGCACCGAAGTTGCCGGGCGGCAGGGCTGCGAGTATCGGTGTCAAGCGGTCACGTTCGGGCAGTGTATCTATGGTGCGATGCAGGCGAATTAACTGGCGTGTGAAAATCAGCTCCCGGTAGGATAGCAGTTGTTCGTTAATAACGACGATAGCATAGCCGCTATCTGCGACGATGTTTGGTTGTTCGGCCAGAACGGGACGCTGCGCACGGGCACAAGCGACAGCCTCCTGTGCGCAGTCCTTCTCGAATCCGGGGCGGCAATACAGCAGCCAATGCGTAAGTGAGCTGGTGCCGGCGCTGCGTGATTGTGCAGCAGATGCGGCGGCAGGTATTTTTGCGGGCGCTACAGCCAGCAGCCGAGTCAGCTTCGTTCCGGTACGGCGCGGCGCCTCTTTTTTGGCAGAAACGATATTATTATTTTTAGTTTGAATTTTAGCTTCGGAATGTTGCGGGGCAGCATTCCTCGCAGAAACGCCGCTTCTATCCGTCTTTTGTGTCGTTTTAGCTTCGGAGCGACGCGCATCGCTCCTCGCAGAAACGCTGCTTATGTTTTTTTGCGTTTGAGACCGGCGCGGCTTCGCCGTTTGAGGATTCTTGGGGTTCTTTGGTGTTCGCATGACGTATTGTGGCACAGGTTGTAGATGGAAGATGGTAATATTAGCGCTTTGCATATGGCAATGAGCAGACGTTACGATTTGATTGTGTTCGACTGGGACGGTACGGTGATGGACTCTACGGCGGTGATCGCGGGGTCGATTCAGGCTGCGTGCCGTGATCTTGATTTGACCGTGCCTGACGACGAAACCGCGCGCCATGTGATAGGTCTTGGATTGATGCAGGCACTGCGCCATGCCGTGCCGGATGCGCCCGAAGCGATGTATGATCCGCTGGTTGCACGCTATCGCCATCATTTTTTGTCGCAGGATCAGGCTATCCCGTTGTTTGAAGGCGCGAAGCAAACGATAGAGGAGCTGCACGATGCAGGTTATGCGCTGGGTGTGGCAACCGGCAAGAATGTTGCCGGATTGAACCGTGCGCTTGATACGACAGGCATGAAGCGCTATTTTCACGCCACGCGCACGGCAGAGCAGACTTTTTCCAAACCGAATCCTGCGATGTTGTTTGAACTGATGGAGGAATTAGCTGTCACTGCTGAGCGCACCCTCATGGTGGGCGACACAACGCACGATGTGTTGCTGGCGCAGAATGCCGGGGTGGATGTGGTCGCGGTCACCTTTGGCGCGCACCCGGCAGAGCAGTTGCTGGAGTTGAAGCCGCAGGCTTTGGTGCATGATTTTGCCGAGCTGCGCGCATGGTTCAAGACCAATGCCTAATCAATATTAAGGAATAAAATGTCAGATCAAAACTGGGAACGTACCGTGCTGGAAAAGCTGGCGATGTCGGCCGTGCAGGAACAGCGCCGTGCGCGGCACTGGGGTATTTTTTTCAAGGTGCTTACCTTGGCCTATCTTTTTATCGTGCTGTTTGTCTTCATGGGGTGGGTAGGCAAGAGCGATGGCGCGTTGAGTACGGGCAAGCACACGGCGCTGGTGGATATGGAAGGCGTGATTGCGGCAGACAGTGCGGCAAGTGCAGATAACCTGATTCCAAGCCTGCAGGACGCTTTCAAGGACAGTGATACCAAGGGCGTGATACTGCGCATTAACAGTCCGGGCGGAAGTCCCGTTCAGGCGGGGCAGATCAATGATGAAATCCGCCGCTTGCGCGCCAAGTATCCAGCTATTCCTTTATACGTTGTGGTGGGCGACGTATGCGCATCGGGTGGTTATTACGTGGCAGTTGCAGCCGATAAAATTTTTGTGGACAAGGCCAGTCTGATCGGTTCCATCGGTGTGTTGATGGATGGTTTCGGCTTTACCGGAACGATGGAGAAGTTGGGTGTGGAACGCCGTCTGGTGACCGCCGGCAGCAACAAGGGTTTTATGGATCCATTTTCTCCAGTTCGTCCTGACCAGCAGGAATACGCCAAGCAGATGCTGGCTCAAATACACCAGCAGTTCATCGCCGTGGTAAGGCAAGGGCGCGGCACGCGCCTCAAAGAAACTCCGGACACCTTCAGCGGACTGGTGTGGAACGGCCAGGCAGGTGTTGAAATGGGTCTTGCAGATGGCTATGGCAGCGTGGAGTCGGTAGCGCGAGATGTCATCAAGGAAGAGAATGTGGTTGATTTCACCGTCAAGGAAGGTCTGGCCGACAGGCTTGCCAAACGTTTCGGTGCGGGTGTGATGAGTGCGGTGGGTTTTTCAACCCGGAGCGGCATTACGCTGCGTTAGTGCAGCAGCGGTTTTAAGGCTTGCAGCACGTTACTCATAATGCGTGGCTGCGCAACGGCGCTGGGGTGCAGATTGTCAGCCTGAAACTGATCAGCGTTCACGCCCTCCAGCAAGAAGGGTAACAGGCTAGCGTGGTGTTTTTTTGCCAGCCTGGGAAATATATTTTGAAACTGTGTGATGTAAGGTTCACCGTAGTTGGGCGGAAGCTTCATGCCGATCAGCAGGATTTTGGCGTGAACTTGATTAATTTGCAGCAGAATTTCATTCAGGTTGTCTTCGATATTTGAGATGCTGAAGCCGCGCAGGCCGTCGTTTGCGCCGAGTTCCACGATCACGATCGCCGGATGATATTGCTCAAGCAGGGGGACTATGCGCCGCCATCCTCCCAATGAGGTTTCGCCGCTGATGCTGGCGTTCATGACTTTAAAATCAGGTCGGCTGTGCTTAAGTTCCTGTTGCAACAGGGATGGCCAGCTTTCCTTGACATCGATGCCGTAGCCGGCTGACAGGCTGTCTCCGAATACCAGTATGTTTTTTGCGGCGTGAGCCGTGATGGGCAAACTGAGCACGGCAAATAACAGGATGGCTTTTAAAAATAGGTTTTTCATGACAGCGATTGTGCAGGCGGTGAGCCTTAGTAAGCAAGTGTTAAGTGGCGACAGGCCGCTGACTATTTTGCATGAAGCAAGTTTCACGGTGACTGCTGGCGAGAGCGTCGCTATTGTGGGTGCCTCCGGCTCCGGCAAATCCACGTTGCTGGGTTTGCTGGCAGGACTTGATGTGCCAAGCCAAGGCACTGTGATGCTGAATGGAAAAGATCTGTTCGCGCTTAATGAAGATGGGCGTGCCCGTCTGCGCGGCGAGCTGGCAGGTTTTGTATTTCAGTCATTTCAATTGTTGCCTGCTCTTAGCGCACTCGAAAACGTGATGCTGCCGCTGGAGTTGCAAGGTGCAGTCGATGCCAGGTCGCGTGCTACCCAGTCGCTGCGCGAAGTTGGTCTTGCCGATCGTGCACATCATCTTCCCAAACATCTTTCGGGCGGCGAGCAGCAGCGCGTCGCATTGGCACGAGCCTTTGTCGTGCATCCGAAAATTTTGTTTGCCGATGAACCGACCGGCAATCTTGATTCAGAAACGGGATCACAAGTCATCGACTTGATGTTTGAATTAAATCAGGCGCAGGCTACGACGCTGATTTTGGTCACTCACGATGATGTGCTGGCTAATCGCTGCGGCAGACAGCTGCGCCTTTCGGCAGGGCGGGTCGTGCAATTGGAACAGTAACGCAACAGAGACAGGTGACTGGTCTCGTACTGTCTATTCCCCATGTCAACATTCAGTATCTGAAATACTTCTGAAGCGCACTGTTTCTTTTCTTGTTTGTTAAAACAGTGTATAGAATTGAGATTCTTGTAAAAATGCCTCGCGCAAAAAATCCGATCAATGGGGCATTTTCTAAAAATCGTAATTTGGCATGCGCTTTACCCAATGTCTGAGCGAGAGGGTCATCCTTATATCTGAAATCGATTGACTCTAACGACTCTCCCTCATTGCTGACTGGCGTGGACTCAATAGAGGTCAACTTCCTGTCAATGTTGAACACAACAAACGATTCAAAAAAAGAAACTGAATGAATATTTTTTTCAGATGGTTTATTTGTATTGAAAAGACCGAATCTATAGTTAATGCCATCAACAATATTTTTGGAATACGATATAAACGACTGGTTTGAGGGGGCTCCAAACTCTTGCATGTAAGAGGTATGTGTATCTTCTACGACCAGCAGTCCACCATCTTTGATGGCCGGAATCATGGACTCGGCGGTGACCACTTGTTGCTCATAAGTGTGTCCGCCGTCATCGAGTAAAATGTCAATTGAACCAACTTCTTCTTTGAAATTGTCCCAAAATTTTTCGTCAGATTGGTTGCCGATAAAAATCTCAAAGCCGTCCTCTTCCCACTTTTTAGCCAGCGGACTAAAATCTATACCGATTATTCTGGCATTTGCGCCAAAAAAATCTCTCCACATAAACAGGGATCCACCATTCAAAACACCTACCTCGACGAATACGATCTTCTTCCCTGCATAAGGGGAAAACAACTTGTCGTAAATATCAAAATAGGTAGAGTGTTTTATGCTCAGGTAGGGACTCTTGTTATAGGACTCGAAGCTCGACGGAATTTTACTCATTTGGTTATACCTTTCATTTGTTATTGCATTGGTTGAATATAAATTCAATTTATTACTCACGTTTCGAATTTGAAAAGCGCTTTTAAAAATACAATAGCTATGTGATTTAACTGTATAACGTTGAGTGCAATAGGGTGTTGATGACCTTCTGTCTTGCTGGAAATTAGAAATAACTCATGAAACGGCGATGAATCATGGCATAAAAGTTGCCATACTTCTATATTTAACCATGCCCAACAGCGATTTGATGGCGTGCTCTGGATTTTTAGCTTACCTGCAAAAGCAAGGACTTGATGTGCCATTTTTTTAGAATTCTGGCGTTTAAAAATTGTTCCTCGATGAATAAAATATGAATTTATTTCTCATGTCCTTTAATCTTCTGCGTCGCGACTGGCGTGCAGGGGAGTGGCGCGTGTTGCTGCTGGCGTTGCTGCTTGCAGTGGGAAGTCTCGCCACGGTAGGCTTGTTTGCCGACCGCGTGAGGCAGGCGTTGGGGCAGCAGGCGGCGAGCCTGCTGGGTGCTGATCTGCGCATCACCTCGACGCGCCCGATTTCTGATGATGATCGCAAGATGGCTGTGCTGCGCGGTTTGCGAGTGGTGGAGAGCCGCACTTTTCCCAGTATGGTGTCGCACCATGGACAAGTGCTGCTGTCCGAGATTCAGGCAGTGGAGGCGGGATATCCGCTGCGCGGCAAGATAATGATCGATGATGGCCGGGGTGCTCCCTCACCCCGGCCCTCTCCCGAAGGGAGAGGGAGTATCCCCATGCGGGGAACGGTGTGGGCAGATGAGCGCCTGATGCGTCGTCTTGATTTGCGCACAGGCGACGAAGTGGGTATAGGCGCAGCGAAATTTATTGTGGCTGCGCGTATCGTGCGCGATGTGGACCAGTCCATCGGTTTTGCAAGCTTTGCGCCGCGCGTGCTGATGAATGACGTCGATGTGGCGGCAACGGGTCTGTTGCAGGAAGGCAGCCGTATCACCTATCGCATGATGATCGCAGGGGGTGCGGCACAGGTGGCTGCGTTGCGTAAAGCGTTGCCGCTTAACAACAACGAGCGGCTGGAAGATGTGGCGGACGCGCGTCCTGAAATTCGCACAGCGCTGGAACGCGCCGAGCATTTTCTGGGGTTGGCAGCCCTGACAACGGCGATTCTGGCTGGCGTTGCGATCATGCTTGCATCGCGCCGTTATGTGGCGCGCCATCTGGATGGCTGCGCGGTGATGCGTTGTCTGGGCGCTGAGCAACAGCAGGTGTTGGGTTTGTTTATGTATCAGTTTTTGCTGGCAGGACTCTTTGCGGTATTGGCAGGGCTGCTGCTGGCCTATGTCACGCAGGCGTTATTGGTTAAGGGCGTCATGCCCGATGCGAACTTGCCGCAACCGGGCTTGCTTCCCGCGATCAAGGCGGCATTGAGCGGCTTCGCGTTGCTGTTCGGCTTTGCCTTTCTTCCCTTGTTACAGCTTGGCCGCGTGTCGCCGTTAAGAGTGATGCGCCGCGAGATGGGTTCGCCGCCATTGAGCGGCTGGCTGATTTATGGCGCAGCAGGTTTTGTGCTCTCTTTATTGTTTCTGTGGCAGGCGGGAACATTCAAGCTCGGTTTTACTGTGTTGGGCGGGCTGTTGGCAGGGTTGCTGATCGTGGGCAGTTTGGCATTGCTGCTGCTGCATGGGTTGGCGTACACCATGAGCGGAAATATCGGCGGCGTGACAGCGCAGGCATTCAATAATCTGGCACGCCACAGTCGCAGTGTATCGGTGCAGATGGTCATGTTGAGTTTGGGCGGCATGGCTTTGCTGGTGTTGACGCTGGTGCGCGGTGATCTGTTGCAAAGCTGGCAAGGCAAGTTGCCGCCGGATACGCCTAACCGTTTTGTGGTGAGCATACAGCCCGATCAACAACAAGGGATACTGGATTTTTTCGCGCATCATCAATTGCCTGAGCCGCAACTGTTGCCTATGGTGAAAGGGCGTCTGGTTGCAATCAATGCGCGCACTGTCAGCGGCGCAGATTATCCGGAACCCAGAGCGCGCGGCCTGGTTGAGCGCGAGTTTAATCTTTCCTATGCAGATAAGCTGCCGGCCTGGAATGAACTGGTTAGCGGCAGGTGGTGGTCCTCCGGCAGCGATGCACAGTTGTCTGTCGAGGAAGGCATAGCCAAGACGCTGAACATCAAACTCGGCGATATGCTGACCTATGATGTGGCGGGCAGCCGGTTCAGCGCAAGGGTTACGAACTTGAGGAAAGTGCAGTGGGATTCGATGCGTGTAAACTTCTTTGTCATCGCGACGCCAGGTGTGTTGAAGAATTATCCGGCGAGTTACCTCGCGAGTTTTTATCTGCCGCCTGAAAAGATATCCGCTGGCGATGAATTGGTGCGCAAGTTTCCTAATCTCTTGGTCATCGATACGGATGCCGTGATCGCGCAAGTGCGGGACATCATCGCAAAGGTCTCGCAAACCATTAGTGTGGTGTTTGTGTTTACCCTGCTCTCTGGGCTGGTGGTGCTGTATGCGGCGTTGCTGTCCACGCAGGATGAACGCGTGCAGGAAGCTGCGATTTTACGTACGTTGGGGGCTGACAGCGCTTATCTGCGCCGCCTGCACTTGAGCGAGTTTGCGGTAATAGGCTGTCTTTCCGGTTTGTTCGCATCGGCCGGTGCAGTTCTGCTGGGTTGGATACTGGCGCGCCATGTGCTGGATATTCCCTATCGGTCAGGCAGCGGGGTCTGGCTGGCAGGTATCCTTGGCGGCATGGCGCTGGTAATGCTGGCAGGCTGGTTAAATACGCAGAGGCTGGCAAAAGTGTCTCCCTTGCTTATTTTACGCGGAGAATAGTGGCTAGCTTGGACTGGAAAATTTTTCAATTTGCGGATGTATTTGGGAATTTACGGCAACTTTGATACAATTGCGTCTGCTTTTTAAACTTACAACAGGGTGGAGTCTCGAATGTCTATTGAACAACGCGTTAAAAAGATCGTATCTGAACAGCTTGGTGTAAATGAAACCGAGGTGAAGAACGAGTCTTCATTCGTTAATGATTTGGGTGCTGATTCCCTTGATACCGTAGAACTGGTGATGGCGCTGGAAGAAGAATTTGAATGCGAAATCCCGGATGAAGATGCAGAAACAATCACGACCGTGCAGCAAGCCATCGATTACGTTCTCGCACACCAAAAGTAACATTTCATCGCAGGCGGAGTTCATTTGTCTAAACGTAGAGTCGTTGTGACCGGCTTGGGAATTGTGTCCCCGGTCGGTATTGGAATTCCTGTTGCCTGGCAAAACATCGTCGCCGGCAAATCGGGCATAGTCAAGATATCGCAATTTGATGCGAGCCAGTTTGCCAGTCAGATCGCGGGTGAAGTGGCGGATTTTGATGTTACACAATACCTGCCTGCCAAGGATGCGCGGCGCATGGGCAGGTTTATCCATTTCGGTCTGGTGGCCGGAATGGAAGCTTTTGCGGATTCAGGCCTTGTCGTTACCGAGCAGAATGCGGAACGCATTGGCGTGAATATCGGGTCAGGGATAGGCGGCCTGCCGTCGATCGAGGAAACGCACAACGATTATCTGGCCGCAGGTCCCCGCAAAATTTCACCGTTTTTCATTCCGGGCACCATCATCAATATGATTTCCGGCAACCTGTCGGTGATGTACGGCTTAAAAGGCCCGAATCTGGCGATGGTTTCCGCATGTACCACGGGTACGCATTGCATCGGCGAGTCGGCGCGCATGATCGAATACGGCGATGCGGACGTGATGATTGCGGGCGGCTCGGAAGCAACCATCAGCCCTCTGGCCGTAGGCGGGTTTGCGGCGGCGCGCGCTTTGAGCACGCGCAACGATGATCCTGCGACGGCTTGCCGTCCATGGGACAAGGACAGGGATGGCTTTGTCATCGGCGAAGGTGCGGGTGCCGTGGTGCTCGAAGAATATGAGCACGCGAAGGCGCGTGGCGCCAAAATTTATGCCGAGGTGACAGGGTATGGCATGAGCGGGGACGCCTATCACATCACGTCCCCCAACAGCGATGGCCCCAAGCGCAGCATGCTCAATGCATTGAAAAATGCAGGACTTAATCCACAAGATGTGCAGTACGTCAACGCGCATGGCACATCTACCCCGCTTGGCGACAAGAACGAGACCGATGCGATCAAGCTGGCGTTTGGCGATCACGCGAAGAAACTCGTGGTGAATTCGACCAAGTCCATGACAGGCCATTTGCTGGGCGGAGCTGGCGGCATCGAATCGATTTTCTCGATACTGGCTGTTCATCACCAGATTTCACCGCCGACCATCAATATCTTCGAACAGGATCCGGAATGCGATCTGGATTACTGCGCTAACACCGCACGTGACATGAAGATCGACGTGGCGATGAACAATAACTTTGGTTTCGGCGGAACCAACGGTACGCTGGTGTTCAGCAGAATCTGACGAGGATTGAATCCGCAGATTACGCAGATTCACGCAGATTGCAACCGGTTAAGCTTTGCTTTTGATCAGCGTTAATCTGTGGATGGCTTTCATGATTCAATCTTTATGCTGATCAATGGTGAGCCGGGCAACACAATCAGCATCCGCGATCGCGGTCTGCTCTATGGCGACGGGGTGTTCCGCACCTTGATCGTCCGCCAGGGCCGGCCTCAGCACTGGCCTTTGCATTACGGTAAACTTCAACACGACTGCGCAGCGCTGGATATCACCTGTCCGGATTTTGAAAGTTTGACTGCCGAGCTGAATTTCTTGTCGGATACGCACTCGGACGCCACCTTTAAAATCATCGTCACGCGCGGTTTATCTGCGCGAGGCTATGCGCCCGATCCTCATGCTGTGCCTACTCATATCTGGGATGTATCTCTCATGCCTGTTTATCCTGATGACTGGAAAACTTCCGGCGTGACGCTGCGCCTTTGCCAGCTGCGTCTGGGGCATCAGCCGAGGCTTGGCGGGATCAAGCATCTGAACCGGCTTGAAAACGTACTGGCGGCCGCCGAGTGTGTGGATGCGGCAGAAGGGATTTTGCTCGATGCAGATGGTCATGTGATAGAAGGCACGCGCAGCAATGTGTTTCTGGTATTAAAAGGTCGTTTGATTACGCCGGACTTGTCGCGTTGCGGTGTGGCGGGCGTGCAGCGCGATCGCGTGATGAGCTATGCAAAAGAACACGGCATGGCAGTCGAGGTGCGCGACGTAGAACTCGATGAATTGCGCGCAGCGGATGAGTTGTTTTTGACCAACAGCGTGTTTGGATTGTGGCCCGTTGCGCAGTTCGAAGAACGCTGCTGGACGGATTTCAGTCAGGCGGTGAGAATACGCGCATGGCTGGAAAGGAGCTGATCATGGGTAAGCTGAAGGCATTGTTGCTGATCGTTTTTCTGCTGGCTGTCAGCGTGGTTTATTACGGCTTTACTCCTGTGACCTTGCCACAACAGCCCTTCGATTTTTCGCTGAATCAGGGCAGCAGTCTGAATGCAGTTGCCCGGCAGTTCGAACAGGAAGGTTTGCTGGATAATGCCAGACTGTTTTCCATCTTTGCTCGAGTGCTTGGTCGTGCAGGGAAAATCAAGGCTGGCATCTATCAGTTGGATCATGCGGTATCCAGGATGGAGCTGCTGCAAATAATCACGCAGGGCAATGCCAGCAAGAGCCAGGTCGCGATCATCGAAGGATGGAATTTCAGACAGCTGCGCGCAGCTCTCGATGCAAGCCCAAATATACGTCATGACACAGAGGGCATGTCCGATGCTGAGATCATGCAGCGCGTTGGTGTGCCGGAGTCAAATCCGGAGGGGCTGTTTTTTCCGGATACTTATTATGTTGCTGCCGGTAGCAGCGATGTCGACCTGTTGAAGCTTGCCTACAAGACGATGCAACAGCGATTGCAACAAGCATGGCTGGACCGCAGTGCGGATACTCCGCTGGCCACGCCTTATGATGCGCTGAAACTCGCATCTATAGTTGAGAAGGAAACCGGAACGGCATCTGACAGGGCGATGATCGCAGGCGTGTTCGTGAACCGGTTGCGCAAACACATGCTGCTGCAAACGGATCCTACGGTGATCTACGGCATGGGTGAAAAATATGGCGGCACCCTGCACCACGAAGATATGACCCGCGATACGCCCTACAACACTTACACGCGCGCCGGACTGCCACCCACGCCGATCGCGATGCCGGGGCGCGATGCGCTCTATGCTGCGCTGCATCCGGCAAACACGGATGCGCTTTATTTTGTAGCGCGAGGCGATGGCACCTCAAAATTTTCCAGCAATCTGAACGAGCACAACCGGGCGGTTGATCAATACCGGAAATAGGCAGCCAGTGGCAAGTAGCAAGTAGCAAGTCTGTTGCTCTTTCAGGGTTGAGTCCCCCTATGGAAATACACCGCGCATCTGCCGATAAAAAATGGCCGTTGTTGCTATTTCATTTCGGGTGGTTATAATAACCACCATGAATAGCAAGCAAATCATCAAACAACTCGAAGAGGACGGCTGGGAATTGCGCAGTGTGAGGGGTAGTCATCATGTTTTTACTCATCCCGGCAAGCCAGGGCACATCAGCGTCCCTCACCCTAAACAGGATTTGGGCGTTGGATTGGTGCACAAGCTGCTTAAACAAGCGGGGTTGAAATGAAAGAAAAGGAGATCGACCATGAGATTTATTATTGCAATTGAGCCGGGAACTGAATCTGCCGCATTCGGTGTGGTAGTGCCGGATTTGCCAGGCTGTTTTTCCGCCGGTGAAACGCTTGATAAGGCCGTGGATAACGCACGGGAGGCGATTGATCTTTGGTGTGAAACAGTGA
>VFSW01009512.1_pt1 | contig 13869 bp, 15 predicted proteins | sample 5358111 | NCBI WGS metagenome assembly VFSW01 (sample SAMN11554181, study PRJNA540505) | mine drainage metagenome | isolation source: sediment from site ElyBrook_90M | place: USA: Ely Copper Mine, Vershire, VT | collected 2017
ACGATTGAGAAGCAGATCCTGAAGGACATTGCCGAGGGAAACTTTTAAGTCCCGAGCGGCGCCGCATCGCCGTCCAACACGCTCGGGACAAAGGATTCAGTGAACGGCACGCGTGCCGACTGGTAGGTCAGCCCCGCCAAACCCAGCGCTATCAGCCGACCCAACGCAACGACGAAGACCAGTTGACGCAGGCGATCCTTGCGTTGGCCAGTCAGTATGGCCGCTTTGGCTACCGCCGGATCACGGCGTTGCTACAACACGCCGGGTGGAACGTGGGGAGAGACCGGGTGCAGTGCATCTGGCGGCCGGAAGGATTGAAAGTACCGGCCAAACAGAAACCGCGCGGACGATTGTGGCTCAACCACGGATCCTGCATCCGGCTCCGACCGGAAAAGCGAAATCACGTGTGGAGTTATGATTTCGTAGAAGCGCGCACGCACGATGGCCGCAGTTTACGGCTGCTGAACGTCATCGACGAGTTCACCCGGGAGTGCCTGGCCATCCGCGTGGCCCGGAGGCTGAACAGCTATCACGTGATCGAGACGCAGGGCGAGTGCATGCTCAAGCACGGTGTTCCCGAACATGTGCGATCCGACAACGGTGCGGAAATGTGATGTCAGCGGGGCGCGTACGAAACTGGCTCCATTCGCTCGGAGCCAAACCGCTCTCGGATCATCAGACGGGCGACACGAGTGGTGTTTCGCGGCGACCCTGAAGCCGGCTGTCCTGCAGCGGTACGGTAGCCCCCTCCAGCGCTACTTTGAAGCTGGTTTGCTGGCCTCGCCCATCATAGGGCAGTTCTTCATCTGCCCCGCCATGTTTTGCATCATATCGCCCTGTCCCATCATTTTGCCGCGCATCTGATCGAGTAAGGCGGCGTGTTCCGCGAGCAGAGCCTTCAACTTGGCCGGATCTTTTTCGCTGTTGATAGCCGTCATGCTCTGCATCATCTTACTCATTAGTTGGGACATGTCCTGATGCTGTGCCATCATCTGGCCCATCATCATCCCGCCGCCCATCATCCCGCGCCCCATGGGGCCGGACTTGTCCTGCGAGGGATTGCTCTGCTGCTCGGCGACAACGACCGTCGAGAATAGGGCCAGGGTTGCCAAAGCCAATATCCCGATTACACTCCTGTGACTCATGATGAACCTCCTCTTCAGTGAGCGCCCCATAAGAGAAGGCGCGACCATCGTTCCAATTGCATTTGACGTGCCAACCCGCGAAAGGAGAGGTCTAGAGCCGTGGCTAGGCTAGCCGGTCTCATAGAAGCGCGTGATCCGCGAAGCCCTTCAGGTCTATGCGTGAAATCGCGCACCCGGGCGAAAGGATCTTGTGATACGCGCGGAAGGGTGAGCCAGTTCGAACGTCATTCAGGACTTCAGAGGACAATCCGTCCGTAAAGCTGCGCCAAACGGCGCAAGTGGGGATTGATCCACCGGCATGTTTCATCCGTCCTTCTGGCACAAAACCTGCATTTTCAATGCCGGGTCTTGGCTGCTCAGTTGCTCTTAGTGGCCGTACGTTGTTTTGTTTTTGAAAGGTTATATTCATGCAGCCAAGATTTTTCGCCCTGTTAATTGCGACAGTAGCGGCCGCTTACGGCCAGACGGTGTCCCCGGCTCCATTCTCAATGATTCCTGGGAATGCGCAGTCCGTGCTGTACTTCCCACATGTCAATGAAGGCGGTACGGATGTGAACAACTTCTGGCAAGCGACGCTCACCTTCGTAAATCCAAATGCCGCGCCAGCAAACTTAAGCCTTTCGTTTTACAGGGATGACGGCTCGCCGATGCCGATTGATTTTGGATCTGGCCCGGTCAGTTCCTTCTCCGCTGTTGTGCCTCCTATGGGAACAAGCATGTTTCGAAGCCAACTCACGAACAAAAGTCCGAACGGCACGTGGGGCTGGGCGTCTGGCCAGTCCGACATCCCCTTGTTCGGACAAATGAATTACCGCTTGCTGCAAAATGGCCAAGTCACCGCAGAATTGGCAACGGCAGCGGCTCCGGGGACTGCACAGTGGACTTCAACGGCAAACGCGAATCTCGGCATCGCGGTTGCCAATCCAAGTCCTACCGACGTGATGACCTATGTAGTCGGCGTCAAGGACGCAGCCGGCAATGCTGTTGGGTCGCACTCGTACCAAATCCAGCCACACGGCCACGACGCCTTCACTCTCAACACGCGTTTCAATCTCCCGGCAGGTTTTGAAGGCTCGGTGAATGTTACAGGACAGACGGCGAACCCGTCGGAGTTTCAGCCGGCTGTCTGGACGGTTGGATGGGAGGCTGGGTCCTTAGCGACACTTCCGGACGGTCGAGCACTGAGCCCGGGAGACCCGTACGCAAAAGCAATGAGGGTTTTTGGGCGCGTTGTGGCGACCGCTCATTCTCTCGGATACACGGCAAATCCTAAGCTCACGATTATGGCCGGCACCGCGCCCAACGGCATCGCGAATGCCTCTGGCGGACTCGATGCCAGCGGCAATGACCAAGTCACGATGTATATGTCCCTGATCGAGATGATGGGCGATTCCGATGGCGAACTGGCTTTTCTGATGGCACATGAAGTTGCACATGTGATGCAGTGCCGATCGGTGGGTTGCAAGACCGCGATGGATCCCCAGATGGCGGGGAACTATGAAGGTGACGCGGACGAGACGGGTATGATGATCACGACCTCCGCTGGATACGACTCCTATTCGGCGGCGGGGGCCTTCTCTAGACTCCAGATGGGCAATGGCCAGATGATGATGGGCGGAATGATGTCTGGTGGAGCCGTGGTTTGGGAAGACATCATGTCAACTGATCCCCGCGGATTCTTCGCCGCTCGCATCAGCAACATGTATCAGGTGCAGAGCCGAATGTGCGGCAACGCCCAGTTCCAGACCAATTGCCAATCCTATAAGAGCTTCATGCATCCCAGTACATCTGGGATGAACATAACGATGTAGTGCAGCCCCAGCTGCCTGCGATATCGAGACCTATGCTGCGCAATACATGGGTGTTGGGCAAGTGCCAAAAGCTGGGCGGGGAGTCCTGGCTCGTTCTCCGTGATATCTGCCATCTGCCGGTTAGACGAACGCGCGGCGGGTCAGAGAGTACTTCGTTAAGGCTGGAGAGATTCCACTGCCTGTGCACGGTGCAATGTGCCCGTAAGTTCCGTTCCCGGCGCCACTGTATTGAACACGGTTCCCTACTTGCGAACGTCGTCGTGAAGAAGCGCCACGTCACCGCATGAACGCCATTCGTGATCGCGCTTATCGGATATCGTGGGAACATGCCTTGGGACACCGCGCCGTGATGCATCGCAACACCGTTGATGTAGTGGGAAAAGCGCAATCCAAGGTAGGTCATATTGAGGATAGCTTCGGGGCAGCAATGCGTCGCATCGAGAATGCCCGCACGATCCGCTCCGAGAACCTGCGCCATCAGCTCGCGCGCGAACTGATCGAACCCGGCGGGTACAGGCGTATGAGTCGTGAAGACGCACTGTCGCCGCACCTCACGAATATCGGTTTCGGTGGCCGCCGAAAGCTTGGCATCGCCGAAACGTTCTTCGAGCAGCGCCAGAGCGAGCAAAGAAGCGTGACCCTCATTCAGGTGGAAGACGGTCACATCCTCATATCCGAGACGCCGGAGGATCTTGACGCCTCCGATTCCAAGCACGACTTCTTGGCAGAGCCGGTAATGCCGGTCACCGCCATACAGAAAGTCCGTTAATGTTCGGTCCCATTCTCCGTTCTCCGGGCTATCCGTATCGAGGAGATAGACAGGAACGCTGTGACCGCCGATGCCCTTAACGCGGTAGCGCCACGCGCGAACCTGCACGTGCCTTCCTTCGATGACAACGGACGCAGTTCCATCCATAAGCTCAAGACGCTTGCTTGGATCCCAAGGGTTCGGCGCCTCGATCTGCTTGCCGGACTGGTCCAGCACCTGCCGGAAATAGCCTTTCCGGTGAGCCAATGTGATCGCCACCATCGGGACGCCGAGGTCGGCTGCGGAACGGAGGGTGTCACCAGCGAGAACGCCGAGCCCGCCGCTATAGGTAGGTATGTCAGGATCGAGCGCGATCTCCATGGAGAAGTACGCGACCCGGCGGAGACCACCCTCGATTTCCGGCGCGGACTCAGACACTCTTGTTTCAACCACGGAAGTTTCCTACCGGTTCATCTTTAGCAACATCCCTCTTACGCTCTCCGAGGAATGGAATGACATGCCGCCGACAACACTCTGGCATCTCCGCCCGTAGAATCTCTATCGCACGGCTTGCCTTTCCCATAAAATCCGGCGTGGCTTCAACGATAAAGCGCCTTGGATGCCCTTGCCAGAGTCGTTCGATCCGTGTATCAATATCACCGGCGTCGGCTGCCGATTCGATCCGGAGTGGATTCGTACGGTTGTAGCCGTTCTCGATCGTCGGTGTCCGCAAGTGAATCACAGCGTCATAGCGCTTAAGTTGCTCCTCAATCGTGGTACCGACCGACGACCATAAGTCGTCCTGGTTCGGCCAGTAAGCAGCGCCATCGATGGTCCCTCGGTCGCACAGAACGAATGCTGGGTTTTCACTGTCCGCTGCCGTTTCGAGCTCGCGCTGCACGTAGAAAATCGCCCGTTGTGCCGCCTGGCGCAGACGGACGCTCTCACCACGTGGAAACCCTCCGCCGAACACAATACCGGCTGCTTCAGGAAGCACCCTCACGTGCTGGCAGAATGCCTGGCGGATAACTTCCAAGATGGCGGTTTTACCGGCTCCTGGACCTCCCGTCAGCACAATGTGGCGTGGGTCGTGAGATTCTCTGCATGCGCAGGTGTTCATTGTTCTCCTCGACCCTGCGAATCCAGAAATGTCAAACCCTTGGAACGGTTGACTCTCCGCCACAGGGCGCTGTATTGATCCTCTTTTAGAGGCTGTTGTAACTGGAAGTGAAATTCCCGGCCGCTGCCCCGAAACAGTCCTGATTTCTCGGTGGTAGTGACGGTAAGATCCAGCGGACCCGCGCTGCTGACGTTCTCGATGTCGATCAGACGCCAGGATCTGGAACCGCCGCGTTCGCCGGCGTCAAAGATTATCTGCTCCTTCCCGATCAACAGAGTTCCCAATGTTCCCGAGAGACCGTGGTCGAGTTTGGCTCCTACCTTCCACTCTGGAGCCGGCTCTGGCGCCGGAACCGCGGCAATGAATCGCTGATCCAGCTTGCCTGTCCAGAGAGGGTACGTCTCGACAGCTAGGTCTTTCGGCAAGCGATCGAAGACATACTCGCGGTCGCGTCCGAGTTTCCACTTCGAGTCCTCGTAGGTGAGAATGCGAAGTTCGGACGGGCTGGCGGTGAGTTGTTGGATCTCTTCATAGCGCCAACTTCGCGAGTCGGTTTTACCTTTCTTCCCGTGCTCCTCAAACGAGATCTCTTCTGGAGTGATTTGCAACGTTCCCATTGCGCCCTTACGCCAATGTTGATGACGGACCTCGAACGTGTAACTTTGCGCCGAGGCTGTGGGCGGGGTTACACCGAAGAGCAGGAGGCCGGACAGCCCTAAGCTGGTAACGCTTAGGCCGGAGAGAGAGTTCGCTTTACTTCGAAGTGCCATTTCCATACCTCATAAATTGCCGGATAAACCACCAGTTCCAGGATGAAAGAAGTGAAGATGCCGCCGATCATGGGCGCGGCAATGCGTTTCATCACGTCTGCGCCCGCACCCGTGGACCACATGATCGGGACCAGTCCAAGGAACATGACAGCCACAGTCATCACTTTCGGCCGGATTCGTTTCACCGCACCGTGCATGATTGCTTCCCGCAAACCCGCAAGGCTGGATAGCCGTCCTTCTTTCTTCGCTTGCTCAAATGCAAGATCGAGATACAGCATCATGAACACGCCTGTTTCCGCATCCACGCCCATAAGAGCAATCAGGCCAACCCAGACGCCGATGCTCATGTTGTATCCCAGGACATGCAAAAACCAGATGGCGCCCACCGCCGAGAAAGGAACGGCCAGGAGGATGATCAAAGTTTTGGCGAGAGACTTGGTGTTCACATAGAGAAGCATCACAATGACCGCTAGCGTCACTGGCAGCACAATGATCATGCGCTGCCGGACCCGCTCCATCGCTTCGTATTGGCCACTCCAGGTCAGCGTGTATCCAGTCGGCAGGGTCAGCTTGTCGCGGAGCAGCTTCTTGGCTTCCTGCACATAGCCACCCACATCGCGGCCCGTAATGTCCACGTAGACATAACCATTGAGTAATCCGTTTTCATCGCGAATCATCGAGGGGCCCGCGGCCAACTCGACCGAAGCGAGTTCCGAGACCGGAATCTGCGTCTGGCCGCCCATGACGGGAACAAGCACCCGCTCCAGTTTGTTCATGTCGCTGCGGAGGTCGCGAGAATACCGGACGTTGACTGGATAGCGCTCTCTGCCCTCGACGGTAGTTGTGACATTCTCCCCGCCGATAGCATTCATGACCACCGACTGCACGTCGTCAATCGAAAGCCCATACCGCGCAATCGCATCGCGATTCCATTTGAAGTCCAGGAAATATCCGCCTCCGGTCCGCTCCGCGAATACGCTTCGAGTGCCCGAAATCTGCGGAATGAGGCCTTCGATCTGCGTCCCCAAACGCTGAATCTCGTTGAGGTCGGATCCGTAGATCTTGATCCCGATCGGCGTTCGCACACCGGTAGTGAGCATGTCGATGCGCGCTTTGATGGGCATGGTCCAGGCACTGGCAACCCCCGGCAATTGCAGCGCCTCGTTCATTTGATCCACCAATTGCTCGGTGGTGACGTGATCCGGTTTGAAGCGGCTGAAAATCGACCCTGTCCAGTGCGGCCAGGACGAGTACCATGTCTCGATCTTCGGCCACTCCGACTGAGGTTTGAGAAGAATGACCGTTTCCATCATTGAGAAGGGCGCCGGGTCGGTAGATGTCTCGGCCCGGCCGGACTTTCCCATGACACTCTGAACTTCTGGGAACTGCCCGATAATCTGGTCTTGCACTTGAAGGAGCTTCTCGGCCTCTGTAACCGAGATTCCAGGCAGCGTCGATGGCATATACATCAATGAGCCTTCATCGAGAGGCGGCATAAACTCAGAGCCGAGCTTTAGATAAACAGGCACAGTGATCGCAACCATCGCGATCGCCGCCGCAATCACGAACCACTTCCACCTTAAGGACCAGGCGCACACTGGCTCGTACAAGCGGATGAGTACCCGGCTGATGGGGTGATTCTCTTCCGAATGGATCTTGCCAACAACTACGGCGTTGAGTAAACTGCTGAACCAGCGCGGCCGAAATTGGAACTGCTTCATGTGGCCGACGAGGAGCAGCATAACTGGGCCCAGCGTGATTGCAAGCACGGCGGCCACAATCATCGTGAAAGTCTTCATGTAAGCCAGGGGCTTGAAGAGGCGTCCTTCCTGCGCTTCCAGCGTGAGAACCGGAATGAAGGAGACCGCGATCACCAGGAGGGCAAAGAAACTTGGGCCGGATACTTCCTTCGCAGCCTCTATCACCACCAAGTGGTAGTCCTGCTTTTCTCCCTCACGTTGCCAGACCTCAAGTTTTTTGTGCGTTTGCTCGACAACGACAATGGAGGCGTCCACCATTGCGCCGATTGCGATGGCGATCCCGCCCAGCGACATGACATTGGAGGTCAGCCCCATCATTTGCATCGGGATGAATGCGATCGCGACGGCCACGGGGATGGTGACTATGGGAACTAGAGCGCTGGGAGCGTGCAAGAGGAAAATGAAGATCACCACCGCAACGATGATCATTTCTTCGGTGAGCGTCTCTTTCAAGTTTTCGATGGAGCGCAGGATCAGATCTGACCGGTCGTAGGTGCTGACAATTTCCACGCCCTTCGGTAGACCAGGCTTGATATCCTGCAGCTTCGCCTTGACCCGATCAATCACTTGGAGGGCATTCTCGCCTTGACGCATGACAACAATGCCGGCGACCGTATCTCCATTCCCGTTGAGGTCAGCCAGGCCCCGACGGATATCCGGACCCAGCGTTACATTCCCGAGATCCTGCACGCGGATCGGCACACCGCCCTGTGTGGAGCCCACCACGATCTTGCCGATATCTTCCTCAGAACGCGCGTAGCCACGGCCCCGCACCATGTACTCGGCGCCGCTAAACTCTACGAGCCGTCCCCCCACATCATTGTTTCCTCCGCGGACCGCTTCGACGACCTTCATGATGGGCACGTTGTACGCTTGCAGCCGATTGGGGTCGACATTGACCTGATACTGGCGCACAAATCCGCCGATGGGCGCTACTTCGGCCACACCCGGGACTGACCGTAGCTGGTATCGCAGGAACCAATCCTGCAGAGAACGCAGTTCCGCCAGGCTGTGCGTCCCGCTCTTATCGACCACTGCATATTGGAAAACCCATCCGACGCCCGTCGCGTCCGGTCCAAGCTCGGTGGTCACTCCCTGTGGCAGGCGCGGCAGTACGGATGACAAGTATTCGAGCGTGCGCGACCGTGCCCAGTAGATGTCAGTTCCTTCTTGAAAAATGATGTACACGTAGGAATAGCCGAAGTCCGAGAAACCTCGAATGTCCTTGACCTTTGGCGCGCCCAACATGGCCGTCACAATCGGGTACGTGACCTGGTCCTCCATGATGTCGGGACTGCGATCCCATCGGGAGTAGACAATGACCTGCGTATCGCTAAGGTCCGGAAGCGCATCCAACGGAACGTTCATCATGGACCAGATGCCGACCGCAACGCCCACCGCGGCCAAGATAAGTACCATGACCTTGTTCTTGCCGCAGAGTTCAATGATGCGGTTGATCATTTCTGTTGCACCATGCCCGGCATGTCTTTCATGTCCTGTTTGCCAGGTATAGACGCCGGTTTCGAGGGTACCTGCGGAGGCGGAGACTTGTCTCCTGAGGATTTAGGCCCCGCCATCCCTGGCATTCCCGGCATGCCGCCCATGCCGGATGCGGCGGATTTCATCTGACTCTCGGAATCGATTAAGAACGTTCCGGAGACAACGATGCGCTCGTCTGGCTTCAAACCCTTCAGGATTTCGATCCGATCGCCGAGATGTTCTCCCGTCTCCACTTGGCGCGGCTCCAGGTAGCCATTCCCGTGGTCGACAAACACGGTCTTCTTCAAGCCGGAATCCAGCACCGCGTCCGCGGGTACAGTTACTTGCCGGGGCAATGCAATGCTGAAATTCACCTCGACGAACATATCCGGCTTCAGAGTCATGCGAGGATTCTCAGCGTCGATACGGATTTTCAGCGTTCGTGTCGTTGGATCGATCTGAGGCTGAATGTAGTCCACCCTCCCTTTGAGTACACTGGCCGGCCCATAGGACGACGTAATATTCACGGGCTGATTCAGCCGCACCAAGGACGCTTCTGCCTCAAATACGTCCGCCATGATCCAGACCCGGCTGAGATCCGTGATCGTGTACAGCTCCGTATCCGGGGTGATACGTTGTTTTGGGAAAGCGTTGCGTGCAGTGATGTACCCGCTCGCTGGTGAGTAGATTGTGATGTTCGTTACAGGCTTCCCAGTGCGGGTGATTTCGTCGATCTGATCGTCAGTTAGGTCCCACAATGTCAGGCGTCGCCGGGTCGCGGCCAGAAGCGAATCACTTTGGGTCAGTGCGCCTCGCAGAGTGCTGGCCTTCATCAGGTCCTGGCTTTTGAGGGCCAGCAAAAACTCTTCCTGTGTAGCCAGCAAATCGGGGCTATATAGCGTCAGCAGGGGTTGATCTTTTTCTACAACCTTGCCAGTGAAATCTACGAACACCTTATCGATCCAGCCTTCTACCCGAGTGTGCACATGGGCGATACGCTGCTCGTCTGGCATGATCTTTCCGACCGCCCGGATCGTTTTTATGGACGTACCGATCGAAGGCATACCATATTTCACTCCGATCAATTGCTGCTTCCTGGGACTGACCTGGATTGTTCCCATCGGCACGCCGGGCGGTATATCCGGTTTGGCCGGAACACCGGAGGGTTTTTCCACTGATGCTTGTGCTATACCGGGCACTTCATACCAGCGGCGGTACCCGTAACCGGCGACGAACACGGCCGCCATCACAGCTAAGAAGAGTAAGACACGGAGAGCTTTCATGACTGTACCCTCATGGGAGAACCGGTGCTCCGATCATTTCTTCGATCCGGCTTAAAGACATGTAGTAGTTCTGAAGCTCCTCGTAGTAGTTGAGTTCGAACTCCAGGACCGACATGTAGTTCGTGAGCACGGACAGGAAGTCAACGGTCCCGGTTTCGTAGGATGACATGGAAGACTCCAGTGCCAAACTGGCCTGCGGGACGGTGGTGCTTGCATACAGTTGAAGCAATTTCCAGGACGCCTCGGCGGCAAGAAACTCATCTTGAATCTGAAAGTGGAGATTCTGATTGGTTGCCTCATAAGATCGCCGAGCTTGCGCAAGCATCTGCGTCTGCTCGGTAAGAGCCGCGTGCTGCTTGTGGCGGTAGAACAACGGGACCGTGATATCAACGCGCCCCTGGTACATCGGTGACATTGAACCCTGGTTGAAATAGCCGCCCGAAATGGTGAAATCCGGGAAGTAGTCCTTATGGGCGAGGTTGACTGCCAGTTCGGAGCGTTCGATCATCCGCTGATCCCGCGTGAGCATTGGCGCCTGACGCGACGCGAGGGCAAACAACTCATCCAGAGACCGCACGGACTGTATCGCCTGAAGCTCCGGAGGGCGGCCGAGGGGCTGGCCGGGGCGCCGATTGAGCAGCGCGTTCAATTCGGCCTGCCGCGCGGCCTTGTCGCGTTCCAATTGGATCACTCTGGCAGCGAGTATGGAGACCTGAGTTTGCGTCTTGAACACGTCCTGTTGAGCGGCGCGGCCGACGGAGTAACGGGCTTCTGTAATCTTTAGGAGCCTGTCCAACAAGGTCTGGTTCCGTTCGAGTACAGGAATCGCCGAATAATCGTAGGAGAGTCGGTAAAACGCCTGTTTGAGCCGGGACAGTATATTAAGCTGCGCGGCCTGATAGCTTTGAAACTCGGCTTCTGCATCCTTTGCGGCCATCTCGCCGCGGAGTTTTCGCTTACCCGGGTACGGGACTTCTTGAGTGACCATGAACCCTATAGAGGATGTCGGGCTCACACCGAGCTGGGCGCCGGGCAGTGGATTGCCGTTGCTCGTCCAGCCGGGCGAGAACATTGGATCCGGCAAACTGCTCGCTTGGCTCGGCCGTTGGCGGGCTGCTTCATAGCGTTTCTGTGCGGCTTTAATCTCGGGGTTGTTGGCAAGGGCCTCGGCGACAAGATCGTTTAGGCGTAATTCTTGTCCTACAGCGGCGGACGCGACCGCCAACCATAACAATCCGATCCCAAGCGTGTTTCGTTCGCGCGAGTTCATCTGCATAGCCGAGTGCCGGGATCGGTATCCCGGCAAACTGGGATATGCACTTGGTTGACCAGTCACCTTCAGGCGTCCGAAGGCAGCGAGATCAGAAGGATATGTATCGATCCTCAGCCGCTGTTCCATTCCGACAAACTCATGAAGCGCCCGATCCAAGGAGCGGACTGCCTCATTTGGGGCATATCGGATGCTCCCGGTGCCAGGACGACATTTGAGAAACTGAACCGCGGTCTTAGCTGGTGCGGCTGACGTTGGTGGGCGACTATCAAGTCGCGACAGCCCAATAGATGGCATTAGACGTGCCCAGTCAATCTCGAAACGGGGCCCCCGAAACTTAAGGTCATTAGGCCCGAGGTGATGCAATGAAATTTGTTTTGCTTCCTCTCCTCCTTTCTGTGCTTACTGCCGGCGCATCGGTGCAAGGCTTGGTGCCGCGAACCAGCGGGATCTATTTGACCGCTGCGGACTACGATGAGGGCCGCGTTACGTCTGAAGGCCACTGTGGAGCCAAGGATCACAAGCTTGAGTTGCACGATGTACTCGATAAGCCCTATATCCACATCACGCACGGAACCGAAACGACTCGTTACGAGAAGAGCGAACTGTTTGGCTTCCGCGCTTGTGATGGGAAAAACTACCGGTTTGTATCGAATCAGGAGTTTCGAATTCTTGAAGCCAAAGAACTCTACATCTACGAGCAGAGAGTTCGGAGAGGCCGCGTCGTCCGTAATGTATATCATTTCAGTAAAGGATCGAGTGGCACTGTCCTCCCGCTAACGCGCGAGAATCTGAAGCACGCTTTCCCCGATAGTCACGTGTTCCAGGAGAGCCTGGATCAGGTGTTCGGGGCGAAGAAGGATCTAGCGCAGTACGACCGCCTTCACAAGATGTTCAAGGTCAATTGGCTGCTGATTGCTACGGACACGCCAGAGCTTCATTGACACTGGTCGATCACCACTCCCGGACCAGCCGCCTTCAGGATCTAGGTTTCGGAGAACCGTGCCCAGATCGCTTAGTTCGACGACCGGCATGGACCTTTCCCGTTCGCTGGCACCCTGCGTGCCTGTGAGAACGTGCAGGTGGAATGATCGACCTAAGAAGGGCCGTGCACGGCGGAAAGCGAAGGTGGTCATGTCAAAGATCAAGAAGTTGGTTCTAATTGGGCTGCTCACCGCCGTCGGCTGCGTGGCGCAACTGGCCAATGACCGGTCGTGATGCGTACGTCGGACAGACTGCTCTCTTCGACGCAGTGGCCCTGGCAGCTCGGGAGATGCGCTACGCACGGCATCAAAGAAGAGTCCTGCTCCTGATTTCCGATGGCGGCGACAATCATAGTCGGTTCTCTGAAGGTGAACTTCGGCATCTTGTCGAGGAGGCGGACCTACAAATCCATGCCATTGGCATTCACGATCAAAGAGCGAGCATGGCGGAGGCACGCGGGGCACAGATTCTTAAGGACCTAGCGGCCTTGACCGGCGGACAACACCACACGGTGAATGACATCGCCGAGTTGCCGGCTCTCGCGAAGCGAATGAGTTTATCACTCCATGACCGTTACCTGCTCGGGTACAGCCCGACTCCCACCGGTCTGTCGGGTACTCTCCAAAGGATCGAAGTGAAGGTCAAACAACCCAAGGGAGATCCCCGGGTTTACGTGTACGCGCGAGGCGGGTACCGCATGCCGTAATTGAGGGAAAGGCGATTTTTCACGCCCATACCTCTCTCTTCCTTCGGAGCGTCAGGCCTCACGTTATTGGCTGCCGACATGCAGCGCAAGAGGCATGGGAAAGTGTCGAAGACTAGCCCGCCTTCGATTCGGCACCGCCGACAAGCTTAAGCTAGCGTCGATTGCAGTGGCGCTAGCCTTAACTTTGGGGCTGTTCGTGTGGTGGCTACCGCGTTCCAGCATGCCGTCGAACGCGGAGGAAAGCCGCATACCCGCCTTCTTCGAGTCGGAAGCACAGGCTGCGCCACTACCAGTGACCCTCAAGCCGGAACTATTCCGGGAGGCGTTGACTCTCCGCGCCTATCAGATTGCTCAGAAGATCCCCTCTGTACTTGCTCAACAGCCGTGCTATTGTCATTGCGATCGGGGGGCTGGGCACCGCAGCCTCCTCGATTGTTACCGCGATGACCACGGAGCAAGCTGTATGATCTGCACCAGGGAAGCCATCCTCGCCGGCAGGTTGCATAACGAGGGCGTCCCGCCGCTGGAAATCCGAGAAAGCATTATTCGAGGAGATTGGCGCAGCATTGACCTCGCCCCCTGAGCGCTTGGAAGACTTCTCTGGTCCTTGCTGCGCTCGAAGGCGCTGCCCGACTTCGGGAGTCTCCTGCCTCATTTGGGGCATCGAGGATCTGCAATGGTCCACAAAAGGCACGGAAAGAAACGGCGACAGAACGAGCGCAAGCTCAACGGCGGTTGGTCCACAGGTTGCTATGGTCAGTATGGAAGAAGTTCAGAATGAGCAGTCGGCGAA
>VFSW01009513.1_pt1 | contig 13868 bp, 9 predicted proteins | sample 5358111 | NCBI WGS metagenome assembly VFSW01 (sample SAMN11554181, study PRJNA540505) | mine drainage metagenome | isolation source: sediment from site ElyBrook_90M | place: USA: Ely Copper Mine, Vershire, VT | collected 2017
ACTCTTTCGCCGGGCCTTCCTCGAGCCCGTCCATCTTGTGGCAGGTCGTGAGCACTGTGTCGAGAGTGCGGGTCAGGGTGTCGGGAAGCTTCTGAAGGGAATCGAGGAGCGCCGCTGCCTTTCCCTGCTCGGTCTTGCCCGGAAGCATGTCTTCCTCGTAGGGCTTGCCGAAGGTGGTCTCGACCCTTGTCCGGAAGTTCATTGCCGCTTCTTTGATGTCCACCTTGTGGAGCTCGTTCAGGAAGCGGTCGTTTTTCCGGCCGTTCTCGGCGATCGTTTGCATCGTCTCGCGCAAGGTGCGGAGCTCGTCGACCGTGAGGTCGGCCTTGTCGCGGCGGATGGCGCCAAGGACTTCCGGAGGAAACTGGAAGGCGAAGTATCCGTCAACCTTACGGGCCTGGAACTCTGCCAAAGATTCCGGTGCCCATGCGCCTTTGGCATCCTGGGTGAGGCCGGTAGCGTCGGCGATCTCGCCGGGCTCGGAGCCCTCCTGCGCCATGCCGGTCGCGATGGTCTCTAAGGTCCGCATGTCCTCTTTAGGCATCTGCTGGAAGCCGAATCGGTCGAGCAGGCCGTCGAGTTGTTTCACGAACCCGAAGGGCATATCGAGCAGCGAACCTTTCCGGTTCATGAACTTCTCGATGTATTTCGTGTGGCGCTCGGCGTCTTCGTTCATGCGGAAGCTTTCGCGAACGAGCGCGTGAGCGACCAGCTGCTGCTGCTTGGCCTCGGCAGCCTTCTCGTAGTCACCGCGGGCGACGAAGCGGGCGACTCTGGCGGCCGCGTTCTTCTCCTGCGTAATGAAGCGTTGCGGCCTGCCGGCCTCGTCTGCCGGAAGTTTAGAAAGGATCATCTGGGCTTCGCCGCGGGCGGCTTCGGCCTCGAGCTTGGCCTGTGCGCGGTTACGGGCCCGGCTCTCTACCGAAGAGATCCGCTTGTTCGCGAGATCAAGGAGGGCTTCCCGCTCGAGTGCAATGAGCCGCTCGGAGTCTTCCGAGTGAACAGCCTTCATGGCATCTTCCCGCAGCTGGGCGCGGTCCTTGATGGCCCCGGTGTTCCGGAGGGCCTCGTCGACCATGGCGTCGACCTTCTGGCCGAAGAGGTCGTTCGACTTGGCGTCGATCATCTGACGGGCCATGTCATCCGGCGTTGTGAACCCGTGCTCATCAGACAGCATCTCGAACTCGGTGGCCTTACCCGGATCCAGCTTCCCGTCGAGGTGGTCCTGGGCGACGGCAGCCGGATCACGCCCATGCGTTTCCTGGAGCTCGTCCATCGCGCGGAAGAGCGGCTCCTGCTTCACCTGGTCTTGGGCAGCGACTTCGAACTTGGCGCGCTCATCGGCGAGGTCACGCTTGTAGTCCTCGGTCGTTTCTTTCATCCGCTCTTTAAGGAGCGTCTCTTCAGCCGTGGAGCGGGCCTTGTCCCGAAGCTTCTCGATCTCGGCCTTGGTCTTCTCGTCCACGCCGTCGAGGTTGAAGTCGTGGTTCAGATCCACAGACTTCTGCGCTTCCGCTACGCCATCTTCCGAGCCCAGCATGCGATCGAAGACGCCGCGGATCTCTGGGGAGACTTCCACGTTCTGGAACGAGACCCTCTTCCAAAGGCTAGTCAGCCAGCGCTTGAAGTTCGAGAAAGCCTCACGGAGTCCTTCGTTCGGGGCTTTCCCTTCCGATAGGTACGATTCGAAGGCCCGGGCGAACTTCTCGTGCTGCTCCGGCCCGATGTCTTCCTTCGAGTCGACGCCCAAGTACTTGAGGATCGAGGCGTAGTCCTTCTGTAGGCCTTCGGATGCAGCCCCCTCCCCTTCTACTGCGTGACCCATGACTTCCAGGAAGTAGTGCCCGGTCTCGTGGAGGAACGTCGAGACGTCTTTGCCTTTGAACAGGTCGATATTGAAGTCGCGGCCGGCGAAGGAGATCTGACCGCGGGGGTTTTCTTCGTCGCCTTGGGCGAGGATATTGGCGGAGTTGTCATTTGAGAATTCGGCATTAACGGAGCGAATGTTTTTCGGATCGAAGACGTTAACCGTTTCATTGTCCTTCAGGCCCTCGAAGCCGAGATGTTGAAGTTCAGTAATCATTAATTTCTTGGCCTTCGCTGGGCCGATGTCTTCACGTTTTGCGATGCCTTTTACAATTGTGTCGAGACCTTCAGCGCCGATTCTCATTTTAACGTCGGGCAGTTTGAGCGCTTTTTTTACACGCTCAACGGCTTCCGAATCGTTCAAGTCGAGCAGCTTGTCTGTTCGCAGATGCACAGGAACTACGTTTCCGCCATGCCCCGTGTGAGCGTAACCGGACGCTAGGCCTGGATTATCGGTAAAATAGACGCCTTCGCCCAGGCGATTCGCGCCTTTAGGATTAGTCTTAAATTCGCCGAAGTCGCCAGTGGTGCCGTGGTAGTAGACCTTGTCGGTATCGAATCCGAGTTCCTTCGCGCGCGCCAGCCGATCGGAAGCCGTCGCAGTCGGCTGATCGAAACTCTTAAACCCGCCTTCCAGATCTTCCTTCACGCCAGCCGCCCGGCGGATCTCGTCCACCGAGTAGGAGCCCCGGCCCTGCCGATCGGAGATCCCGCGGAGTGCGCGCACGGCCTGCTTCGGCAGCCCCAGGGCTTCCGCAGCGTCGTCCTTATGGAGATCGGGAATGGCTTCCAGTGCCTGCCGGGCAAGCTTGAGGCGCTCCTGGCGGGAGCCCTGCGAGGCATCCGTCATCGTCTCGGCGTTCTGCTTGTCCGCGGCGAGATACTCCTGCGCGCGAGCGGCGTCCCGCTCCTTCGTGTTCTCGAACTGGTTCACGTCGAGCGGGAAGCGGGCGGCTAGGTCGTCGGCCTTAACCTGGCTGTCTTCCGGTGCTCCCTCGTTCACGCGGTCGGCGAGCGTCGAGAAGAAGTCCCGGAAAAGCATCGGGTTATACTTCACCTCGCGGCCGCTGAGGCCTGCAGCCGTGAGCTTCTGCTGCATGTCCTGGTAGACCTTCTGAGCGGCCTCCGTGCGGGTGTCGAGGTCGGCGTCAGCCGGGACGTCCGCGCCTTTCAGTGCGGCATCGGCAGCGTCCTGGATCCGGGCGCGCGTCTCGTTCTGGATCTCAGCCGTCTGGTTCGGGGAAAGGTCTTCTGGCGAGAACTTCACGTCGCCACGGAGCGCCTTGTAATGCTCGGTTCCGACCATCTTCTCGAGCCAGCTGGCGAGCGGAATCTTGATATCGCCGCCCGTCGCGCGCGCTTCGTCCAAGGAATCCTGTACGCCCAGCTGCTGCGCGACCGAGTCGAGGCTCATCCCCTTCCCCTGGAAGTAGGAGGTCGCGGCATCGACCGGCAGGTAGACGTGCTGCCCGGGGTTGTCCTGGAGTAGCTCGTCCACGTGGTCTCGGTAGACGTCAGGCAGGCGGTCTCGAAGCTTCGAGTCCTCGGCCGTCTTGCCCAAAGCATCGTAGAAGAGTTGCATCGTCTGCTGCTTTGCCTGCGCGATATGCTCGGGCTGGAGGGCCTCGATTCCGGCGCCAGCAGCGTGCATCGTCGCGATCAGGAGGGGAGCGTCCACGAGCTCCTGCTGGGTCGGAAGGCGTCCTTCAGCGGCCGCGGAATAGGTCGGCATGGCGACGGCTTCAGCGCCAAGCTTCGCGGCCGTGCCGCCGACCAGGCCGGCTGCTCCCCCGGTCGCCTCGGTCGCGATACCGACCATGCCTGCTTTGTTTCCTTCTTTCGCAATCTGCAGAGCCCTCGACCAGGTATCGGCCCAGGACTTCGGGCTGCCTTCCTGCATCTGCTCTTTCAGAGCCTCTTTTAAGGCTGCTGGAACGGCCCAGGCCGAGTAAGCGCCGCCGGCGAAGCCACCTACGCCCGCACCGACAACGCCGACGACTGGGTTGACCATTGCTGCGCCAGGGGCCGCGCCAGCGAGCGCTCCTGCCACCGTGCCGACCGCGCCGGAAGCGATCATCTCGGGAAGGTCATAGCCAAGCGTTACGCCCTGCGCGAGATAGCGCTGATACCAGGGAGCGTCTTTCGGAAGCACCGTGCCGATGTTTCCGAAGCGGGCATCCCTATAGGCCATGCCGGGGAGCGACTGCTCGAAGCCGGCCGCGATCGTATCCCAGAAGCCGCTCGCCTCCTGAACGCCTTGGGTGAGGGCCTCGTGCTGCACGACGTTCGGGAGATCGTCGTGCGTGACGGCCATGTTCTCGGGCTGGGAAACGAACTTGGTCGACCCGGGATAGTTCTGCTCCATCATCTGGAAGAACGACGGGGAAGGCGCCGCGGCCTGTGCCTTGGCCTGGTCGATGTTCTTGTCGATGAATTCCGGGGGCTGCCCGAACTGGTTCGCGAGTCGGCGCACGAGCGCGGCATGGGTCGCGTCGAAAAGGGAAGCGTTCTGGTAGTCCTGGTGGAGCGGGCTGGCTGCGTCCGGTATGTCGGAAAGGAATGCGGGCTGCGGGCTAGCCGGCGTCGGCGCGGATCCGGGGAGCGGCTGCGGGCGCGGAGAGGCATCAGGTATCTGGTCGAGGAAGTCCGGTCCCTTTGGCTTAGGAGGCAAGGAACCGTCCGGCTGTTGCACGTCCACCTGGGGGATGACAATGCTGGCGGGATCGTAGGTACCCGGGCCAGTATAGTCGGGATCTCCTTGCACCGGGCCCTGCGCCTGTTTGACCGCATCGATGGCGGGCAGGTACTTCGTCAGTCCGAGCTTGGCGGCACTGTCGGCGCGGTCCTGATCATCGATTCCCGGGAGTTGCGAATCCATCTACTTCCTCACTCGCGGGAGTCTTCCGACTCTATTGCCCGTAGGCGGCGTGTTATCGACCGAGAAATTCCCGTCAGGGTAGTGCTGGAGCACAGCCTGGACCGACTGCACGGAGACGACCTTGCCGGCCTTCATAAGCGACTGCATGGCGTTGTAGGCAGGCTTTCCGGGTTTCAGGTTGTCGTACCCTCCCACGGACACGGAAAGGTCCTGGATGGTCTGTGGCGCGGTCTGGCCGTTGCCGGAGACTTGGTTCCCGACCGAGATGGCTTTCACGGTCTCGGGGCCGAGATCCTTCTGCAGCTGGCCTGTCATAAGCTGGTCGTTCGTCCGCTTCTGAATGTCGGTCTGGAACTGAGGCGTGCCGGTGCCGGGGATGGTCTCGCCGCCGACCACGGGGATCCAGTTCCAGAAGCGGGACGTCGTGCTCGAGTCCTGCTTGAGGCTGTCGGTCGCGATCTTGACCTGCTCCTCTGGCGGCTTCTCGAAGCCCTGTGACTTCATCTCGGAAAGCCAGGAGGCGGCCGAGTTCGTGTCGGAGCCGAACTGGGTCTTCGCCATCTGCTTGAGTTGCTCGTTAACCCTCTGCTGCGCAGGACTGTTTCCTTCAATTACATTGCTTCGATATTTCGACATGGCTTGGTCATAGAAGGAGCCGTCGATGATTTTCTTATCGAATGCGTTCTGGATCTGCGCCTTGTCCACCGTGCCGGCATCGATGCCATCGAGCATCGCGTTCTTGAATGTGGGATCGGTCTTGATCTGCGGCGGGGCATAGATCTGCTGGATCTGCTGCTCTTTAAGGGCCTGGTCGTAGGTGTCTGTGGCCGACTTCCTCGCCATGGGAAGGACCGCCTCGAGCGAAAGTCCCTTCTGCCGGGCCTGGATCACGTTATCCAGGAACGCGCGGTCGTTCGCCCGCTGCTGCATGGCAAGGTCTACCTTCGCCGTGTTCGCCTTAAGTTTGACATACGCCGTGACCTTTTCCTTCTCCTCGTCGTTCAGGTCGTCGTTGTCCATGACGGCCTTTTCCTGAGCGGCCTCATCGGGGTTACCGTCCGGAAGCTTCAGGCCCTGGACGTCTTGCCATGTCGACATGCCGAGGGAGCGGATCCGGCCCTCTTCCATGTTGCGGTCGACGGTGATCTGGTCCTTGGAGTTAAAGCCGTCCTTGTTATCGTCGTAGTAGTCTTTCGCGCTATCGTAGTCGCCGTGGTCGAGCATCCGCATCACGATCGCGGTATTCGTGAGGCTCGCCGTGTCGGCCTTCTTCTGCTGGATCTGGAGATCACTCCAGCCCTGGCGCCGGCCAAGCATCTCGATCGTCGCGTCCTGCTTGTCCTTGGCCTCCTCGATTCGGTCGGGGTCGCCGTAATTGTGCACGGCCTCGTCGGCGTAGGCCTGCAGAGCCGTCTCGCTCTGGTCGTTGTCGAACTTCGTGATCTCCTGGGAGGTGTGGGTCTTGACGATGTTGTCGATGTTGCTTTCGCGCTGGGCGAGAAGCTTCTGAAGGCCCATCAGCTGCTGGTTATTCGCAGCCTTGGCTTTGAGATCGTTCTGGGTCTTTTCCCAAGCATCGTCGGCGTAGTCGGAAGCTCCCAGAGCGTCCTGGCCGTGCATCTGCCTTACCTTCGTCTCGATCTGCGTCTGGGCCTGGGAGGCCTGGATGTCGAGGTTTGTCAGCGCCATCTCATTAGCGTTCTGCTGCTGCGTCGCCGCGTATTCGTGAATATCGCCGGCTGTCTGCTGTAGGGCGCCGCTCTCTTCCGCAGCTGCCGCGCCGCCGGCGTCAGGGGTCGGGCCCGTGGCGATCTCAGGCAGTCGTGGCGCCTGAAGCGGATTGACCTGGGTAGTGCGGTCGGCGGGTACGTTGATCGCCATTACTCGTCATCCTCCGAGTCGTCATCCTCCGAGTCGTCGTCCGCGTTCTTGGCGACCTTGTAGAAGTCGCCGGCGGCACGCATGCCGTAGCCAATGCCGCGCGTTCCGCCCGTGATCATGGAAGCAAAGGCCATGTTGTTGTCCTGGTTCGCCTTCATCGAAGCGTTCATGGTGTTCTGCGCTTCCTGGCCCTTTGTCGCGATGGCCTGGCTCTGGAGACCAAATGCTGCGCGGTAGGAGTTGATCTTCGTCGCGGCCTGGTCGGCGGCCGACGCGTCACCTGTCGCCTGGAGAGCACTCGCCTCCGCAGCGGATCCCACGCCGGCGTTGCCGTTAGCCGCAGCCTCGGCGCGCACGTTTCCGGTCTGCAGGCGGGTAACTTCGGCGCGCTGATTCGCCGCCGTGTTCCCCTGGATCTGCGCATCGGTAGCGGCTTCCTCGCTCATCGCAGCGTTATGCTCGAGGACCTGGTTATTCATCCCCGCCATTCGCGTGGTGAATCCCGCCTGGTTCCTGAGGGCCGCGGCCTGGATGAAGCCGTTACCTATCGACTGCGTTCCCTGTAAAGCTGTGCTTGCGCCTGCGGTAGATCCCATCAGGCACCTCCTTTAAATGGCATGAAGCCGCTCGGCGCGATGGCGAAGATGGTGACCGGCAGGGGATCAACCTGCCGGATGAAGACCCGGCCGTTCGAGTTCCAGTGCGGCTCGATCAGCGTCTCGACCTTCTTCGCGGTAAGAGCGACTGGCTGGCCGTAGTTGGCGTCGATGTCGAGCTTCGTTTCCGTAAGGTACTGAAGCGGGTTCACGGCATCATTGTCCGGGGGCTTCGGGCCCAGCCACACGCCGCGCGTGCTGTCGTAGTCGACCGTCACGGCCTGGACCATCTTCTTCTTGTCGATCAGGGTTTCCCCGCCATTGGCCTCAATGTCGTTCGTCTCGAGGTCCGAGATGAAGGGAAGACCGACGTGCGCGTAGGCGTGGCACGCTGGCATGATCACCGTTCCGCCGGTCACGGTGAGGACGGGGTAGGCGGGATTGTTCGGGCTGGCCACCACGTATCCGTCTGCGAAGATCGAAACCTTGTTGCCTTCCAGGTGGTCGAGACCATCGAGTTCGGAAACGGCTCGGGCCCAGTTCTGGGTAGCCGTGTTCTGAATGCCTACGGTCGAGGGAATGGCCTGATAGGGACGAACGGTCGCGATCGTGTCCTGGCCGCCCCAGGCCACGATCTGGCAGCGGTAGAGGTTTCCATCCGTCCCGGTGAACCATATCTCGTTGTTGATCTCCTGCGCCGAGAAAAGAGGCACGCTCGAGGTCACCGTGAGAAGTTCGGTATTATCCCAGTTCGTGCCGCCAGTGAGCGTCAGGGTCTTCGTGGGGTCGGTGTTTCTGCCGTCGTAGGTGAGGGCCGCGTCCATGAAGACCGCGTCCTGTACGTTCGTAAACTCCCGCTCGACCATGCGCTCCATGTAGCGCACCTGCTGCCCGTTCTGTGTGCGAAGCACGATAAGGTAGACGGCCTCTTCGAGGCCCTCCTGGATGCAGCACACGTCTTCGACAAAGCCATTCGTGTCGTGGTGGTGCCAGGCCAGTATCTTCTGCTCGGGCAGGTAGGTGAGGCCGAGGAGCACGCCATCGTCTCGGACGACCCAAAGGATCGAATGCGGCACCTGCTGGTAGGCCATCTGCACGATCGTGTGGTTATAGAATAGGTGGTCGGCGAAAGCCGTGAGGTCGATGTCCTCGTACCCGGCGCGGTTCCCCACTCCGAAGTACATGTTGAACCCCAGGGAGCGAACAAATGATCCACGCTCCTGCACGTATATCGCCTTGTTTCCTATCACGACGGGCCAGACATTCTTGGTTGCCCCGTTGTAGCCGAATTGGCGCGGGATGCAGGAAGTCGGTGTGATGCTCTGAGTGATGGCATCGCCCTGGACGATGAACTCGCCGGAGTCGGCGAAGATCACGAGGCAGCCGATGTCTACGAAGTGGCGGATCCCGCTCGGGCGTTTTCCCACGACCTGCGACAAGATCGAGTCGTCCGCAGCGGAGGGGAAGCTTCTGGTGAAGTTCTGCCGGTAGCCGATGCGGCTGGCGTACCAAGCTTGGATGTTGAACGAGAAGTTTCCTAGGAGCGTACGGCCCTCGAATACGCCGCATACCTTGGGGAAGGTGCCGGCAGTGGTATTGAGTTCAACCCTGCTCTCGGGGGGGGAAGCGCCGGAAGCGCTCGGGATGGTCAAACCGCCGTCCGTGAAAGAGTTCGTTGTCGAGAAGCCGAGGTAGAAGAGAATCCCCTGCTCCATCATGTAGACGTTGTAGCCCTTGATGGTGCCGCTCGCTCCGGCGGCGAACGTGGAAGCAGTCCAGCTGATTACGACCGGAACTGCTGGCGGTCCCGCCTGGCTCTGCGGTGACACGACTGTCGCAGGCAGGCTCTCCTCAAGGTCGGTCGTGATCGCCGTTACACCGTAAGTCGTATTAGGCGCCGTGCTTGTGGTGGCTGCCGCCAAGCCAGTCGGCGCGTTGATTCTGGGTAGCCCGTAGCGGGTCGGAGTCGAGGCATCGACCGGCCATGCGGTGAGCGTCCAGACCGTAGCGCTCACCTGGACGAGTTCCATCGGGAGAACGCTTTGGTGCGTGATCAGCATCCGCCCCGAGTCCTGCCAGAAGGTGAACTGCCCACGGTTCAGCAGGCCCGTCGTATACGGGGTCGGTATCGAATACTCGTACCCGCTCATCTGGTACCAGTAGGTGGCGTTCGGCGGCTGCTGATTCGAATGCGCCAGGATGCAGTAGTAGTTCGTGCCCTGGTAGTTGGCTACCTGGCCGATCGTATAGCTAGTGCCTGAGTTCCAGTCTAGCGGCGCGTCGACCGTGACCAGCTTCCCGTTCGCCGTGAAGCGGATGAAGCCGTTCCCGAACTCGAGCACGTAGGCGGTCTGGGTATCCTGAGACAGCCATGGGACCAAGATCGTGTTCGCGCCGATCGGCGGCCCAGCGTCGTCGTAGGGTCCGATGCCAAGCTGATTGATCTGCATCGCGCCATAGACGTAGTTCGTCCCGGAGCGATTGCTAGCTCCTCCGTTCTTTCGAACGAAGAAGTTCCGCATCGTCCTTACGGACTCCGGATATCGGTCAAGGTTCACCTGGTTACGAAGCGCAGGCGAGAGCTCACCCTGACAGAGTGATCTTTGAACAATCGCCGTCAATTACTTATTCTCCGGGTAGAGCTTCGATGCCTTCTTCGAATCGCTCTCCTCAAGGCCTAGGGCAAGGGCCGTTATCTGAAGTTCCATGCTCTTATTGTCGTTGTCGCCATCAGGGTCTCCCGGGTCGGAGCTCTCATTACGCGCCGACACCTTCACCTTGGCGGTGATGGTGAACTCCGCGTTCAGATCCGGAAGGTCTTCCACGCCCAGCTTGTCCAGGGTGTCATCATCGAGATAGATGCGAAGACCATAGGGGTAAGGAGACTCCTTATAGGCATGCGGCATGGAATCTGCCTGCTGCTCCTCTGGAGTCCTTTTCATGTCGACAAGATTCATCTAGTACCTCGATAGAATGAGGGCCTCAGGCGGGTCCTCGTCGGGTTGAATTTCGTTGGCGGCGTTGGCTCTGGCGGCAGAGAGCGCATTCTTGAAGAGCTGGTAGCACTCGTTACGGATCTTGAAGGGGTCGCCCTTAGTGAGCCTGGGCGCGATCATGAAGCCCACGTAGTAGGCCATGGCCTCGATGAAGTCAGGCGTCCAGCGGCCCGGGTCCTGGCCCAAAGTGGACGTGTACTCGAGCACGGCGCCTGTCTTATCGGTCACGATCAGCTGCCCCACCTGATCAGCCATGAACTCGTAGGTGACCCGCGTTTCGCGCGCATCGGTGCGCCAGCGAGAACTTATCTTCCTGGCCTGAAGGCAGTCAGAAGGATAGCGGTAAGAGAACTTGTAATCATTCGTCGGATGGTTCGGGTCTCCGAACTGGGTGACGAGCGCGAGCGAGGCCTGCGCCTTGGCGAAGGGCCAGGGGAAACTCTTCAGCGTCTTGTCGCGCGCGGTCGCGTAAACGCGGTTACACGCCCTCGCCTCCTGGCTCTGGTCGCCAGTAAGCGAAGAGATCTCGGCGCCCGACCCGATGGTCGTCAGCGCGAGGTTACAGACGTCGACGTCGGCAGTCTGGCCCATGGAGCCTCCTCAGTCGAATCGGCCAATCGCGATCACGTGCACGTTGGATCCGGTCGTGACCGACCAGCCGCCAGAAACGCTTCGCATGCCAAGGAGCAGCGAAATCGGCTTGAGGTCGGAAAGCGTTCCGGAAACGAAGACGTTCCTGGCTGCTCCAGTACCGTCCTGGATGCTCACCGTTCCGGCTGCCGTGGTCTCGGGAACGATCAGCATCTCCTGCAGGATGTCTCCCTTCTTTCCGTTCGGCCCCAAAAGCTGGGACGTGGCGGACGCCGACACGTAGTTGTAATCGGTCGTCGGCATCTCGAAGATGGCGTGGGCAGGCTGCCCGAAGAGCGCCGCAAGGATCAAAAGAATCATCGGTCACCTCATCAAGGAGGGGGCCGAGGGTGCACATAACCCCCAGCCCCCAGGAAAAGGAACGGTTACTCGGCGGACTCCGCAGCGCTCTCGGCGCTGTGAGCCGGCTGGCCAGGGTTCTTGCCGGACACGGCGGCGGCTACGGCTTTGGGATCGATCGGCTTGGGATCAGGAGTATTCCTCGCTGCGACCCAGCCGCACTTACGCTGCTTCCCCTTCACGCCCTCGGCAGCGATCTTCCCGTCTTCCCCGAAGAGGAGCTTGGCCCCCTTCGCGTCGACGTAGAAGCCGTCCTTGTCCACTTCCTTCATGTCGAATACTTCGCCCACCTTCACGATGCGGTGTTCGTAGTATCCTTCTTTCGTTGCTTTGACCTTGGCCATAACACTGTCCTTTCTTATGCAGATAAACGATCGACCTTAGTCGATCGTGTAGTTCTTCGAGTAGGCGTTCCACTGCGCGATGTTCTCGCAGATGAAGGCCGTGACCTTTCCGGTCGTGAGCGTTCCCGCGCCGCCAGCCGTGGTGTAGGTGAGGCTATTGAAACGCTCCTGCTCCGGAGCGCCGCCAGGAACGAGCGGGGCCACATAGGCGTTTCCGAGCGCGGCGAGCGCAGGGATCACGAACAGGGCCCGCGTCTTGGTTTGAGCGATCGTCGCCGTGGGGTCACCGTTCAGGGTCACGGTCGTGAGGACGGAAGCGCCCGTAAAGGCCAGCGTCACCACGACGACCCCGAACAGGGGCTTGCCCGTGCCGGGATCGCGGGTCGTATTGATACCGCCGGGGGCGCCGGTATCGATCACGTTCGTGGAGTTCACGGACGCGGAGCCCGAGATGTCCTGGGCGAGGGAAAATTCTAGGTTAGTATCGATGATCATTGAAAACTCCTTTAGGTAAAATCGTTTGGGTTTAGAGCGGAGCGGCCGTCACCAGCCGCTCCGCTAATCAGGATCAGACGACGCGAGCTTCCGTCTCGACCAGCTGGTCGCAGCGGCCGATCGGGATACCGCGGAAGGCCAGCTGACGCTTGCCGTCCACGTTGTCGAACGTGATCCCCGCGCCCGCGATCACGGTGTCGCGGCACTGGATGTCCAGGTATTCCTGGCAGGTGCGGTTCATGTAGAACTTGAGACGTGCGCCGTTCCCGTTGTTCGGGATGCGGTACACCATCTTGATCATGTTCTGCAGGAGGTCCGCAGCGTTCGTCTTCGAGGTGAGGTTCGCGATGTCGATGTTCGCCATGCGCGAACCGTAGCGCCAGTCGCCGACCGCCAGACCCGTCTTCACCTGGAACTGCTCGGAGTACACGACCGCTTTCGCGCCCGTCACGCCGGCGTAGTTCTGCTCGATCTGCTCACCGTGGTCGATGCGCACGATGCCGGCCTTGGTGCCCTTCTGGAAGATCCCGTGGATCTTGCCCTCGCCCATGCCCAGGAGCCAGATGGAGCAGTTGTCGGAGGCCACACCACCGGCGTCGATGATGTTGGATCCGTTCACCGCCTCAAGGCTGGAATACCGGGGGCTGAGACCGATGAACTGTTCCGGGGACGATGCCGCGCCGTAGAACATCACGCGCGAGAGCTCGATGCCGATGCTCGAGAGGTGCCCGCGCGCCTTGTTCAGGCGGTACTTGGCCGTCTGGCCGCCGAGGTCGGCGAGTTCCTTTTCCACGATCGACCAGGACTCGAGCATCGCGCAGGCGTCCTCGATCTGGGCGAACATGCCCTTCGAGGAGAGAACGCCGCTACCCAGCATCTTCCAGTAGACCGTGGGGAGACCCACTTCCACCGTATACTGGTGCGAGGTCATCTTGTTGGCCTCGATGTAGGGCATGTCCTGAACGATCTCGTTGATCTGCGCGAGCATCTCAACGTAATCGGCGATGTTGCCTTCGGGATCGAACTGCTTGGCGTGGTCGAGAAGGGTATCAAGACCGGGTGCTAGGGTTGCCATAATCGGTTACTCCTTTTTCTTGTATTCATTCGGGTACATCCGCGCTTCTGGCGGAAGTTTTCCCGACGCGCTCGGGTTGATGTTCACGAATTGGTCGTCCTCCATGGCCCTCCCGATATTGACCAGCATCTTGAACAGCTTGGGTTGGTGATTCAGGTTCATGGCTTTCAGCTCGTCGGCGAACTCTTTGCCTCCCCACTTTTCGCAGGCTTTGTAGGCAAGGTGTCCGCTCTGTTCGAACTTCTGGCCACCGACTTCGGGGTCGGCCATCAGCTGATCTTTCCAGGTCTTTTCGTTCAGGGTCTTGAGTGTCTGACTCTGCGACTGCTCGTATTCGGAGACGGCCGCAGCCCTATCGTTGAGGGCTTCCTGGGCCCGGTCGTTGCTCCAGCCTTTTTCCCGCGCGAGGGATTCGACTTTCGCTACGTCGGCCTTGCCAAGCTTTGATCCGTCCGGAAGCTTGAGCTCGTACGCTGCTGGTACGTCTGCTGGCTTCGGCGGTACGGTCTCCGCATTCGGCTTTGGTTCTACTTTCGGTTCAGCCGTAGCTGCGGGTGCTGGTGCCGGCGCGGCCTCCGCTGCCGGAGCAGGCGGTTCAACCTTTGGCGCTGCGGGTGCTGGAGCAGCGGCCGGCGCCGGACTCGTTTGAGGAGCGGCGGCAGGCGCAGCGGCAGCAGGGGCCGGAGCGGGTGCGGGTTGGTTGGGCGCGGGGGATGGAGCGGCAGGCTGGGCCGTGGCCGTTCCTGC
>VFSW01009514.1_pt1 | contig 13865 bp, 12 predicted proteins | sample 5358111 | NCBI WGS metagenome assembly VFSW01 (sample SAMN11554181, study PRJNA540505) | mine drainage metagenome | isolation source: sediment from site ElyBrook_90M | place: USA: Ely Copper Mine, Vershire, VT | collected 2017
TTTATCACCAACTCGGCCTGGCAGGAGATATTTGCAGCGTTTCGCCGCAGCAAATTAGCGCGATGATAGAAAGTATAATGGGCAGCGGTGCCTTTCGTGAGCGGGCCTCACAATTCAGCCAATCTCTCAGGGTCGATAATGACTGCGCCAGGGCAGTCGCTTTTCTCAAAACGTTCGTTCCTTGAAATTCTGAATTTTTTATGGTGCTTATGCGTACGCATAAGCACCATAAAAAATTCAGAACTTATTCTGTAAGAGGAGACCACAATGATCGATATCAAGCAAGCCGTGCACGCAGCCGAAAAGTTCTTCAAAGAGTTATATGACAAGGAAACCCTGAAAAACTTCCTGGTCGAAGAAGTCGAACTGTCTGAAGACGAAAAAGATTGGGTGGTGACGGTCGGCTTCGATTTTGGCGAGGTGCCGGTTGCCGAGCCGGCCCAGTTCTCGTCCAAGAGCAGCACACCCAGGGCCGGGCGGGTGTACAAAGAAGTCCAGATCGATAAAGAGACGGGCGAACCCAGGTCGATTAAGACAAAGAAGTAATCTATGACTGATCTCAAAGCGATTGTCCGGAATGCGTCGAAAGCCAGGCTGGCGCTTCCGGCCTTTAACATCCCTTACCTGCCCATGCTCGAACCGGTCGTGCGGGCGGTGGTTGATCAAAACAGTTTTGCCCTGATCGAAACTGCCCGCCTGGAGTGGATTAAATTTGAGGCAGGTGGGCCGGAGGCGGTTGCCAGGGAGTACTTCCGCTGGCAAAACCCGCAGCACGTGCGCCTGCATCTCGATCATATCCCCGTCATTGACGAAGACGGCCAGCGGGTCGATTACCTTGCCATCATCCGGCAGGCCATCGGCCTGGGTTACCATTCGGTGATGGTGGATGGTTCGCGGCTGCCGCTGGACGAAAACATCGCCGCCACCCGGGCGGTCGTGGCGCTGGCGCATCAATCCGGGATCCCCTGTGAGGCCGAACTTGGCGCGGTATTAGGCCACGAAGCCGGGCCGCTGCCGCCCTACGATGAATTATTTGCTTCCGGCAAGGGTTTCACCAAAGTAGACGAAGCCCGCCGCTTCGTGGCTGAAACGGGCTGCGATTGGCTTTCCGTCGCCATCGGAAATATCCATGGCGCCATTTCAGGAGTCTACAAAGACCAGAAGAAAATCGCCGCCCGCCTGGACCTGAACCACCTGGAGCGCCTGTTCCAGGCTACTGCCATCCCGCTGGTTTTGCACGGCGGTTCGGGCATCCAGCGCCAATTCGTCCTGGCTGCCTTCCATAATGGGATTGCTAAAATCAACGTTGGCACCGAAATTCGCCAGGCTTATGAAACCACGCTGCATGCCTCGGGCAAGATATCGGCGGCCCAGGATGCTGTGTACGAGCGCACGTTCTGGCTGATTGGCGAGTATTTTGGCTTGAAAAACCTGCAACCGCTGCTCATGGAGGGAATTCAATGAACTTGCTTGGCATTGATGTGGGCACCACCGGCTGCAAGGTGGCCCTGTTCTCGCTCCAGGGTGAGATTCTGGCCTCTACCTATCGTGAATACGATCCCCAAAGCCCACAGCCGGGCTGGGCGCAACTAGACTCAAGCGCCATCTGGGAAACGGTAAAGGCCGCCATCCGTTCAATTACGGCTGACCACCCCAACGCACAGATTCAGGCTATGTCGGTTTCGTCCCTCGGCGAAGCGGTCGTGCCGGTCTCGGCGGATCGTCTAATTTTGGGGCCCTCCATCCTGAATTTTGATGTGCGCGGCGAGGAATTCCTGACGGATCTGGCCGAGCGGCTGCCGGATGAACGCCTGTATGCCATCAACGGCAACACCCTCGGCAATAACTACGGCCTCACCAAACTCAAATGGATCCGCACTCACCAACCCGAGCTGTATGAGCGCGCCTATAAATTTTTGCATTGGGGCAGTTTCATCGCTTTTATGTTGGGCGCCGACCCGGTGGTAGATTACTCGCTGGCCAATCGCACGCTGCTTTTTGACATCCGCCACAACCAATGGTCGGATACCCTGCTGGAAGCCGCCGGTCTCGATGCCGTCAAGCTGCCGTCTACCGTTCCCTCGGGAACCGTCATCGGCACCGTGGCCGCCCACATGTCGGCTGAGTTGGGCCTGCCGCCCGGGGTGCAGATTGTCAGTGGAGCGCACGACCAATGCGCCAATGCCGTAGGCTGTGGCGTGGTCGATGCGGGCAGCACCGTCTTTGGAATGGGCACGTACCACTGCATCACCCCGGTGTTTACCACCCCGCCGGACCCGCAGGCGATGATTGGGCTGGGTCTGAACACGGAACATCACGCCATCCCGGGCCGCTACGTGTCTTTCATCTACAACCAGGGCGGTGCAGTGGTCAAATGGTTCCGCGATACCTTCGCGGCGCTCGAACACCGCCAGGCCGCAGCGCAGGGCCGCTCCGTTTATCCGGACCTGTTCGCCGAGATCTCGTTGGAGCCGGGAAACCTGCTGGTTTTGCCCCATTTTGCGCCCACCGGCCCGCCCCGCTTTATCGCCGATTCGGCCGGTATGATCGCCGGACTGCACCTGGGCGCCCCGCGCGGTGAGATCCTCAAAGGCATCATCGAGGGCGTGGCGTTCTATCTCAAAGAATTAGTGGATGCGCTGCCCCCCACGGGCATCCAAATTGAAAACTACCGCGCCGTGGGCGGCGGCGGCCGTTCCGACGCCTGGGTGCAGACCTGCGCCGATATTTTTGGCAAACCCTTTACCCGCCCGGTGATCATCGAAGCGGGAGCCCTCGGCGCGGCCATCCTTGCCGGGGTTGGGGCCGGAGTTTTCGAGAACTATGCCCAGGCTGTGGCGACTATGGTCAAGCTGGAGCGCACTTTCGAGCCGGACCTGCCAAGGCATGCCCGTTATCAGGCCCGCTACCAAAATTATCTCCGCATGACGCCCCTGATGACCAGACTGGCCCAGGAATTGTCAGCCACCTCGCGCCTGCAAAAGTGAACTCCTTCATCGCGCACACTGTTTCAACCAGTCCACAAGCTCGCGCGCCGTGGCTGGGGATTCAGCCTCGGCAAAAATGCGCAGCACCGGTTCGGTGCCCGAAAAACGCAGCAGAACCCACCTGTCCTTTTCAAAATACATCTTGGTGCCGTCATCCTCGCGAACCCGCACCACCGGGTAAGGCGCCTGGCCGCTGGCGATTAGCGTCTTCACGCGCTGCGGCACTACCACGCGCATGTCGGCCGAAGCCGGCAGGTTATCTTCTACGTTGTAAAGCCGCCCGGTGATCTTGTAGACCATCTCCAACAGCTCCGAGATGTGCTTGCCAGTCTTTGCCAGCATTTCGATGATCAGCGCACAGGCAAAGATACCGTCCTTACCCAAAATGTGCCCGCGCACTGTCAGGCCGCCGCTCGATTCGCCGCCCAGCAGCGCCTGGTTTTCGAGCATCCCGGCCGCGATCCATTTGAATCCCACCGGGGTCTCGATACATTTCTCTCCAAAGGCGGTCGCCAGCCGGTCAAGCAGATGGGTGGTAGCCAGGTTGCGCACCACCCCGCCGCGCTGCCCTTTGACTTCATGCAGGTACCAGTACAGCAGCAGCAGCAAATCGTTGATGTTAACGTAATTGCCCAGTTCGTCAATCACCGCGATGCGGTCGGCGTCCCCGTCGGTCGCCAGGCCCAGATCGTATTTTTCATCCCGCACATAGGCGCGCAGCATACGCAGCGCCTCCAGGTCTGGAGCGGGCGAGCGCCCGCCAAAAAGCGGGTTACGCCGCTCGTGTATAAAGGTCACCCGGCAGCGGGCTTCATTGAGGATAATACCCAGCGTCAAATGCCCCACCCCGTACATCGGGTCCACAATCACATTCAGCCCCGCCTTGCGGATCTCCGCCATATCGATAAACGACTCCACCCGGTCTACGTAAGCGTTGGTAAAGTCGCGATATTCGGCAATCCCGGCGGTCATGGCCATATCCAACGGGATCTTGATCACATCGTCCAAAGCGATGCCGTTCGTTTCGGCTTCGATCCGGTTGGTCTCATCCGTCATCAACAGTGCGCCATTGCCGTGGAATACCTTAAGCCCATTCCATTCCGGCGAGTTATGGCTGGCGGTAAAGGCCAGGCCGTAAGCTGCATGCACCCGCTCTGTGGCGTATTCGATCAGCGGCGTCGGGCTGTCTTCCTTGAGCAGGATGGCGTGGATGTTGTTGCCCGCAAAAACCTCGGCCGCCGCCCTGGCTGCGTAATCTGAAAGGAAACGCCGGTCGTAACCGATCAGCACCCCGCGCTGTTCGAGCCCGCGCCGGGTGATGTCATTCGCCAGCGACTGGCATAGCCGCCGTACGTTGTGCAGCGTAAAGCCCTCGCCGATCACGGCCCGCCAGCCGCCTGTGCCAAAATGGATCTGGTTGCGCTCCTCCTCATGCCGCGGGCGGAAGTAGCGCCGTTTTAGAATCTGTTCCGCCCGTTCCAGGTCATGGCGGGTGTTGATTCCCTGGATCTCATCCTCGTCATAGATCTGGTAGTTTTCCACCTGCAGGCTGCGGTGGATCAGTTGGTGCACGCTGGAGGTAAGCCGGTATTCACCGTCCTGGGTCGACACCGGCAGAGATTCAAGCGCCGGCCAGATTTCACGCGCCCTGACCACGTACGCGCCCACGTTCAACTCGCGGATTTCTTTCACCGTAACCGAGGCCTGGTCTTCCTCAATAATATCCATGATGCGTCCATCCCGGTCACGAATTACCCGCCCGTAAGGATAATACTGGTCGGCCACTACGGTCAACAGGGTCAGGTCGGCCTTGCGTAACAGGTGCCGGTTTATCAGCCCGCGGATCGAAGTTGGATTGAACAGCGGCGTATCGCCGTAAAGGATTAGCAGGTCGCCTTCAAAATCCTTGAGCAGCGGCGCCAATATGCGCACGGCGTCCCCCGTGCCGCGCGGCGACTCCTGAGTTACGTAGGTAAAACCCGAACCGAGGTGCTCGCGGATGGCTTCCTGATGGTAACCGACGATCAGATAGGTATCTTCGGGACGGGCCACTTCTGCGACATTGGCCATCACGTAATCGATAATCTTTTTTCCGGCCAGGTCCTGCATGAGCACTGGCAGGCCATCGTCGGAAATCGATTTACTTCCGGCCGCCAGGATGACTGCCTTAAGGGGATGGTTTAGGTTCATCTCGTTCGCCTCGATTACAAATAGGTCAACCTCCCGCGGTAATGCTCCAGCCAACGCTGGTTATGGGCATCGCCCTGGTCGAGGTTGGCGCTCATAAATATTGGCGCGTCGCCAGTGCGCTGCACCAGCAATTCCGCCACCCGCGCCACCACAGCATTCAGTATCGCCGCTCCGGTTACAGTAGAAATCGGTCCCACCCGCTGGGCCAGACCTGGCAGTTCCACCAGGGCATCCCCCACCGGGGCCAGGTCATCCAGCACCAGGTCGGCCGTCTCAAACAGGCGCGGCGTGCCGCTGACGCGCGGCTGCACCGCACGCGAATACTGCAGCGAGGTGACTGCGATCACAAACGCGCCGCGCTCGCCCGCCCCCCTGGCAAATTCCACTGCGGCGGCATTTCTCCCCGATACGGAATGGACAATCACCACGTCCCCCGCCTGGATCGGCGTTTCTGCCAGCACCTGTGTACCGAACCCCGGCATGCGCTCCAGCCGGCTGGTAAGCGTTATCGGCCTGATCTCAGTGGTCAGCCCGGGCGGCAGCACCGGGTTGACCGGCACCAATCCCCCGGCACGGTAAAACAGTTCCTGTGCCAGAATGCCGGCGTGGGCCGCGCCAAATACATACACCAGGTGGTTGGCCTCAATCGCCTCTGCAATGACCTCGGCCGCCTTTTCGATCGCCTCACCCTGCGTGCGCCGCACTTCCTGCAACGCCTGGATAGCCAGTTCAAGATAATCCATTAGTAACCCTTTCGCAGCGCTTCAGCTTCGACCTGGCTCATCAGAATGCGGCCATCGGGACGATTAACACTGGGGAAAACGGTCGGCTTCAAGCCGCGGGCCAGCATGTCTTCGAGGATTCCGGCCACAACCGCCCACATAATCGCTGCAGCATCCAACCCTGAAGCCGGGCAAACCGGGTAATCCAGCCCGGGAACTTCAAGCATGGCATCCCCATAAGGGGCGTGGTTGTCCAGCACCAGGTCGGCCATTTCATACAGATGCTTGCCAGAAGGGTGTTCTGAGACCAGCTTCGAGCTGTACGCCAGGGCAGTCAGCGCAATCACGGTCAGTCCATGCGCACGCGCCTGCAGAGCCAACTCCACCACATTGGCGGTCTTGCCCGAGACGCTGCCCACAAATAATACGTCTCCTTTGCGCAGTTGGTTGGTCTCAAATACATGCTCGATGTACGCATAGGAAAGGCTGCCTTCGTCTGGTTGCGCCGGCCGCGATTTCACCGGGTTGACCACGTTCAATTGGAAAGACAGCCCACTCAAGGCCACCAACCCCCCGGCGCGGTTGATCAATTCGCTCGATACCATATGCCCGCTGTCAAAAATATGGATCACCGCGCCGTTAGCCAGGGCCTGGCTGCATAGGGCTGCCGCCTGCCGGATCGGTTCCGCATCGGCGGCGATTTCGGCTATTTTGGCCTGCAAAGCGGAAAAATACTGTTCAATTAACATGCTTCCTCCTCTAAATCATACAGCAGCAAGCGCCCCAAGGCTGTCGCGGGGGCTTCGCTGCCGGTTTTGAATACCACTTTTGGGTATGCATCGACAAGTTTTTGCTGGAGCGGCTGTACGATCGCCGCGCCGGCATTGACCAAACCGCCGGCCATCACTACGTCAAACGTTTCGCTGGCGGTGAATAACCGCCCGGCTGCGTTGAGCACCAGCCCGGCCAGGTCGGCGGCAACCTTGGCAGTGATGAGCTTCGCCATCGGATCACCCTGGTCCGCCAGGCGGCTTACCAGTGGGGCCATCCCGGCAATTTCAGTCCGGCCGAGGGGTGTCAGGTAGACCAGCGGCACCAATTCCTCGCGGAAATGCTCCGGCGAAATGTTGAAATGCCGGCACACAGCCTCGACCAGGCCGGTTGGGGCCGGAGCGCGTTGTTCAAAGGCGCGCACCGCCGCCCGCAGCCCCATCAAGCCCATGGCGTAGGCGCTGCCTTCATCGCCCAGCAGGCTGCCCCACCCGCCCACCATCACCTCACGCCCGTCGTCGCCGCGCAGGCCCCAGGCGGTGGCTCCGGTAGCTGCCACCAGGCCCACCCCGTGGGGCCGGTAAATGCCGGCGCGGGCAAAAACAACCCTCATTTCTGAATAATTATGGAATTTGGCAGTGGGGCACACACCGCTAAACGTTTCTGCGCCAAATCGCACTCCTACCAGGGAAGTCACCAGGTGAGCAATGTCCTCCCCATTTTTCCCACAGGCCTGCAGCACGCCGTCGACCAACAACCGGACTGCCCGTTCGGCCTGTTCCCGCGGCACAAAATTGGTGTTAACCGCCAGCGAGTCCTGGCTGCCTAACACATTTCCGGACCCATCCAGCAGCGCCGCCTGGCTGCGCGTGCCTCCTCCCTCCAGGGCTAAAAGAAGTTGGTTTGCCAAAACCTAACCTTTGATCGCTCCTGCGGTCATGCCTTTCTCGATGCGATTATTGAAGATCAGGTAAACGGCCAGGGTGGGGATCATGACGATGGTTACTGCGGCGAACAAGCCGCTCCAGTCATTCTGGTAGAACTGCTGCGCCTGGAGATAGTACAACCCTTGCGACAACACATAGTGGGTAGTCGTATCATTATTAGTGATCATCAGGGTATTTGGCAAAATATATTGGTTCCACTGCCCGAGGAAGTTAAAGATAAACATCGTCACCAGGCCGGGCTGGGCCAACGGCAGGTAGATGCGGAAGAAAATGTCATAATGGTCGGCGCCATCCATCAAGGCGGCTTCACCCAGTTCACTGGGCAGCGTTCTAAAAAAGTTGGTCAAGAAGAATATGGTAAAGGACAATGAAAAGGCGATGTAAACCAGGATCATCCCCGGAAAAGTATCCAACAAACCCAGGGTGCGCATTACAAAATACAGCGGGACCAGGGCAAGGAAGATGGGGAAAATCATGCCCAACATGAACAGGTAGGTGAGGAAGGTGCGCCCGCGGAATTCAAAACGGGCCAATACATAGGCAGCCATCGAAGACAGAAGTAAAGTGAAGAAGAGCGCCGGGATGATAATCAGCAGGGTGTTGATCAGATACTCGCCCATTCTGGCCTTCACCCAGGCCCGCGCAAAATTCTCGAACATCCAGATTTTCGGCATTGCCCAGGGGCTGAAGAAAATTTCCTGATCGGTCTTGAACGAGGTGAAAATCGACCACAGCATGGGGAAGACAACCACCAATGCCCAAAAACCTAGCACCAGGTAAATGGCGGTCTTGGACACGATATTGCCAATCGAAAATTTGTTACTTCGGCGGACGGTGTAGACCACAGGTTCAGCAGGTTTTATGGAAGTCGCCATAGTATCCTCTAGATTAATATTCGATCGATTCGCGAGCGGTTAATCGCAAGCTGATAATAGCAAGCCCCATTACCAGGATGAGCAGAATCAAGCCCATCGCGGTAGCGTAGCCAAACAACCCCTCACTGAATGCTTTTGAATAGAGATAGACCGGTACTACGTCTGCCGCCCGGCTGGGCCCGCCGGTGCCATTGGTCATCACCGTGACGATGGCGAACAGATCCATTGCACCGATCGCCAGAAAGACGATGGCGGTGCGGATGGTGTCCCACAACAGCGGAACGGTCATTTTCCAGAATATATTCCAGGAATTGGCGCCATCCACCCTGGCAGCTTCAAAAAGCTCCTGCGGAATACTCTGCATCCCTGCCACAAACAAAACCATGTAAAAACCGACCGACTGCCAGACGACCACTGCCAGGACGGAGCCAAAGACGGTTCCCCGGTCACCTAACCAGGGAAAGCTTTGAAAATTTGAGAGACCCAGCCCGGTTAAAACGCTGTTTAAAATGCCAATCGTGGGGTGATAAACAAAGCCCCACAGCACTCCCACGATCACTACCGACAGCACCTGGGGAAAGAAGAAGGTGGTGCGGAAAAATTTGGCAAAGCGGATCCCCTGGGTAAACAGGAAAGCAAAGAACAAGCCGATTGAGATGACCACAACCGGCAGTACAACCAGGGCAATGCCATTGTGCGACAGCGCGTTCCAGAACTTATCATCATTGAGCACCTTAACGAAGTTACTGACCCCGTTGAATTTAATGATGGGTGATAAGCCGCTCCAGCGCGTGAAGGCAAATATAAAAGATGAGAAATAGGGAATGAGCACAAAAAGTGTGTAGATCGCCAGAGGAAGCGCCAGAAAAACTACGATAAAACTATTCTTTCCACGGTTCATTCGCTATACCTCCTCATATCTTGTCATAGATATATCTGGCAGCCGGACAACGGGATGCCCGGCTGCCACAAACGAAAAGGACCGAATCGTTCGAATTACTTGGTTCGGGTGAACTTCTTGATGTCTGGATCCTTGGCGACCGCGTCGGAAGATTTCTGCATGGCGGTGATGAACTCAGCCGGTTTGATCGTACCTGTCATCAACTCTCCGGTCTTCGTTTCCAGATCTTTTTGGATCGAGCTGTACCAGTTGGGCAGGTTCCACAGAACCGTGACACCCTTGGCGGAGTCGGCCAGGGCGACCGCGGATTTGACCGCTGCGGATAGCGTGGCGCCTTCGGTGCCGCCCATTACGGGCATCACCGCCCGAACATTCTCGGCAAAGTATTTGGCGGAATCTTTCGAAATCATGCAGCGCAGATATTCCAGGCCGCCCTTCGGATTCTTGGCCTTGGATGGGACGATATACGTCTCGCCGCCGTTGGCATTGACCGCGTTCTGATCGCCCTTGCCATCCGCATAGCCAGGCACGTTCGACACGACCATATCAAAGCCAGCCGGGGTGACCGTTTTCATCTCGTTTTCCAGCCAGTTGCCGCAGGGAATGAAGACCGCGTTGCCCTTCAGCCATTCGGTCTGAGATTCGGTGTGGGTGAGACCGGAAGTGCCCTTCATGATATAGCCCCTGGCCCATAGCTGATACAGATCATCAATGGCGCGGACGACCGCCGGATCAGACCAGGCCTTCGGCTCCAGGTTATCCAGTTTCATGAGCACGTCATTGCCGCCGGCATAGTAGATGAGCATGTTGGTGACGATGCCCCAGATGTAATAGGGGTATTTGCCCTGGTAGGTCCAGGGAGCGGCCTTGCCATCTTTTTTGATCTGCTCGCATAGCGTCAGCATATCTGCCCAGGTTTTCGGGTAGGTGTAGCCGGCTTTTTCAAAGCCCGGTTTGGAATACCAGATGCCCGAAATCGTATAAGCGATGTTGATGCCATACGGCTTGCCATCGAAGATGGTGTTATCCTGAGAACCTGGGAACAGGGTCTGGGCGACCGTCTTACCAGGAGTATCCAGGGAAGGCGCGTTCAAAAGCTCGGTTACATCCATGAGCTGCGCATCCCGCACCAGGTCGGTCATGGGGATCAGATTAGCGCCGCTGTTATCGATCACATCCGGCGGGCTGCCTGCCACAAAGCGCGGCTGAAGCTGTTCGGTAATTTTCTGAATACTCTGAACCTTGACTGTGATGCCTGGGTGGAGTTTTTCTTCAAGTGAGGCGGCGTACTTGATGTAGTCGTCGCCAAACCCACCTGCGAAAAAGACGCCATCCACATCAGCTTTGGCAAGTTTGAAGGGGTCGAGCGCTTCGGGAGCAACCTGGAAGGGAAGATTCAGTGCTGCGGTGGTTGGGGCGGCCGTAGCTGCCGGTGCAGCCGTGGCTGCCGGCGCAACCGGCACAGCCGTTGCTGGCACAACCGGCACTGCCGTACCTGCCGGCGCAACCGGCACAGCGGTCGCTGGGGCTGCAGTGGCGGCGGGTTGGCAAGCAGCGACAATCGAAGCGCCACCGACTAGCGCGGTGGAAATCAAAAATTCACGACGTGAAATTTTCTTCATTTCTTCCTCCGGAAAGGGTTGGGATTAGACTAAATTTCCGATTGATTAGAACGTTGAGGGCAGCAGTGTTTAGAAAAGCGATTTATATCGGGCAAGGGGGTTCTATTTATCTATATTGTACAACTTTCTCCTTTCTAATTCACCCGCGAATACAGATGAATCTTCTAAATGATCCGCTAACCTGTCAATGGCCGGCGGGCATTACCTGGTGAAGCCGGCCGAAACTCGCTTTCCAGCAGGGGAGATGTTTGGTATCCAACCGGTTGAAAATTATCTGCCATGCACCTTTCTCCGGTCTAAATCGTAAACTTACCGTTTAAATAAGAGGGCATAGTTACTGGCCATAACGGCAGCCGCCCCAAGAATGGCTTCGTTATTTTTGAGAAGGCCGATCTCGATGGAAATTTCTTGGGCCAGCCGCGGGAGAATATTACGCCGCGCATTTTTCTGTACTGCTTCCAGCCAGGGTTGGCCGAAGCGGGTCATAATCCCGGTCAAAATCACCCGATCCACATTCAGCCCGCCCACCAGGGTGGCGATGACTTCGCCCAGGTAATTCCCGGCGGAGAGAACGATCTGCTGGGCCAGTCCGTCGCCGGCATAAAAAGCTCTTTCCAACACGCCCAGGCTGATCTGACCGCAGTTTTCGGCCAGGATACTTGCAGCTGTCCCGGCTGCCAGGTTCTCCGCAATCTGCACAACTGCCGTGGCGCTGGACACGGTTTCCAGGCAACCCGAGTTGCCGCAGCGACAGGGCAGAGCGTCGGAATGGACGCATACCACATGCCCAATTTCCCCGGCGTAACCGCTGTCGCCGGCGAAGATTTGCCCATTGAGGATGATCCCTGCGCCGATCCCGCGCCCGACCCTTACCACGATCATGTTGACCTCAGACGGATATTTGCCGTACTGGTACTCGCCCATTGCGACGGCCTGGCAGTCGTTCAGCACGTAAACCGGCAGGTGGTAGCGCTCCTGCAATATAGGCCCCAGGGGGAAATTGCGCCAATCCATGTTAACCGCTTGAATCACAATGCCTTCCCGGGTATTCACCAGGCCAGGCGTCGCCAGGCTAATCCCCACCAACGGTTGATTTGAAGACTGGATCAGATGATCGATAATTTCGTAAGCCACCTGCAGAGACTTTTCACCGTTACGCCCATGAATCGGCTGGGAAATTAGTTCGCGGATCTGCCCGCGCAGGTTCACCACTGCCCCACTAAAGCTGTTCAGCGCCAGATCGACGGCAATCAAATGGCGCGAGTCTTCCACCAATGAGATCAGAATCGGCGATTTACCCCCGATCGAGATGCCGGTGCCGATTTCATTCACCAGTCCTTCCTCAATTAAACCGTTGACGATATCTGAAACGGTCGTTCGGGTCAGGTGAGAAATCCGCGCGATCTCAGCCCGGCTGGTTTTCTCATGCTCAAAGACGATCTTGAGAACCAGGCTTTGATTTTGTTCTTTGATCTGTTGCTGGGAAGCCTTTTTCACGGCAATTTGTTATCGGATTGGGAACTCGAAACTTTATAAGTCCACTGGACTAACAAAGTTATTATAACGAAAAATCCACAGAAAATCAATCACCATTTTCACTTTTTGTATAGGTGAAAAGCTCCGCTTTTCACCTATACAAAAAGTGGACCTTCCCGATTCATAGCTTGGCCGTCGGGGTAGGCGTAACCGGTACAGCCACTTTTATCTTGAGGAATACCGGCTCTTTAAAATTGGTGCGGTTTTCGTTTGACATGACCCAATCCGTTCGATAACTTCCCGGAGTGACAGGCGCCTTCATAGCAATGGCTATGTCGATCTCCCCACCCGGCGGTACTTCTTTCCCGATGGCGATCTCTTTGGGCGCGCCAAAGTTATTCCCGCTGTAATAGCGCAGCAGGTATCCGGCCGTCCAGGTGGAGGTGCCGGTGTTTTTCAGGCGCCAGGTTATGGTGAAGGTCTGACCGGGTGCAAAAACGGTGTCATCGACAATGGATTGCGAGACCCATTGGTCCAGGTTGGTGGTCGCCGCCGCTGGGGTGCCACTGGACAGAGTCGCCTCTGTGCTGGGGGACGGGCTGGCCGTCAGGCCTGGCGTGGAGGTTGGCAGGCTTGTAGCGGTGGGGCTCGGAAGTGGGGTCGCAGAAGGCGTCAGGGCCAGGTCGCGCGTGACCTGTGCCAGCACTGTGGAGGCCACCTCCGTGCGCAAGGGATTCAGGTCGAGAGTTGGCGTGCTGGTTGGCGCGGCGGGACTGCACGCCGCCAACCCCAGCATACCCAACAACACTCCAATTAAGGGTAGAGATCTTTTTATGTGTGCCATAGGGTTTTTCCTTTGTAGTTGATGGTAAGACTGTAGGTGCTGGCAAGACCGCTGCCAGCCTGGGGGTTTTCCTTAATTGATTCTGCGTTAGCTGTAAGGAATTGTCAAGTGTATCCTGAGCAACGATTGTGTCATGTAGTCGCAAAGACGTATAATAATTTACAGGGTAATAGCTTTTTCCCCACCCCGCCAACATAATAACTACCCTACCTGGATCCTTATAAGCCACGGCCTTTTTATGAGGAGATCAGCCATGAAAATCCACCGCTTATGGCTCACAGGCTTTTGCATTCTCGTGCTGTTGTTCACGGTGCAGTGCCAGCTGCTGCGCCCCCCTGCTCGCCAGCAGCCGGCGCCCGTTCAGCAGCTCCAACCGCAAGATGATGACCCTGTTCAACAACCGGATGACAATCCAATCCAACCACAGGACAATCCCCTGCCTGCCACTCAATTCCAACTGGAAGGCATCTGGGAGGCCCAGGTAGAGACTGACTATGGCACCGTCTACAGCGAATTGATCCTCGAACACA
>VFSW01009515.1_pt1 | contig 13865 bp, 9 predicted proteins | sample 5358111 | NCBI WGS metagenome assembly VFSW01 (sample SAMN11554181, study PRJNA540505) | mine drainage metagenome | isolation source: sediment from site ElyBrook_90M | place: USA: Ely Copper Mine, Vershire, VT | collected 2017
GTACACGCAAGCGAATCGAAGCTAAAGAAAGGACTCTCGGACACTATGACGCTCACGCTGCGAAAGACGCCCGATATTCTCGCCGAGCTTTCGCGCACGAAACGAAGCGACCAATTTCTTGTTGGTTTTGCGCTCGAAAAAGGGAATGAAGCGGAAGACTATGCGCAAAACAAATTACGCAAGAAAAATCTCGATATGATCGTGCTCAATAACATTGCCGATGAAGGCGCCGGATTTGGATACGATACAAATAAAGTTACAATATTTACGAAATCGGGCGAGCGCGAAGCACTGCCGCTCATGACGAAGAAAGAATGCGCGCGTGCTATCCTAAACTCGGTATTACGATTGGAACAGAAAACTAATAATGTCATCTCTGAGCACTATGACATAAAGAGAAAAACACGTGAATAAACTCGCTGAAAAATACCGCAAACATTTCCAGATTTTCGAGACGAGTTGCTACCTCATTTCGAATTCGCTGGGCGCGATGCCACGCGAAGTCGAGAGGGAACTGCAATCGTACGCCGAACTCTGGCAGCGCGAGGGCGTCGAAGCGTGGGACGAATGGTTTCCCATGGTCGATGAAGTGAGCGGCCTTGTGGCCGGCCTCATCGGCGCGGAGCCGCGCGACGTTACGCTCATCCATAATCTCACCGTCGGCTCGGCGCTCATTGCGAGCGCACTGGACTTTTCCGGCCCCCGTAATAAGATCGTCTATTCCGATCTTCACTTTCCGACGATTTCCTATCTCTGGCAGGGCTGGGAAAGATATGGCGCGGTCACGCATGTCATTGAAAGCGATGGCATCTGGACCGAAACCGAACGCTATATCGAAGCCATCGACGAGCGGACAACGCTCGTCGCGCTTTCACATGTTTATTTTCGTTCCGGTGGGTTGCAGGACGTCAAGCCCATCATCGAGCACGCGCATAGGGTGGGCGCTCTCGTGATGCTCGATTCGTATCAGGCGGCGGGTGTGGTTCCCATCGATGTAAAGGATCTGAATGTCGATATTCTCGCGACCGGCGTGCTCAAGTGGCTCTGCGGCGGGCCGGGGGCGGCGTTTATGTATGTTCGGCGCGATTTGCAGGAGCAGTTCTTTCCGGCGATCCGTGGATGGTTGGGCGATAAAGAGCCATTCGAATTTCACATGCCGAACGTCGATTTCGCAAGCGGCATGCACCGTTTTCTGACTTCGAGCATTCAGGTACCCTGCCTGCATACGGCGCGGCCGGCGCTCAAAATGTTTCGGGAAATTGGGATCGATGCCGTTCGTAAAAAATCGCTCGAGCTGACCGATCGTCTTCTCGAACGTGCGGACGAATTTGGGTTCACTGTGAATTCGCCACGGGAGCCTGCGAGGCGCGGCGGCGCGCTTACTATCGATCCGGGTGCGCCCCGGACGGCGCACACCGCACGACCAGCCACCGCGCATACCACAAAGGAAATTTGCGATGAGCTTATTCGGCGGCGGTTCATGGTCGATTATCGTCCGCCGCTGGGCATTCGAATCGCGCCACATTTCTATAATACAATGGAAGAAATCGATCTGGTTATGCGCGAGATGATCAAAATTGTCGAAGGCCCCATTGTTTCTAAATGAAACAATTCAAACATCCCCTCACATTTCTTCGTAACTTTGCATAGAGGACTTTCCGCGCGAGCAATCGTTCGGAGAAGTTTACGAAGGTTCGAGAGGCATTTTGGCCAAATCCATCGTGAAGGATGGTTGCTTTCTTAAGAGCATTCTTTCGAGATTACAACGGAAATGGCCGGTATTTTCTTAGAAAAGTATTGTTTTCTCGCTCATGACTTCGTATCTTTGTAGCAGTCTTTTGACAATAGCAACCGTAGATGGGCAATCGCGGCCCTGGGTGAGCGATCATTCGGGCTGGCGTTTGGCATCTACAAAAGTTCACATTTTGAAACGAAGAGGATGCATCTCGGATAGCCTCCATGGATGAGCAATCATTTGTGACGGATCAGCGCGATGTAGATTATTCGCCGCCAGAAAGGATAGAATATACGTTTTGGCAGCAAGGTGTGAAGGTGTTTCCATCAACTAAACTAAGAGGTAAATTGCCATGCGGCTTCGTAAACTCATTGTACTTGGTGCTTTAGTAGCATTTGTAGGTGGCATTTCTTCGTGCTCGAAGAAGACGGATAATGCAACCACGGACACGACCACGGCTCCCGCGGCCACCGCGCCGGCTACGCCGCCACCGCCACCGCCACCCCCCATGCCGGATACTACCGTCATGAAGAAGGATACGGCTCAGCAGGCTGTGACTGCGGAAAAGAAGGAGATAAAGAAGGCTATGAAAAAGGAGAAGAAGTAATTCTTCTGCCCTCTCGTGCTGGATGAGCAATCATCCATCTCGACCGGATTTTTTCAGCCGGAAATTGACGTGGCGCGCCGCGGCCTTCGGGCTACGGCGCGCCATTTTTATCTTTTTTCTGATCGATCTACCGCAGGGATTCGAACGGACAATTTTTTGTTCTTTCTTTTTCCTTTTGCTTCTTTGGCCATGAGCATTTTCCGATTACTACCATGAGCATTAAAACCATCCGACTCGCTTTCTTTTTTCTTCTCTTCGCCGCGTTCGAATTGCCTGCCGCCCGGGCGCAGCATACCGTTCTTTTCGAGACCTTCACGAATAATTGTGATCCAAGCGGTTCCGCTGCGGACGCGATTCGAAATGCCTTCGATGCAAGCGTCAATTCCGTCGTTGCAAATGAAGGCTCGAAGATTATCCATCTGGACCACCACATTCAGAACGAATGTGATAATTTGCAAAATACCTATTCCACCCTGACCGCCGAGCATGTGCTGCCTCCCGGCAACGAGGAATTTGGCGCAGTAGATCGAACCGTCTTCTCCTCCACAAGCACCCGCGGAAGCACAAGCGAAAGTGATTGGACGAACGCTATCAACGCACAGGCCCAACTTCCCCCCGCCGCGACGATGCAGCTCGTGAGCGCCACACTCGATAAAAATAATTCGCAGTCGTATGTGCTGCATGTAAAAGTCAATGTCACGCTTGCGCAATCCATTCCGGACTCGCTCATCATTCGCTATGCGATCGTTCAGGATGGATGCCAGGACATTCTGGATGGCAGCACATCGAAAGTGACGCTTAACGACGTGGTCCGCGAGATCACCTACTCGAATGCCAGTTCCTTCGTTGTGGTTGCCGGTGGTGGGGCGGCGGGCACGCAAAAAGTGATGTCGTGGGATCCCTCCCTTACGGGCCCCACCTCCTTTAGCGCAAAAGTCGCGTGGGACTATACGAAGATACGGCTCGTTGCTTTCCTCGAATCGACGAGTGGAGGAAATTTCCAAGTCGTTAATGCGTATGTCCTCAAACAGGATCTGGATACGTTGCAGGCGCCGGCGCCCACGCTTAGTTTCGACGAAAGCTATATTAGCGGCGATACCTTGCGCCCTAGCTCAATCGCGAAGATATTTTTCAACTCCACGAATCTACCCAATGGTGTTACGGCCTATTATTCACTCGATAACGGCAACACATGGCACTTAACCCTGGATAGCCAAACGACCGGGTTCGCCTGGACCGTCCCCGATTCCCTGACAACCCAGGGCAAAATCAAGCTTGTCGCCGTGGGATATCCATCGCTTATTTCGATCGAAGCCGGTACCTTCACTATCGCGAATGCACCCTCGATTGCTTTTATTCATCCCGTTACCGGGAAAGTGCTGAGAGCGGGCGTTACCGACACGATACGATGGACCAAATATTCCGTCGGGGCGGTCAAGTTGCAGTATGCTTTCGCCAACCAGTCCGGCGGATTTTCGGCATGGAATACCATTGCGGATAATATCACCGATACCTTTGAGACATGGACGATACCGGACACCAACAGCGTTGTCCAGATTCAACTTGTTCCGGATAAGAGTGAAGCGGCTGCAACTTCCGTCATCGATACCATCGAGAAGCTTCAAAGCGCGGTTGCAGCTTCGAGCCTATCCGGTGGCCTTGCCATCACCGATATTTTCCCGAATCCAGCGGCGAGTGGCGAGGAAATGGTACTTCGCTACACAGAAGGCCTACCCAAACCGGTTTCAGTTCAAATTCTGGATTTGCTGGGGCGCAGAATGGCCAATAGTTATCGTCTCGATAATCAGGCCATATATGTAGATACGCATGCGCTTACGGCGGGCACTTATATCGTCCGAGTGACAGACGGGGTGAATGTCGTTTCGAAACGCATGGAGATCGTGCGATAAAAAGACGGTGTGGTCCGAAATGTTATTTCGCTCCCCGGGCCGACATAACATTTCGGCCCACACCAAAGGATTTTACGAATGAACGACCGCCTCTTAGAGATCCTTTCCAAACGTCCGGATTTTACCATCCCGGCCGAAGATAAAAAACTTCTCGATATTTTCGTGGAGTATCTCGACCGGGGCTCGCTTATGTTATCGGGCTTCGAGGCTGGGAACGATCCCACATTTCTGTTCACGAACGATGCTCAGATCTATCGGTTCCCGATGAGCGATATCCGCGCGCGCGTCCTCGCTATGAAACGCGGCGAGCCGATGGACTGGGAACGCATTCCATTCGAATACAAAAAGAGCGTCACGCCAGCGGTGCAGCAATAGGCGCGCTCGGTTCCTTTTCGTAGGGCGTCAGCTTTGCGAGCACCTCTTCGATTTCGCGCAATCGTTCCTCGCCATCTTCCTTCGTCCGCAGGCGAACGACGAGCCGAAGCGTCTTCTTCTCGCTTACCAGGCGAACATTTTGCTTACCGATCAGCTCGAAACGGTCGAGCACGTTTGGGAACGTATTTTGATAGTAATAGGCCTCCGATTCCTGCGGCATGAGGATTCGCAGCGTGCGAGTTTGCTCCTCGAACGTGACATTCCTGGCCCCTAAAAGCTTCGCCCGCTCCCGAATACGGGCGACGTGCATGAGCGCCCCCGCTTCCGGCGGCAGTGGGCCAAAGCGGTCGCGCAGTTCTTTCGCGATTTCTTCAAGTTGACCATCGTTCGCGGCGCTCGACATGCGTTGGTAGAATCCGAATCGCTCGGCGTCATCTTCGATATATGCTTCCGGAATCAGCGCGTCGATACCGAGCGAAACCGTCACTTCGCCCTCGCCGCTGAGGCGCTTGCGTCCGAAGGCGGAGCGCCGCTCTCGCGTAAGGTCATCTTTGAACAGCTCGCGGAATTCCTCGCGCTTTAGTTCTTCCACCGTTTCCTCGATTGTCTTTTGATAGAGATCGAAGCCGATCTCGGCGATGAATCCGGATTGCTCGGCACCAAGCAAATTGCCGGCACCGCGAATTTCCAGATCGCGCATCGCAAGCTGGAATCCAGCTCCCAATTCGGAGAATTCCTCCATTGCTTCCAAGCGTCGAAGCGCATCCTGCGAAAGCCGCGCTACGGGCGGCGCAATAAGATAGCAATACGCCTGCTCATTCGAGCGGCCCACGCGCCCGCGAAGCTGGTACAGTTCGGCCAGACCGAAATTCTGCGCGCGATTGATGATGATCGTATTCGCATTCGGCACGTCTAAACCCGATTCGACAATTTTTGTTGCGCAAAGAATATTCACTCTTCGTTCGATGAAATCTTTCATGGTCTTATCGATCGCGGTCGGCGTCATCTCGCCATGAACGATTTCGACGCGCGCGCCCGGCACGATCTCGCGAAACTGGTTAGCATACGAATCGATGTCACCCACTTTGTCATTGATCGCATAGACTTGCCCGCCCCGCGCCAGCTCGCGTTTGACGGCTTCCGCAATGACGTGCTCGTCCTCGCTGGTCAGCACTTCGGTCATGATCGGCAGCCGGTTACGCGGCGGGGTTTCCATGATCGAAAGATCGCGCGCGCCGAGCAGCGAGAAATTGAGGGTCCGCGGAATCGGCGTCGCCGTCAGCGTCAGTGTATCGATATTGGCGCGCATCTCGCGCAGTTTTTCTTTCGCTTGAACTCCGAACCGGTGCTCTTCATCGATCACCAGCAGGCCGAGATCTTTGAAATGGACATCTTTCGAAAGAATCCGGTGCGTACCGATGAGCACGTCGATCTTGCCATCGGCAAGGTCTTGGAGGATCGCCTTCTGCTCGCGCGGCAGCCGGAACCGCGAGAGCGCAGCGCACCGCACGCCAAACCGGTCGAGCCGGTCGGAGAACGTGCGGAAGTGCTGTTCCGCAAGTATCGTCGTTGGCACCAAAACGGCAGCTTGCTTTTTATCGAGCACGGCCTTCATCACAGCGCGCATGGCCACTTCCGTTTTGCCATAGCCCACGTCGCCGCAGATCAGCCGATCCATCGGGTGGATGGACTGCATATCGCGCTTCGTCTCTTCGGTTGCCTTCGCCTGATCGGGCGTATCGTCGTAAAGGAACGCCGCCTCCATTTCGCGCTGGATGATGTCATCCGGGCTAAATGCAAATCCTTCCGACTTGCGGCGCTTCGCATAAAGCTGAATCAGATTTCGCGCAATATCCTTGAGCCGCTTTTTCGTTCGCTCCTTCGTATGCTCCCATTCCGCGGAACCAAGTTTCGAGAGCGTTGTCGCGGTTACTGCCTCGCCCGATGAATATTTCGAAAGGCGGCCAATATAATCGAGGTTGACAAAAAGGACATCGTTATCGCGATAGGCCAACCGGACGACCTCCTGCTTCTTGCCGCCGACGACAATCGTTTCCAACCCCATGAATTTTCCAATGCCTTTATCTTCATGCACCAGAAAATCGCCGCGCTTGAGCGCGCGAAGTTCCCGGAGCGAAATGCCTTTGGTGCGCGCGGCCTTTTTGCGCGCGGAGGCGCCGCGCTCCCGCCTTCGGCCAAATAACTCGTGCTCCGTATAGACGGCGACCCGCGCATTCGGTATTTCAAAGCCATGAGCAAGCGAGGGTTCAATAAATTCTGGCAAGGCACTCCCGGCTTCTTCCTCATCGAGCAAATCCTTCAGTCGCTGCGTCAGGTCTTTCGATTCGGACAGGACGATTGTTCGCTCGCCATGCCGAATGCGGTTTGTGATGTGCTCGCGAATCAGCTTCAGGTTGGCGTGAAAGGCAGGCTGCGAACGGCTGCCAAAATCAATCGTATTCGCGCCCGAGGGCGGAAACGTGGTAACAAAAAATCGGGGATAGGCGGCGAGAGCTTGGGTAAGATCGAGTCCGATGCCCAATTCACCCATTCGCATTCGCACGCGGGACGGTTCCATCACAAACGCGATCGATTCCGCAGCGATATAATCGAAGAGCGTCGCTTCGCCAGCGGCCTCGGATTCGGTGAGCACATTGGGAACCAGCACCAGCTCGCTTCTGGGCGAGGTAGAACGCTGGCTGATCGCATCGAACATCCGCATGCTCTCGATCGTATCGCCAAAGAATTCGAGGCGAATGGGAACCGTCTCGGTAAATGGAAAAATATCGAGGATTCCGCCCCGAACCGCGTAATCGCCAGCCGTTTCGACGAATTGCTTTCGCTCGAAGTGATGCGCTTCGAGCCACTTGATCACCCGCTCGAATCCCGCCTCCTGCTGTGGAGCAAGCGCAATCGATTCATCCGCAAAGGACTGTTTCGGAGGAAGCCGCGTGCCGAGCGATTCGGCGTCGGCAATCGTCACGAGTAAGCTTCGCGCTTCGTTTGGGTGCGAATCCGTTGGGCGTGAAAGTCTATCGAGCGCTTCCAACAGTTGCGCGGTGGCCTCGGCCGTTTGCGCCCGTTTCTGACGCTCGCGTTTCAAGAGCGACGCATGAGCACCTTCCGAGAAAAGCGCGAGCCGGTCCTCCTCGAGCAGACGGGCTAAATCATCATAGAGCCGCTCGGCCTGCGTTGCATCTTCGACGATGAGCAGCACGGGCCTCGAGTCCACCTCCGCCACATTCGCGACGAGCACTGCTTCGAGCGAAGGAACGAGGCCGGTGAGATAGGTCTCCCCTGCCGCTCCCACGCGCAAGGCACCTTCGAGCGCCGCACACGCCGGCAATTCCGCCACAATCGGGCGCAGCAATTTATATAATGAGGTCACGCAATTCGTTATTTTAGTTCCTAAACGCGCCCAAGCGGTGGAAGCGGACGATCCGTCCACCTCCATCGCGCGAGCGGTTCAAATTTACGCGGGCCGAAAACAAACCGTGCGCCTGCTTGGTGCGCTGCCTAATCTAACTCCCGCCTAAAGATGGAGTGGACTTTTGATTGATGCACTCATCTCGCTAAGTCAATCTTCCAAATAAACGAGCGGCCCATCGTGCCGCGTGCGGAGATCGTAGTACAGCACCGTGAAAAAAAGTGGAAGCATTGAAAAGAGGGCGAGCATCGCGATGCCCGATTCTATCGCAATCGATCGGAGAACTCCGGGAAAACTCTCCAGCAGCCAGGTGACCGTCAGATAGGGCTTGACCAAGAAATCATTCATCCAAGTCAAGGCATCGCCGGAAACAATGCTCATGATCATGCTCACCAGCATCAGTGCCAGAAAGACAATGACTCCGAACGCAAGCGTGGCGCCGAAGATCCGCCAGCCTGCGCGGCGCGTAAGTTCCCAGCTCCGCGCGAGCGATTGAAACGGGCCCAGCTCTTCGCTCACCATCGCCGGGATCGTGACCGCGAGGCGAAGGATAACATAAATTTGCGCCATCGTCACGAAGCTGCCAATCGCGCCGGCGACATCTGGCGAAAGCGCCATCAACATACCTTCGACCGACCAACTCACGCTAAGATATAGAATGTATAGCAGCAGCATTTTCCAAACATGCTTGCCGAAGCTATCGCGCAGCGGTTCCCAAAACTCCTGCCTGCGTTCCTCAAAGACCTGACAGCCCAGATCGACCGTAACCGCAACCAGCGCGAAGATCCCGATGATGAGCAGCACGAATCCCAGCAATAGCAAACTGATCGACGATTCGAACCGGGAAATATTGTTTTCCCAATAATGAGAAAGCCGGAGCGTACTGGCATGAGGGAAATGCGAGGTGTCCGTTCCGGGCCACTGCGCGGCGAAAATCGGGTTCTGCTCGGCAAACCACGCTTTCGTGTCGTTGCGCGCCGCAGTGAGATCGCTGTCGCCGAAGCCGATGTCATGCTGGGCCGATATGATGGCATCCTGGGCAAGATTCGCAGTTCCTACGGCAACGATCGCGGTGCCCGGAACGAAAAGAATTAGAAACAACAGCGCATATCGCCAGAAACTCCGCCCATAAATCGAGAGCGTTTCCGAAATAATATCGACCAGCGCAAGCGGACGAGAAGGTATCAATTAGGAATTAGGTATTAAGAATGGATAACAAATTCACCTCCCGAAGAAATGCATCTTCGGTGAGCACTTTCACGCCGAGGGATTCGGCTTTGGCGAGTTTCGACCCGGCTTCCCCACCCGCTACGAGATAATCGGTTTTTTTGCTGACGGAGCCGGAGACTTTTCCACCGCGCGCTTCGATTCGTTCCTTTGCCTCTTCGCGCGTCATCGAGATGAGTGTGCCGGTGAGAACGAAGGATTTGCCGCCGAAGAATTCGGATACGGCCGGCTTCTCCTTTCGAACTCCCGTGAATGGAAGCCCGGCCAGACGGAGGCGTTCGAGCAACTGCTGATTTTTCTCCATTTGAAAAAAGGCCACGATGCTTGTCGCGATTTCCGGGCCGATGCCGGGGATGGCGTCGATCGCATCTTCGGAAGCTTTGGCTATGGCGTCGATCGAGCCGAATTCGTCGATCAGCAGCTTCGCGACGCTCGTGCCGACATGCCGGATTCCGAGCGCGAATAAAAATCGCGCCGTGGGCCGCTGCTTGCTTTGCTCAATGCCCGAAAGAAGATTCTCGACTTTCTTCTCGCCCATGCGTTCGAGCGCAACAAGCTCGTCGCGGTGGTCTTTTAACTCGTAGATATCAGCAACATTCTGAAGCAATCCCGCAGCCACAAGCTGCTCGACCGACTGATCGCCCAGCCCGGCAATATCCATTGCTCCGCGCGAAGCGAAATGCGTGATGCGACCAATGATTTGCGCCGGGCATTCGGGATTCTCACAATACCAATTCACCTCGCCCGGCGGACGCACGAGCGCGGTGTGGCACTCCGGGCAAACGGTCGGGAACTCATATATTCTCGCGGATTTCGGACGCTGCGTTAGGTCGACTCCGACGACTTTCGGAATCACTTCGCCGCCTCGCTCGACCAAAACCAAATCGCCAATGCGAATATCTTTCCGCTCGATCTCGTCCGCGTTATGCAACGTGGCGCGGCGAATCGTTATGCCGGTAAGCGAGACAGGCTCCAGCTCCGCAACGGGCGTTATCGTTCCCATACGGCCCACTTGCAGCGTGATGCCATTAAGCCGGGTGTGCGCTTGTTTCGTTTCGAATTTATAGGCAATCGCCCAGCGCGGAGCTTTAGCAACGAAGCCAATTCGCTCCTGCTCCGAAAGTGAGTTTACCTTGATGACCGCACCATCGATTTCGAATGGTAACTCTTCGCGATGCTCCTGCCATTGCATCGCAAACTCCATGATACCTTCCGTATCCTTTACAACGCGGGTTTCCTTCGAGGTTGGAAATCCGAATTCCGAGAGCAACTCGAGCCGCCGCGAGTGCGTGTCTATCTCCGGCGAGTGCTCGACCTGCGCATCGTCGAAGCGCAGTTGATACGCGCTGAACCGGAGCGGCCGTTTCGCGACTTCGCGCGGATCGAGCGTTTTCAGTGTGCCGGCCGTGGAATTGCGGGGATTCGCAAACACCGGCTCGCCGGCCTCTTCGCGCAGGGTATTCAATCGGCGAAAACCCTCGAGATCCATAAACACTTCGCCGCGCACTTCAAAGCTCGCCACGGCAAGCGGCGATTTGGAATGGAGCACCAGCGGGACGGAACGGATCGTACGTACATTGCCCGTTACGTCATCGCCGGTCGTTCCATCGCCGCGGGTCGCGCCGCGCGCAAGTTTGCCGTTTTGGTAGAGCAGGCTCATCGCCACCCCATCGAATTTGAACTCGCAGGTATAACCATGCTCCGGCTCATGGCCGAGTAAATCATGTACACGACGCGCGAAATCGAGAACCTCGTCCGTGTTATACGTATTAGCGAGCGAAAGCATGGGAACGTGATGCATCGCCGGTGGAAACAGCTTCGTCGGCTCCCCGCCCACGCGCTGTGTCGGCGATTCGGGCGTGATAAGTTCCGGAACTTGCGCTTCGATATCGCGCAGTTCCTGCATCAGTCGGTCGTACTCTCGGTCGCTGATCGTTGGCGCGGCGAGCACAAAATACCGCCGGTCGTGCTCCTCGATCGTCGCGCGGAGCACCTCAATTCTCTGCCGAGCATCGCGGACTGTCATGGATGGTTCACTCCGTTTGGTTCAGGGGGTAGGCGGGATTGGCTGCACGGGATGAATGGGTTCCGTGGGAATGGATACACCCTTTCGGCTCTGTTTTCTTTGTTTCGTTCTGGCGCTCGAGCTCGCGGAAGAATGATTCTTCGCTGCAGATTGTCGGGCCTTTGCCTTTTGAGCAGCTAGCAGTTTCGCTTTTTTCGCGAGATCCTCCAGATGAGTGGCGATCGCGGGCGGTGGAACTCCTGTAACTACTTTTGGCGAGGAAGCGGGTTCTGGAGTTGGCGGCGGCGTAGAAAGTTTATGCAAATCAACCGAATTTCCTGCGATCATGACGCCGTCGCGCATCAGAACCAGATTTCGCACGACAACATTGGAATTCTGAATCGCCGGCAACCGGGAAAGCGGAGTTCCATCGAGTGTCATGGAAACCGATTTCTGATTTCCAATGTCGACGACAAATTTTTGCGCCGCTCGAAATGAGCGGACTTCCCCCGCCCTCATTTGTCCTCGGTAGGCCGGAATTCCATCCGGCGCGATCGAAACCCACACGGGCTGCGTGGCGCGAAGCTGGAACTGAAGCGAATCGGTCACGGCGGGCGCGGCAGCAGCAACCGCTGGCGCAGGCGTTGGAGGGGTAGGCTTTCGTACAGCACGGGGCGGTTGCTTTTCCAGCGGAGCGGGAACATAATCCCGGCTTGGAATTGCGGCGCCGCCCTGTGTGCGCGACATTCGAATGGCCAGATACGCAACGCCCGCAAAAAGGATTGCCAGCATTACGATCACGATATTCGTCGCATGCCGGGATCTGCGGGCGGGCACCACCTTCGCGGGCTCGGGACGGGCGATCCCTGCCTCCGCGCTTGCGGCATTGGACGGAACAGTTTCCACCGACGACGGTGGTTCGACAATGTTTTTGGGCTGCGGCCGCGCTGCTGGCGATGCTTGTTCCGGTTGACGTTCAAGCGGCGGGAGGCCATGGCGCTCGCGCCGAATATTTTCGGCTTCTTCCCAAAGTTCTTTCGAAGTTAGCACCTCGAACGCTTCCTTGCTGCCGGTTTCGACGAGATTGACGACGCTTTCGGTCGTCTTTGTTACCGTTTTCACCGCCTCTTTGACGGCTGTATTGGCGAATCGCGCGGTATCGCGGGCCATTTGCGAAAGACCGCCTTCCTCACTGGGATGTGCAGGATGGCTCACTACTTTTGGATCGCGGGGCGAAGCGGCGATCGGCGCATGAAGCGGCGCATATTCCGGCGGCACCACCAGCCCAAGCGCCCGCGCATATTCGCGTACAAACGCCGCCACATACGGCCCCTGTGGCAATTGCGAGAGATCACCCGCTTCGATGGCCTCCAAATGGCGCCGATTAATTTTAATGGCGGACGCAATATCGCCAAGGCTGCGCTGCTGCTCCACGCGCGCCGCTCGTAGTTTTTCGCCAAACGTTCGAAGAATATCCGCTGCTGCCATCGAGAACCAAGAACGCCGCAAGTCGCGCCGTTGGTTCGTTTTGTAGCATGAATGAGGAAAGTGTCACGGGGCAACGTTCCGCTTTCAGAGTAAACGCAGCCTGCACTTATTCGCCTTCATCGCCTGTCGTTTTAGCTTAGGGCCACCTTGAAATATCAGGCCGTTTCGCGAACTAATCGTTCGGAAGAAATCGTTGCTGTTTATTACACGTGAAGCTCTACGTAAAATATATGGTAAGCATTCGCTGCAAGTTAGTGGTGACTGCTGAGCTCGAGCGGCTCGGTCTTCATTATTCCAGTGTGGAGTTGGGCGAAGTAGAAATCGATGAAACGCTCTACCCAGCGCAACGGGAAGCCTTAGCAAATGCTCTCAAGCGTTCGGGGCTCGAGCTCATGGACGATAAAAAAGCCATACTGATCGAGCGGATCAAGCAGGTGATCATCGAACGGGTCCATTATTCCGAAGAAGCGCTGCGAGTGAACTTTTCCAATTACCTCAGCGAAAAACTGAATTACGATTATACCTATCTCGCCAATTTGTTTTCGGAAGTCGAAGGCACGACGATCGAGCACTTCATTATTAAGCACAAGATCGAGCGAGTAAAGGAATTGCTTATTTACGACGAGCTTTCGCTCACAGAAATTTCGTATAAGCTCCATTATAGCAGCGTGGGCGCGCTGTCTAATCAATTTAAGAAGGTGACCGGTCTCACCCCTTCCTTCTTCAAGCAAATCAAGCACAAACGCATGGGTGGCCTCGAAAATGTGTGAATGATATAACTTTTTCAAAGAACGAGAGCCCGTCCCTTCCGGAAAGATCGCGCAAAACGAATTTGTTTTTCATAAACCGTAAGAATTCTTTATAGTTTTCTTCCCTGCGGGATACGTTTAATTTTCATTTTGGGCATTCCTCCGGAAATTGGTGCTTTTTGTTTTTTGAATTGTCATTTAATGAACTGTGCCTTATCCGGCGTAAATTCGCCAATTCCATTTTCAGTTTTCAATGAGCAAATTACCTGCTATTCAATAGGCAAATGGTGCCTATAAAAGACCCTAACGAATATACGCACTACAAAAGCAAAAGTCAAGAGG
>VFSW01009516.1_pt1 | contig 13865 bp, 7 predicted proteins | sample 5358111 | NCBI WGS metagenome assembly VFSW01 (sample SAMN11554181, study PRJNA540505) | mine drainage metagenome | isolation source: sediment from site ElyBrook_90M | place: USA: Ely Copper Mine, Vershire, VT | collected 2017
CCGCCGCTTCTGAGTTTGGCCAGACCCTCGGACACCGCCGAGAAAAACGCCCGCTGCGGCACCTCTTTCGGCAGGCTGTAAACCGGACGAATCGGTGGTACTTCACCTCCCGCGAGCCGATGCACCTCCGGATGCGTCAGTTGCAGTGCCCCGTCGTTGCCGACCGTGACCTTTCCGCACAATAACACCGGTTCGCCAACCGGAAATTGCGTATATGGAGGCAGATTGAACCAAACGACTTTGATCCGGCGATTCGTCGAATCGACCAGTTTGGCCGAACTCGCGCTGTGGAAATTGCCATATCTGCGCGGACGCAAATTCAGCCCTTCCAGCCGCCCCTCGATCACCGCATCCATTTCGGGTCGCAAATCCGCTACGTTGTGACGCTGGCGTAAATCGATGTAGCGATAGGGCAGGTGCGCGAGCGCATCGGCGAATGTATCGATGTTGCGCTCATGCAGCGCCGCTGCCCTTTTCGGCCCGATACCGCCCGAAGTGGAGATGCTATTCTGCAACGCTCCGGCGCTGGTGTGTGAGTTAAGCGGCACGGACGAGGCGCTCGCGCGACTCTCTGCCGCGGCTGGCGGTGTGGGCTGTCGCGAGGTTGCCACGGTAGCCGGCGGATCGAGGCACTTAGCTGGAGTGGTAATCCTGGAGTGCGCGAATCCCGAGCGGGGACGCTTTCAGTGAGGCGATCGCTTCGACCGCGGCCCCAGCGCCCGCCATCGTCGTGAAAAACGGCAAGCGCAGTTCGAGCGCGGTTCGCCGAATCGAAAAAGAGTCGCTGGTGCCGGCTTGGTCAGGGGTGTTGATCACCATCGCGACCCGAGTCTCGCGCATCAAATCCACTACGTGCGGACTCCCCTGCGCAACCTTATTTACCGCCGCGCACTCGATACCCAGCCGATTGATCTGCCGCGCGGTGCCCCCGGTCGCCACCAGTTCGAAGCCCATCGACGCCAGACCACGCGCGATCGGTTCGAGCGCTGGTTTGTCTTCATCGCGCACGCTCAGAAAGACCAGGCCCGCCGCCGGCAGGTAGGTCGAGGCCGCCAGCTCAGCCTTGGCAAAGGCGGCAGCGAATGAAACATCGATTCCCATCACCTCGCCCGTGGATTTCATTTCGGGGCCAAGCAGCGTATCCACGCCGGGGAACCGCACGAACGGGAAGACCGATTCCTTAACTGCGACGTGATCCGGAATGCGCTCGGCGGTAAATCCCAACTCCGCGAGTTTCTTGCCTGCCATCACGCGGGCGGCGAGTTTCGCGAGCGGAACGCCGATCGCCTTGCTCACGAACGGGATGGTCCGCGATGCCCGCGGGTTCACTTCCAAAATATAAATCTCGCCTTGGTAAATCGCATACTGCACGTTGAGCAAGCCAATTACGCCGAGCTCCCGCGTGAGCATCCGCGTTTGCTCCATCAATTCCTGCTGGACATCCGTGCTCAACGTCCGCGGCGGTAACACGCAAGCACTATCGCCCGAATGGATGCCGGCGTGTTCGATATGCTCCATCACGCCGCCGATCACGACGCGGTCGCCATCCGAGATCGCATCGACATCGACTTCAATTGCACCGTCGAGGTAGCGATCAACCAACAACGGTCGTTGTTCCGACGCGTTAAGCGCCTGTTCGAGGTAGCGCTTGAGTCCGATCTCGTCCGCGATAATTTCCATCGCGCGTCCGCCGAGCACGTAAGACGGACGAATCAGTACCGGATAGCCAATCTCCGTTGCACCCCTGATCGCCTCGGCGGCAGTGCGCGCGAGAATTCCCCGTGGCTGGCGTAATCCGAGCTTTTCGACCAATTCATTGAAGCGTTCGCGATCCTCGGCGCGATCGATCGCGTCAGGCGGCGTGCCCAAAATCGGCACGCCCGCGCGTTCGAGCGCCACCGCAAGCTTGAGCGGCGTCTGTCCGCCGAACTGGACGATCATCCCCTCGGGCTTTTCGCGTTCGACGATCGCGATCACATCCTCGAAGGTCAGCGGTTCGAAATAGAGCCGGTCGGAAATGTCGTAGTCAGTCGAGACGGTTTCGGGATTGCAATTGACCATGATGGTCTCGAAACCGTCGTCCTTGAGCGCCATGCTCGCATGCACGCAACAATAGTCGAATTCGATCCCCTGCCCGATGCGGTTCGGCCCGCCGCCGAGGATGATAATCTTGCGCCGCCGGTCCGGCGCCGCCTCGTCCTCGCCCTCGTAGGTTGAATAGAGGTAGGGCGTGAAGGCCTCGAATTCCGCGCCGCAGGTATCGACCGCCTTGTACACTGGACGCACGCCGAATTCGCGGCGGCGCTGTGCGATTTCATTTTCAGTTGAATTACGAAGCTCCGCTATACGCCGATCGGAAAAGCCCATCGCCTTGGCCTCGCGCAGCAAATCGGGCTCGAGTGGCAGCGCCGCGATCTTCGACTCGGTCATCACGATTTCCGCAATCGCGTTGATGAACCACGGGTCGATTTTCGTCAGCCGATGGACTTCGGCCGCGGACACTCCAATCCGTAACGCATCCGCGAGATAGTGCAGGCGCTGGCTGTTCGGCACCGTCAGTCGCGCGCTAATCGTTGCGAAGACTTCTTCACGCCTAAGGCCGAGGACGCGGCTCTCTAATCCGTATGATCCGAGTTCCAGCGAGCGCAGCGCCTTCTGCAGCGATTCTTTAAAGGTGCGCCCGATCGCCATCACCTCGCCGACCGACTTCATTTGCGGGCCCAACTCGTCCACGGCGCCACGAAACTTCTCGAAGGTGAAGCGGGGAATTTTGGTGACTACGTAATCGATCGTCGGCTCGAAACACGCCGGCGTCATCTTCGTGATGTCGTTCGGAATTTCGTCAAGCCGATAACCGACCGCAAGCCGCGCCGCGATCTTCGCGATTGGAAAGCCGGTCGCCTTCGATGCCAGTGCCGAACTCCGCGACACCCGCGGATTCATCTCGATGATCACCATGCGGCCGCTCGCCGGATCGATTGCAAATTGGATGTTCGATCCGCCGGTATCGACGCCGATTTCGCGGATAATCCGCAGCGCGGCGTCGCGCATGATCTGGTATTCCTTGTCGGTCAGCGTCTGCGCCGGCGCCACCGTTATCGAGTCGCCCGTATGCACGCCCATCGGATCCAGATTCTCGATCGAGCAGATGATGACGACGTTGTCGGCCGTGTCGCGCATCACCTCCAGCTCGAATTCCTTCCAGCCCTCCACCGATTGCTCGATCAGCACCTCGTGATTCGGCGACATCTCGAGGCCCCAGCGAACCTTCGCACGAAATTCTTCCGGCTCGCGCGCGATCGAACCACCGGTGCCGCCCAGCGTGCGCGACGGCCGGATGATAATCGGCAATCCGATTCGGGCGCAGATTCGATCGGCCTCTTCAATCGAATGCGCGACATCAGAGGCGGGTACTTCCAAGCCGATCTTGATCATCGCGCGCTTGAACAGATCGCGATCCTCGGCCTTCTTGATCGCGTCGAGCTTCGCGCCGATCAGCTCAACTCCAAATTTTTCCAGCACCCCCATTTCCGCCAATTCGATCGCGAGATTGAGCGCGGTCTGCCCGCCGACCGTCGGCAACAGCGCGTCCGGACGCTCCTTTTCGATAATTTTCGCAATCGTCGCCGCCGTCATCGGCTCGATGTAGGTGCGGTCGGCCAATTCCGGATCCGTCATGATTGTCGCCGGATTGGAGTTCACCAGGATCAGCCGCAGCCCTTCCTCGCGCAGCGCCTTAAGCGCTTGAGTGCCGGAATAATCGAATTCGCAGGCCTGCCCGATAACGATCGGGCCGGAACCTATCAGCAGTACAGATCTGAGATCTTTGCGCAGCGGCACGGCGTTACTTCAGTATTCGTCTCGATTTGAATTTCGTCGTCGCCCGGGAGTCACGCTCGGTCGCCCGCTCCGCCTTCCTCGGCGATAATTCGTTCCAGCGCGTCGTCGCCGTGGCGTGGGAATTCCTGCACCAACCGGCGAAAGCGTTCGAACAGGTAATTCGAGTCGTGCGGTCCGGGCGATGCCTCCGGATGATACTGCACGGAGAAAAACGGCACGCCGATTCCGCGCAACCCCTCGACGGTCTGATCGTTGAGATTCAAATGCGACAGATCGGCCTTGCCCGCGAGCGATTCCGCATTGACCGCAAAGCCGTGATTCTGCGACGTGATCTCGACCCGCCGCGTCCGCAGATCCATCACCGGATGGTTCGCGCCATGATGGCCAAAACCGAGTTTGTAGGTCCGCCCACCGAGCGCGAGGCCCAATATCTGATGGCCGAGGCAGATGCCGAAAATGGGCTTCTTGCCGAGGAGACCGCGCACGGTCTCACTGGCATAGGGGACCGCGGCCGGATCGGCTGGACCGTTGGAGAGAAAAACCCCATCGGGATTGAGGGCGAGAACTTCTGCGGCGGTGGCAAACGCCGGCATCACCTTGACGCGAAAGCCGCTCGCGACCAGTTGGCGCAGGATGTTGCGTTTGATGCCGTAGTCGATCGCGACGATCAGCGGGGCGTCGCGCAATTGCTCTTTCGACGGCTGGCGGTAGCCGCCTTCGAGGTTCCAGTCCGCGACTTCCCAATCATAAGCGGCGGTTGAGGTAACTTCCTTGACCAGGTCGCGACCAATAAGGCCGGGGGACGCCTTGGCCTTGGCGACGAGATCATTGGCTTTGTTATGTACGCTGGAAATTACCGCCTCCTGCGCTCCCGACGTGCGGATGTGCCGCACCAGCGCGCGTGTATCGATGCCCTCGATGCCGACGACGCCCGCTCGTTCGAGGTAGTCGCCTAACGCCATCTGCGAGCGCCAGTTCGAGGGCTGCGCCACGTATTCGCGAACGATAAACCCCTCGACGTAAACGCGCGCGGATTCCTCGTCCTCGGCATTGACGCCGACGTTGCCGATTTCCGGGTAAGTCATGCAGACCATCTGACCCTTGTACGACGGGTCGGTGAGCACCTCCTGGTAGCCGGTCATCGCGGTATTGAAGACGACCTCGCCGACCGCCTCACCGATCGCACCGAACGAGCGTCCGCGGAAGATCCGGCCGTCGGCGAGTGCGAGTATGGCTTCTTTGGATGGGCGCATCTTGGTCTTAGTCAGTCGATAATATCATGCGGTCCGGGACCGGCGCGCAGGGGTGAATAATTTCCCCGGATAAAATCATATAGGCCGCCCTACCCTTTAGCCTTTTGCCAGTGAACGGCGTGTTGCGGCTCATCGAAATGAATTTTGCGGGTTCAACCGTCCATTCGTAATTCGGATCGATCACTGTGATATCGGCGCAAGCGCCGGGCGTCAGGGTGCCTTGCGCGTCGAGACGAAGCAACCGGGCCGGGTTCAGCGACATCAGCGTTACCATTCGCGAGGCGTCAATGATGCCGCGATGGACGAGTTCGAGCGCCAGGCCCAGAGCGGTCTCCAATCCGATAATTCCGTTGGCGGCAGACGCCATTACTTCGGCCTGTTCCGCGGATAAGCGCGGCGCGGCGCGAGTGCCGGGAAAGAGTGACGCGAGCCGATCGAGGTGTTTCGACATGGGATCGTGGGGCGCGTGATCGGTCGCGATCATGTCGATGGCGCCGTCGGCGAGCGCTGCATGAATCGCTTCGACATCCCGACGCGAGCGCAACGGCGGAGCCATCTTCGCGTTGGGGCCGAAGCGCGCGAACGCGCTGTCGTCAAGCATGAAGTGATGCGGCGTCGCTTCGCAGGTGACGTTGGCGCCGCGTTGCCGCGCCGCGCGCACCAACTCGATGCTCTCGGCCGTCGAGACGTGCGCGATATGCACAGGGGCGCCCGCACCGACGGCGATCGCGAGGTCGCGACGCACGCGATGCGTTTCGGCGGTCGCGGGAATTCCGGCGACGCCAAGGCGCTTCGAGACTTCGCCGGCGTTGCAAGCGCCGTGGCCGGTAAGTGCGCGATCTTCTTCGTGCAGCGAAATCGCGAAGCCGATTTGTGCGGCCTCGCGAAAGGCGCGCACGAGAATCGCCTCGTCGTCGATGGGGATGCCGTCGTCGGAATAGAGCCGCGCGCCAGCGGCGGCCATCGCACCGAAATCGACCAACTCGCGGCCGGCGAGGCCCTTCGTCACCGCGGAAACCGGAATCAGGCGCGTAGCATGGACTTCGCGCGCCCGCTCGAGCATGTAGCGGGCGATTTCGGGCGTGTCGTCAACCGGCGACGTATTCGCCATCGCGGCGACGGTGGTGAAACCTCCGACGGCGGCGGCGCGCAAGCCGGAGGCGATGGTTTCCTTTTGCGGAAAACCGGGGTCGCGCAAATGCACATGCACGTCGATCAGGCCGGGCACTACCCAGAGTCCGGAGCAGTCGAGCGTCTCAGAATCCGGTGGCGGTTCGATCGTGCCGGTGGGTTCGAGTGCGTCGATCTCGCCGTCGATCACGAGCACGTCATAGAGGCCATCGATGCCGAACGCCGGATCGATCACGCGTCCGCCGCGCAGGAGAAGCGGCCTCACTGGGCCTGCTCCTGTTCCTTGATCGAATCGACCATCGCATAGAGTACGACGCGATCGGTGGATTTGCGCGCGTCGGTTTCGGACGGTATGGGGCCGAGACGCACATGCACGCGATCGGCGCGGGCGGTCGGAATACTCTTGCCCACGTAATTCGGCCGAATCGGCAGCGCCCGATGGCCGCGATCGATCAGCACCGCGAGCTTGACCGTCGCCGGACGTCCGCGCTGCCACAACGTGGTCATCGCGCGCTGGATGGTCCAGCCGGAATTGATCACGTCATCGACCATCACGATGGTGCGGCCGTCAACGTCGAATTCGGGCCCATCGATGGCCTGAATCGCAGCGCCGCCCGCGTAAACGTCGAGCGCGGCGCACGGTGCGCGCACGCCAGTTTGCACTTCGATCAGATTACGCAGCCGCAACGCGAGCATCGCACCGCGCGAGACCACGCCGACAAACGCCAGCGTCGAAGGATCGGCGACCTCCGCGACGATCTGCGCGGCGATCGCGCCGCACGCCGCCGAGATCTCGGCCGCGTTCATAATTTCGCGCTGAGGCCCGCGCCTATACGGCTCGTAGCCTTCCTCCTCGGCCTGTTTGACGCTTTCGAAAACGGCGAGCGAGCCGTCCTCGATCCATTGGCGGACGTAGCCGTGGAGATTTTCGTCGAAGCGGTAGTAGCGATGAGAGCTGGCGTGACCGACGAATTCGACGCGCAGATCGCGTTCGCAGTACTCGCAGCGGAGGACCAGGCGCGATCGATCGGTGGTCCGCGCGAGTCGAAAGCGCGGGCGCAGGTAGGGGCCCTCGTTGCGCGTTATGCAGCTCGGATTGAAGCATCGCGGGGATGGCGCGCCCTTGAATTGAATCGGCGGTTCGGCCGCAACCGGCCGCGTGACGCCGCCGCGCGCGTGTTCGAGCAGCCACGCGATCAGCGCCATCCGCACCGGAACGCCGGCGGCCGCCTGCTCGAAATAGACCGCGCGAGGATCGGAATCGAGTTCGTAGGCGAGTTCGTCGGTGCGCGGCAGCGGATGCATCACGACCGCGTCATGCGCCCGGCTGCTGCGCAAGGCGCGCGCGTCGAAATGCGCATAGCCGGCCTGCTCGCGGTCCTTCTCGGCCATCCGCTCGCGTTGCAGGCGGGTGACGTAAAACGCATCGAGGGCGGTTGGCGGCCGCACGTTCGGCAGCGCGGTGAGCGGCATCTCGCCGGTGAAGAGCGCCATTTGATGCGGCGCGTTGGGCGTCAGATAGAGCGCGTCGAGACCGCCCTGCTGGGACTTGAGCTCGTCGATTGAAATCGTCGAAAAATTATAGTTGCGCTCGGCCGCAACGCGCTCCAGCACGTAATCCGGAACGTCCATCCCGCCGTAAGGGACGGCGACGATATTGGCGCCGAAACGGGCTAGCGCGTAAATCAGCGAATGCACCGTGCGGCCGAATTTCAGGTCGCCGCAAAGCGCAACGGTCAGTCCTTTCAGGCGGCCCTTTTTGCGCCGCAGGATGTAAAGGTCACAGAGGGTCTGCGTCGGATGCTCGCGGCTGCCGTCACCCGCGTTGATAACAGGTACGGTCGCATATTCCGCGGCGACGCGCGCGGCGCCGTCGAAGGGATGACGTACGACGATGAGGTCGGCGTAGGCCGAAACCACACGGACGGTGTCGGCGAGACTCTCGCCCTTGGACGCCGAACTCGCGTGCATGTCGGCGGAACTGATGACCGCACCGCCGAGCCGATGCATCGCAGACTCGAAGCTGAGGCGGGTGCGCGTGGACGGTTCGTAAAACAGCGTCGCCATGATGAGTCCGGCCGCGGGGGTACACGGCGTGCCGGTCGCGATGCCATCGAGGAAGGAATCGGCGAGTTTGAAGATGCGTTCGATCTCGTCGAGTTCAAGATCCTCGATCGACACGATGTCGTATTTCGGCAGACGCGCCATCGAGTTACGGCTTGCCTCCTCCGATCACGACCGCATCGACGCCATCAATTTCGTTGAGGCGGACGTACACGCGCTGGTCGGGTTGCGCCGCGATATTTTTACCGACGTAGTCCGCACGGATCGGCAGCTCACGCTGTCCGCGATCGATCAACACCGCGAGCTGAATCGAATCGGGCCGCCCGAGATCGGCCAACGCGGTCAGCGCCGCCCGCACCGTGCGTCCGGTATAGAGGACGTCGTCAACCAGGATGACGCGGGCGCCATCGATGGAAAACGGGATGTCGCGGCCAATGATGCGTGGATCGCCGGGCGCGCCACGGCCGTCGTCGCGATACGACGAAATGTCGAGGGTGCCGACGGGAGTATCGGCGACACCGGAAGAGTGAAGTTCCACAGCAAGACGCTGCGCGAGGCTCGCGCCGCGCCGCACGATGCCGATCAGGGCGAGAGGGCCGGAATCGCGGTCGCGATGTTCGACGATTTCGCGCGCGATGCGCTTGACGCAGCGGGCGATGGCGTCGGCGTCGAGCGCGGGGGCGGAGGCCAAGGTCATCGCGGCACCGTGGGGCGCGGGTGCGGGAGTTCCGGGCAAAGAAATACCGGCTTACAAAGGTAGCCGGTGAGGACTTTGGAATGCTTCATTTGTCGTGCCTTGTCGCCCTCGCAGGAGCGATTTAAAGGCAAGTCAAGATTAGCGACGCGGGCTCACGCAGTCAACGAAGTGAGAGGGGGAGAGTGGTCGAGGAACTCAAAACTGTGATTTTTTCTGAAACCTCATAAGGTTTCAGACTTCCCGTTTGGGGGAGATAGTGTTGTCACCGGCCTAAAGCGAATACGATAATCTTGGCGGATTTTCGGATGAGCCTAAGTGATCTAATCGGCATCGTGGCAGGCGCCTCTTTCGGTGCATGGTTTCTAATCGCACCGGATAGTGTCATCCGTTTCTATACTTGGTTTCATTCTGTTTATTCTGGACGCCGACTAAATTTTCCGCGGCCACTCGTGATCCGAGTTTTTGGACTATTGTGGATGATCCTAGTTGTCAGTACGAGCATATGGCAGATACATAACCGTGCAGTCCCTCTACCTTGATCATTCAAGCTCAGACGCTAGCAATCTTCCACTCATTTGTGGTCGTCGGGAACGAGTTTCAGCTTGCCCTGGCGCACACTGGTCTTGGCTTTCGCGGTATTCGACGACGCCACTGACGCAGGTCGCCCGCGCGCTGGCATTTGCGATTCCTTATTGCGGATGCGTGCGTACTCTTTATTGCCGGCGGCCGCGTTGCCGATGCCGGCGGAATCCTTAATGGCCGCGGCTGCGGTTTTGCGGCGGTCGAGACGGCCGTGCACTTCGTCGGTGACGTTGCGATGGGCCGCGCCGGGCGGCAGAGTCGGCGCCGCGGGCCGTTGCGAATCCATCCCGAACATGTGGCGCTCGAGCCGTTTGATCTGATCGCGCAACGAGGCGGCGCGTTCGTAGTCGAGCTTCTCGGCGGCCTCCATCATCTCGCGGCGCAGCGCACTAATGCGATCGGGCAATTCGTGCGCCGGGATAAGTTCGTCTTTGTCCGATTTTTTCGGCTCGTCGATTTCGGGCACGACCGCCCATTCCGGCGAGTACATCTCGACCAGCGACGCATCGATCGCCTTGATGATCGTCGCCGGCGTAATGCCGTTCGCCTCGTTGTAAGCGACCTGCTTGGCGCGGCGGCGATCGGTCTCATCCATTGCAGAGCGCATCGAAGGCGTGACGGTATCGGCATACATGATGACCTTGCCATGCAGATTGCGCGCGGCGCGGCCGATCGTCTGAATGAGCGAGCGGGCGGAGCGCAGGAAGCCCTCCTTGTCCGCGTCGAGGATGGCGACCAGCGAGACTTCCGGCAGATCGAGACCCTCGCGCAGGAGGTTGATGCCGACGAGCACGTCGAAGTCGCCTTTGCGCAGGCTGCGGATGATCTCGACGCGCTCGATGGTCTCGATATCCGAATGGAGATAGCGCACGCGCACGCCGAGGTCGTGGTAGTAGTCGGTCAAATCCTCGGCCATTTTCTTGGTCAGGCAGGTCACCAGGATGCGTTCGTTGGCGGCGACGCGCAGGCGGATCTGTTCGAGCAGATCGTCAACCTGGGTGCCGGCCTTGCGCACCTCGATCTGCGGATCGATCAGGCCGGTGGGCCGAATCAGCTGTTCGACCACGAGACCGCCGGACTTGCGCATTTCGTAGTCTCCGGGCGTCGCCGAAACGTAAACCAGTTGCCTGACCAACCCCTCCCATTCCTCGAAATTGAGCGGCCGATTGTCGAGTGCCGAGGGTAGCCGAAAGCCGAAATCGACCAGCGTCTCCTTGCGCGATCGATCGCCGCGATACATCCCGCCGAGCTGCGGAATCGTAACGTGGCTCTCGTCCACGAAGCAGATGTAGTTCTTGGCGAAATATTCCAGCAGGGTCGGCGGCGCCTGTCCCGGAGCGCGCCCCGTAATATGACGCGAATAGTTTTCGATGCCGGGACAGAAGCCCATCTCGGCCAGCAGTTCGAGATCGTAGAGCGTGCGCTGTTCGAGGCGTTGAGCCTCAAGCAGCCGATTCTCGCGGCGAAAATATTCCAGCCGCTCCTTCAGCTCCTCGCGGATATTGGTGACCGCCACTTCAAGGCGATCGGAAGTGGTGACGTAATGCGACGCCGGATAGATCGCGACACTCTGGAGCTTGCGGACGATCTTGCCGCGCAACGGATCGATCTCGTAAAGGGCCTCGACCTCGTCGCCGAAGAACTCGACGCGGACCGCGCGATTCTCCTCGTAGGCGGGAAAGATCTCGACGGTGTCGCCGCGCACGCGAAAGGTCCCGCGATGGAAATCGTAATCGTTGCGCTGGTACTGGATATCGACCAGCTTGCGCAGCACGCGGTCCCGATCGATGTGCTGTTGCTCTTCGAGAAAGACGACCTGCTCGAAGTAAACCTCCGGCTCGCCGAGGCCATAGATGCACGAGACCGAGGCGACGATCAGGACGTCGTTGCGTTCGAGCAGCGCCTTGGTGGCGGAGTGGCGCAGCTTGTCGATCTCGTCGTTGATGCTGGCGTCCTTTTCGATGAAGGTGTCGGTCGAAGGGACGTACGCCTCGGGCTGATAGTAGTCGTAGTAGGAGACGAAGTAGCGGACCGCGTTCTCGGGGAAGAGGCTCTTGAATTCGTTGTAGAGCTGCGCGGCGAGCGTTTTATTCGGGGCGATCACCAGGGCGGGACGATTGAGCTGCGCTATGACGTTCGCCATCGTGCAGGTCTTGCCCGAGCCGGTGACGACGAGCAGCACATGATTGGTCACGCCTTCCGAAAGATTGCGCGTGAGCGAGTCGATCGCGGCGGGCTGATCGCCCTCGGGCTTATAACCCGAAACCAGTTTGAATTGACCTTCCTTGCCGCGCGCGAGTGAAAGCATAGGTGAGGATCATTCTAGCAGGCTCGGCGTTCGCGCCGAACACGCAGCGCAATTCTTTCGCAAACCTAACGGCGCGTTAATCTTTCGCGCGCTCACCGAATCCCAAAGCGGATAACGCGTTTACGGTTCGGTGTAGATCACGAACTTCGATTGCCAATCGGGAGCTTTCGCCAACCGCAAAAAACCATGAATTTGCAGTAACTCAATACGCTGGCACGCCTCTAGCACATGTAACTCCTCGTCAACGAACGCGACAGCTCGAATCGATTGCTGTCGGAGGAAAACAGGGAGATGAAAACGAACGATAATAAGGTGACGAAAGCGGGCTGGAAGTCGGCCGTGATGATTCTATCGACGGCGCTGTGCGTGGGCGCAATTGCGCCGCGGGCGTTTGCGCAGGGGGTACCGGCCAATCGCGACATCAACTGGGGCGAGGTGAGCGCGTTCGATGCGTATCTCGACCAGCATCCGGTGATGGCGCAGCAGCTTTCCGCCAATCCGGGCCTGGTGCGAAACGAAGAGTATCTCGAGCGGCATCAGAATCTGCGCAATTTCCTGAACACCAATCCGTCGGTGCGCGACGAAATGACCGAGACGCCCGGATGGTTCATGAATCGCGAGACGCAATACCAGCAGCTCGAACGTACGAATGGCGGTTTGAACCGCGTCGAGATGGATAATCTCGATCGCTACCTCGATACGCATCCGGACGTGGCGCGCGAACTGGCCGCGCGGCCGAGCCTCGCCGACAACCATGAATATTTGGAACAACATCGGGAATTGCGCGAATTCCTGGTGCGTCACCCCGGGGTATGGTCACAGTTCCGGGCCCATCCAAACTGGCTGATGTTCCGCGACCAGCGGTTCGAATCGCATGAGGCCAGTGCCACCGATTACCGGGATCACGATGGGGACAACCACGATCGCGATGGCGGCTATCGACATCGCGAAGTAGAACGCCGGGATCGGCATGATCATGATGATGCGGCTGCGGTCTATGGCAATCGCGAGACGAACAATGGCGAGAATCGCGGCGACCGAGACTGGAACGCACATCCGGATTCGCAACGGATGCACGCGAATCCGGCGTTGGTGAATCCGCCAGCGCGCCTCGAGCATCGTGCCATGGCGCCAGTGCATCCGGAGGTCGCGGAGGCGCATAGCGGGACGCATCATGATCGCCAGGACGACAGCCAACGGCATTAGACATTAGAGATGTAGCGTCGCCGGGAAACCGGTCGGCGGTAAATCGACAATCAGATAACCCGCGTCGAAAACGGATCGGAGAGCGGCCCTCTCCGATCCGTTCCTATTTGATGCGGACGCCTCGCGCCCCCCACCTCGAGCAACTCCCGCTCGGTGTAATCGCCAGAAATTGTCTTTGAGATTCCAACTCTGATCTTCGGCTGAAATTGATTGCAGCTTGAAAATCACTGGGAATATCTGTGTTTTTTAGCGGGTTCGCACCCGTATCCGACGATTGGAAGCGGCGACTTCAAGAAGCGTGCAGATATTGCATGGTGCCCAAAAGAACCAGTATATTGTGCCACTGTTGTGGTGGATGGTGCCGCGTGGATGACGTCGATTGTCACTGTCGGATTGTGTCGGGCAGGGATCGAACCTGATGCGAAATCGCGCTCACGGTGCTTTGCCACCAAAGCTATTAATTCGGTTTTGATTGAAGTTTTGCGTTTTTCGGTTCAATGAGACCACTACCGGATGCGGGGGATAGTGGCGAATAAGTAGGGAGGTTAAGGTGCGAAGAAAATTCGGGACATACCTGATGTGGGTAGCCATCCTGGGGATGGTATCGGCCTGCGGGTTCACGGACGAGCAGCGGCAATACACGCTGGTGGGAGCTGCGACGGGCGCCGCGATAGGCGGCGGCATCGGGGGCGGCGTGTTTGCCGCCGACAACAGCGACAACTGGGTGGCGATTCCCGCGGGCGTCGTGGGCGGCGCCCTGATTGGCGGGCTGATCGGTTATTTT
>VFSW01009517.1_pt1 | contig 13864 bp, 15 predicted proteins | sample 5358111 | NCBI WGS metagenome assembly VFSW01 (sample SAMN11554181, study PRJNA540505) | mine drainage metagenome | isolation source: sediment from site ElyBrook_90M | place: USA: Ely Copper Mine, Vershire, VT | collected 2017
CACCACTTGCTAAATAAACACCAGCAGAACTATTTTGAATAATAAATCTTGATGTTGATGTTTCGTAATATTGTTGAGTTTTTAAAACATTGGCAACACGAAAATTTAAAACAGCATAACTAGCACCTGAATTTGCGTTAATATTAAATTCAGCCGCACCATCAATAAACGCTTTAGGATTACCATCACCATCAGATAACACAATGTAGTTACTTGCTGTGCGGATGTCTAAACCGCCTTGATTGCCTGAGAAGCCACCAAAAATTGAATTTTTACCACCAGTTGTTACTGCCGCACCACAGCCATTAGCGTATGAACAACCAACAAAAGTATTTCCTCTGCCTGTTGTGACTGCTTGACCAGCGTTTTGACCAATAAAAACAGAGTAATCACCAGTAGTTAATGCTTGTCCTGCCGCAGAACCAACTGCTACACTACCGCCACCTGTAGTTGCATAAAGAGCTTGATAACCTACAGCAGTGTTATTAGATGTAGTGGTGTTTGAAAATAGCGCAAAAGCACCTGAAGCTGAATTGTATGAACCAGTAGTGTTGTTTTGTAATGCACCTCTACCAAAACCAGAATTTAAATTGCCAGTAGTGTTTGTGGACATTGCAGTTCTACCAACAGCAGTATTTTCAGAGCCAGTTGTGTTATCCCTTAAAGCACTACGACCTACTGCTACTTGTGCGTTTCCTGTAGTAGTGCTAGTCATAGCTAATGCACCAATAGCCACATTCTCATCAGCCGTTGTATTTGCGTAGCTTGCTTGATAACCTACTGCTGTGTTATTAGATGCGGTGGTGTTTGCTTGAAGTGCAGATACACCAAATGCAGTGTTGTTTCCGCCAGTTGTATTCACATTTAAAGCAGAAGCACCAAATGCAGAATTGTTTGCACCGCTTGTATTTGAATACAATGAACCGAAACCAAAACCAGAATTATATGATGCAGTATTTGATGTTAATACATATCCACCAAATGCAGTAACTTGAGTTCCTGTGGAATTTGATACTAATGAGTTATTACCAACAACAGTATTATTGGTATTACCGCCACCACCTTTACCAACAGTAAGACCTGATATAGAAGCATCATTAGCTAAAGTTAAGCCTGTGCCATTAAAAGTCATATTGGCAGAACCAGCCAAAGCGCCAGCATTGTTATAAATAACTTGAGTGGTAGAACCTGGCACAGTTCCTGTGGCTTTAGAAGCAATAGTCTGCACTACGCCAGCAGAGTCTTTGTAAAATAACTTGCCGTCAGCGGTATTAATGGCTAATTCGCCAGCAACTAAGTTACCAGCAGTAGGGACATTGGTAGATGTTGCAGAATAGTAAATCGAGATTGGAGTGTAGCCTGTTTGTGCCATTTTAGTATGTTCCGCCAAAGATGCCTGTTAAGGCTGTTAGTGTACCAACATTATTAATGTCGTTTGTTGCCATATTCAATGCGCCAGACATAGGTGTTTGGCCATCTGAAGCTACTGACTGAGTAAGTGCGTCAGCTATGTTAGACATAGTTGAGTTAGCCCAACTACTTGTAATAGTTGTGCCTGTGACTACAGGATTTCCTGCAGGCAGGTTATAGGTACCGCTACCATTTCTACTCATTTCTTTCTCCAAGTGCTTTATTTACAGCGGGGCCAGTTACATATGCTGATTTACCACGCAATGCGTCTGCCATTTTATTCATAAATTCAGGTCTTTTAAACATTGCAGCCTGCAAAGCAGCATAAGGAATATATGAGCCAGCACCTATTGCAATACCCATTGGGCCTACATTCATTCTGCTTGCTGTGCCTGAGTCTGGCACTTTAGAAGGCAATACAGACACACCTGCGTCTGTTAAGTCTTGCATTAATGCTTTACCTTGTGCTGTGCGATTTTTGCCTGCAGAAGTGTCTGCTGCTTTAACAGCATTAGCAAGCTGTGATGGTGTAAACATATCTTGCGTATTAGCCATAGAAGCAGCTTTACGCACTACGCTTAAGTTAGCAAAAGCCTTGTTTACATCGCTTAATTCTTGTGCTTTTTGTGGATTGCTTTCTGCTAATGAAGTTCTTAAATTTACTAATGCTTGTCTAAATGCTTTGCCAAGATTTCTTTCGCTTGCAGAGCTTGAGGATAAATAATCTTTTGCGAGGCCTGATAAATCTGACTCTGCTTCTTTAAAATTAATGCCATCCATTGTGCCATTTTTGCTCATTCTTTTAGCAATAATTTGGTCAATGTTTGTATTAAATGTATCACCTAAATTGTTTGGTAATCCTTGAGCCATATTACGCAATTCAGACATTTGCGTATTAAATTCAGGTGTAGCTTTGAAATTTAACTTAGGCAATAGCTCGTTGTAAGTATGTTTTACTTGATTTTCGACAATCTCCATGCCTTCACGACCTGTTACATCAGGCACTTTGCCACCAATAGGCTCTAATACACGCTTAAATGCAGCTTTGTCAAAACTTTCAATGCCACCTTTTCGTGCATTTTCAATCATGCCACCAACCATAGGATAGCTAGTCAACTTATCTTCTAAGCGTTTTAACATACCACCCATTTTTTGACCTGCAGTTAATTCAACACCTTGGTCTAAAAGCTGCTGCGCTCTAGGCAAAATCTGTGGGCCAATCATATTTGTAACTGCTGAGCCACCCAAACCTAAAACTGCTGGTAATGCAGCGCCAACAGCTACGCTTTTAGCTTTTTCTTTGCCAAATTGCTCAGGCGACAAACCAGTTTTTTCTGGATTTGCATAAGCACTAAGTGTGCCTGTGCCAATATTAGTAGCAAGCATATTGCCAAAGCTAGGAATAAAGTTTTTAGCAGCAGTCAACTTGTTTGCTAACGCTGTAGGGCCTAAGTTTTCGCCTATCAATGCTGCAGGCTCAGTTGTAAATTTAGAAACAACAGGACCAGCTTCTGCATTAAGTGCAGCTTGACGCTTATTCAATAACTCAACAGGATAATCACCCATATTTGCATATTGAGGCAATACTTTACCTACAGTTTGCCATGCTGCTTGATTTAAGCCATAAAAAGGCTTTGCTACATTAATGAGTGCAGATGGTGCAATATTCATTGCCCCTTGCTTGAGATTTTCCCATGATAATCCATCATCTTTAGGCGCTGCTTGACCTAAATAAGCATCAGGATTAAATGACTGTGCGTTAGAAGCTAAATATTCGTCTGGATTGAATGCCATTATTTTGCTCCAGATAAACGCTGTTTAATCTTTGCTGCTCTAGGGTCATTAGGGTTAGCATTAGCCCACGCAAGCGCTTCTTGGTCTTGCTGATTAAGCACAACAGGCGCTGCAGGTTTAGTGCTGACACCTTGTGCGCCATACCAATTTTCGCTTCCGTATTTAGCATTAACATTGTTAATTTTGCGCTCAAGCAATGCGTTTGTATTGTCAACCCAGTCTTGCAAATCTTTAGCATTACCATAACCAGGAAATGAGCTTTTAGCTTGCATAATGTCTTTGTCTGAAGCAGGGCCAGGTGGCAGATTTTGCAATGTTTGCATAACGGCAGAAGTATTAACTTTAGCTTGTGCGCCTAATGCTGGATTGCCAAGCTGACTTGCTAAATACTTTTTAAGGCCGCTTTGAGTTACATCACCTAAAATTGTTTCTGTTGCTTTAATATCTTCAGGCTTTAATTGTTGCAAGCCTTGACGCAAATCATTAGCTGCTCTAGCAATTTCTCTGTCTTTTGCTACTTCAGATTTACCAATAAATACGCCACCAGGCGTAATGTAATCGCCTTTCTTGTTGAAACGGCCTTCACCATCAAAGCCACCCATGCCACCTTCACCAGCTAATGGGCGATAAGGCGCTTGATAAATTTTATTGCCTTTTTCGTCAACTAAAACACCACCAGCAGGCACAATTTGATTTTTAGGTCCTTCAAATTCTTTTTCAAGTAATCTTGCAGCAATAGCTTTAGAAGTTTGACCACCCTCTGGTGCTAACAATGTAGCTAATGCCATTTGACGATTAGGCGCAACAGCAGGCTGCACAGGAATATTGCCACCAGTAGGTGTTGGGCCTTGCTGAGTAAACTCAGGTGTGCCATAAAATTGATTTAAACCTTGTTGCAAATTAGCGTTTTGCTTCATTTGCTGCTGTTGAAGCAAGTCTTGCTCTTTTTGCGCAGCTTCTCTACCCATTGATTTACCAGCCCAAATATTAGCTAGTTTTGCAATGCCTTCCCATGGACTTGCACCAACATAACGACCTGACACCATTTGCCCTTGCAAATTTTGGTTCATTCCTTGTTGCAACAATGCCTTAGCGAGTGCTTTTTGCTCTTGTAAGCCAATAATCTCTGGATTGTTAGAATCGTAAGTAGCCATATTAAATTCCGTTCTGTTGCATATTAGCGCTTTCGCCAGGCATCATATTGCTATAAGCGTTGCCATTTCCATAAGTAGGGTCAGGCACAATATTACCTTGGTTATCTCTAATTTGTCCTAAACCAGGAGCTTGTTGCCCTCTCAAAGCGTTAGCTAAAGATTGCAATGGATTTTGACCTTGCTGACTTGCTTGATTTGATAATTTATTCATTGCGCCCATGTTTTGCTGTTGCAAACCTTGTTGTGCGCCAATGTTTTGCATACCAGGATTTTGACCTGATAAATCCATCATTTGTAAGTATTGAGCAATATTATCCATGATTAACCGTATTTATTAATTGCAGCGCCACCAAGACCAAATAAGCCACTAATCATTGCATTGTTTTGTGCATTTACAGCATTAGCATTTGCTTGATTTGCTTGACCTGTTAAACCTGCTGCGCCCATGTAATCAGGACCTGCAGTTGTAGCTTGATTGTAAGAGCTTACAAATTGTGGGCCTGTTACTTGTGAGCCTGAGCGCACAGCATTAAGCGTGTTAATAGGCTCATTACGCTGATAAGCAGCTTCTTGAAAGCCTTGTTGACGAGCTTGTTGGCCAACACCAAAACCTTGAGTAGTAGCACCAAGGAGAATGTCGTTTTCTTTCTGTGCTTGCACTCGCATAGCGTTTTCGTATGCTTGTGTGCCAGGCGCTACACCTTGATTTGCTAACTGCGCTTGCATAGACTCACGACTTTGAGCAAGTTGTGGTGCAAGACGCTGCATATAAGCATCTTGATAAGATTGTCCTGGGTCAAATCCTGTGCTTGCTAGCTTGCTAGTGTCAAAAGGCTGGTCAAGCATATTACTTACATAACCAAGACCTTTTTCTTGTAATTGTCCTAGACCTTTGCTTGTAGCAATGTCCATGTTGTAAAGCTGTTGTTGGTCAGGGCTTAAAGACTGTGTAGCTGTCCAAGTAGGATTGCCATAAGGGTCAGAGCCAGTAACTGCGTAATTTAATTGACCATAAGGAGTAACTTGATTTACACGATTAGCAGCCGTAGCTTGACGAGCAGCGTCTAAGTTGCCTGATGCAGTTGCTTGTGCTGCGCCTGAATAGTCAGGGGTAGCCGCCTGTTGAGGGCTACCAAATAATGCGTTTGTAATTGGACTTAATATTCCGCCACCGCCACCCATGTCATTCTCCTTTTAGAGGTGTTTTTATGTCGAGCCATCGACAATTTTCACGCCTCATTGCTAATATAACTAAATCCCCATCTATATGGGCATCTTCGATATACGCTTTATCTATAAAACCAAGGTGTCGGTCTAACTTCAGCGCTTCTTCATTATTAGAAGAAACTGACGCTAGTATAACATTTACACCTAGTTTATTAAAAGGGTAATCAAAACAAGCCCATAGCAAATCTTTACTAATCCAATTAGGCACAATAGCTGCTGTGTGCATCATGCAGGATTTATCCATGATGTTGTCATACGCTACTACTGCTTTTACTTCACCATCTATTTCTTGACCTATAAAAGTCGCAAAATCACTAAATTGTGTGCCCAAAACACCTGTAATCCATGCTCGTAAATGAGCTTGATTATCAGTAACAACTTTTCTCAAACTACACCACCTGCTTCCATTACATAATCAGTAGAAGCCCAATGTAATTCAATTCCTCGACTTGCAGCGTTAAGATTTACAGAGCCTGTATAACCTATTCCAGTTACACCTTGCCAAATCTTAGTAGTAATAAGACCACCAGACCACACATTTGAATCCCATTTTGCTGTGTCCCAAATACCCTCAGATTGTGTAGTAGGATTAAATGAAACTGCGCCTAACTGAGATTGAGTGTCAAAATCTACGCTAATACCGCATAAAACGCTTGGCACACCCCCTGTAGACTGAAGAATAGGTCTAACCATAGTGAAGCGCTTTAATTGTCCTGGCGAGTCAAAATAGCTATACGCTTGTTGCGCAGTTGCAGTAATATTTGCTTCATCGTCAGCAAGAGTGTCGTAGAAAATGCCTACAAAACCATCACTGCCAAAGTGCATATCTGCGTCACCGCTTACTTCCCAACAATAACCTTGAATATTGACAAATCTAGCCCAAGATTTAGTAATAGTGTGCATTACATACTGCTCTATTCCATCAGGAATTGGAATATTTAGAATCAGCATATTTTCACTAGCAAAATAGTTAATTTGCCAGCCAAATTCAGCGTAATACGAAGTTGCAGCTTGAGAAACTGCATAGTAAATCTTGTCGGTAAGGTTTACTCTAGGGTCTAAACGGCTAGATTGAAGCGCAGAAGCTAATGGCACAAGACCATCTTGTGTTAATAGCAATAAATCGCCTGACCATTTGAAGAAACATCTACGACTGAATGTTTGACCTAGTTGCCATACGCCTTTAAGTTGCCAAGTTTCTGCTGTGTCAGGGTCTGTGCCGTTATAAACAATAGCTTCACCCATACTTGTTATAAATACAGCGTAGTCATCAGCGCCTTGACCAGCGTCTAATGTCCATGTGCCCATTGCTTGTAAATAACCTGAATTTCTAGCAATACCACCAAAATATAAAGGCGAAGCTGCACCACCAATAGCGTCTACATCTAAATACCAGCAAGATAATGTGTCTTTTTGCGTGAAATATAAGCGGTTTTTAAACAAATTGACATTGACGAATGTATTTGAATTTACGCCAGTAATGCCAATAACAGTATAAGAGCCTGTTAAAGAAGTGACTGTAGAAGTGCCTGTAGATGTATATGTAAATGTATTTGCACCGGTTACTGTAATGACAAAAGTGCCATTCAAAGTGCTGTCAGAAGCGCCACTAATAGTTACTCGATTACCTGTGATTAAGCCATGCGCAGTTGCAGCAGTAAATGTTGCTGTAGCAGAAGGACTTGTGCGAGTAATTGCGCTAATTGCAGCAGCAGTAGTTGTTGTAGCAACATAAAACCATGCGCTGCCATCATAAATCATTACAGGGTCTACACCATTACAGGCTACTAAAAACTTACCCGCTTGGTTAGTAATATTTACAAATTGTAATTTATCGCTAGAAATACCGCTAAATACTTTAACCGCAGGATTTTGTTTAGTTTCCCATATGTCAGAGCCTGCTGCACCAAATAGCTTATATGTGCCTGTTTCGGTGTAATTCATCAAAGTGTTAATGCGAGTTGTAGCTTGATTTAAATAAGTGCCTACTACTGTTGCATTGCCACTAGGGACAGTTAGTGTTGAATATGTAAATTTTGTAGTGCTAATAACAGTAATTTTAAATACACCGCTATAAGCTGCTGGTGTAGTGCCTGAAATAGCTACATAAGCGCCTGTTACTAAACCATGTGCTGTTGCAGTAGTTAAAGTAGCTACTGTGTCTACAAAGGTAATACTACTGATTGTTTTTACACCAGTAGAAGTAGTCAAAATAGACGATACGCTATAGCCTTTACGCATAGTGACATCAGTAGGCGTAGGGTACCAGTTTACTAATTGCACAGCGTCAGTAGGACTCATATTAGCGAGTGAATCCCTAGCGTTCCAGCCACCGATAGGCGCTGGAATAGACGCAGTTTTAGCTGTGTTTTGTTTTGCTCTCTGTAATAGCATTATGAGCCATAGCCTGTGTCAGGAATATTAGCGTAGCCAATAAGCACTTTACTTGGATAAGGCGCAAAAGATAAATTAGGCGCACCTTTGTCATTAGCTTTAGCAACAGATAAATAACGCTGATAATCTTGCGCAACTACTGTAGTGTCAAAGCCTTTAATACCCCAATACTTCATTTTTGTGAGCAAGACCATAATTCTGTCATCATAAACAGTCGTGTCTGAGTCAGCAGTAAAGCTGTTTTTAATAGCGCCATCAGCGCCTCGTGCCCAGCCTTTGCTTCTGTATTCCCAACCTAAATACTCATTGGTATTCATAATTGGCCAGATTTGAAATTGACCATCCAAAATACGCCAACGCACTCGTGGGCCTGTAGAAATATAACCTGACTTCAGCCATTGCCATTGCTGCGCATCTTCTGGCCCTAACATTTCCCAATGCTTTGATTTATCCCATTGGGTGCGATTTGTAATGGTTTCAAAGTCAGCAGGCAAATCATACGCAGTCTGTGCGCATACGACTGACTCTACACCATCGCCTGTAGCGTATTGACTCATAATCACTACTTTTGTAGTGTTATTAGCACTTACAACATAAGTGTCTTGAGGAATGTTATAGCCTGATAGCTGCCATTGACTATCAACATTGCTTAAATCTGTGCCTGCCTCAAAAGTTAATGTAGTAGAACCATTAACAGTTGTGGCATTAGCAGTTAAAGATTGCGTGTAGAAACGATACTGCACTTGGAGTGCTTGCCAATCATATTCTTTTAGCAAGTCATAACCAGCACCATTCATCAAAGCAAGAATTTGTTGCACATCTTGTGATGTATTGCCGATTACAAAAGATGGTACAGCCAAGTTTAACTCGGCTGCTGTCTGTTGCACCATTTGAAGCATCGTTTGGGACATATTAAGCCTCTACTACTTTCGGTTTGCGTGTTTTAGGAGTCTTTTCCGCAACAGCCGCAAGTAGCGCTTCCATTTGTTCTTGCATTTTGGACAGCTTCGCATCTGTTTCAGACTTAATTTTAGCATTTTCTTCACGAAGTGCTTGCAATTCTTGCTCTCTTTGCGCTACTTCAGCAGAATCGTTGGCTAAATTCAAAAATGCCTTAGCTTTTAAGCGAAAATTATGAGGGCTCATGCCTGCAACCATGCCAATACGCTGTAATTGCTGGTCAGAGCAGTCAGCAATAGCTTCTACTGTGTAAAATTTAAGCCCACGCAATTCCTCAGCTTGACTACGAGTTACTTGTGGCCATTGCTCTAAAGGTGTGCCAATAATATCTTCGTGATTTGCTACTTGATTTTGATAATGCGCCCATTGACGAGGAAAACGCTGTTTGTGTGACTCTTGAGCGTAAGTGTCGATTTCTGTCAAATTATCTCCAGGAATCATAATTCTTACAAAATCAAATTCCTTAAAAATCGGTCTGCCTGCTTCGGCTGAAGCATCTTCTTGCTTCATACTTTTTTTATAGAATTGGACTGCTAATCTTGAATCTGCGCCTTGAATATCGCTTTCTATTGCCATTTTTAATGCTCCTAAGTGGTTAGGGTTATAAAAAAAAGAAAAGGGCTACCCTTGTGAGATAGCCCTAGTTTTACTACATTTTCAATTTAAGAGGGTTAACCTATTAAACAGAAGCTGCTGAGAACCAGCCGTAATCGCCTGAGGCCATTGCAGTTGCTGGTGCTAAGTAGGTACCAGCAGAAGCGGTAGCTACAAAGGTTGAAGCGTTAATAGAGCAAGTTGCAGTAGAAGCTGTAATAGCTGCACCTGCTTGTGCCCATACATAACGACGGCCATCAGAGCCAAACACTTCAGCGCCCAAAGGGCCAAATGTTGGAACTGTTGTGCCGTTAGCTGCTAATTCAGCTACAGTTTGTGTGTCGTTAAAATCAATCCCTGAGAGGGGGGTAATGGTATATGCCATGATGTTTTCCTTAAATGTTAAATAGACAAAATTAGAAAGGGCTTTCGCCCAATCTATTAGGTTGTCAACAAGCCTTGTAAGAAGCTGTTAGATGTTGTCAAGTTACCAGCCCAACCATACAGCTTAACGATGGCATCTTGGTTAATTGATTGACGCTCACCACCAATAGGAACGAAATTACGCTCTTTATGTGGACGCAAGAAGATGTAATTTGTGTTTAGCAAATACATATATGTTGCTGTTTCTTGTGAGCCATAACCACCACCCAATACCACATCAGCGGATGTACCACCACCGTAGAATTTTAGGGAAGCAAAACCTGCTGCGCCTGATTCTTCAGAAGCAATACGCTGAATAGCTTGCAATGCGCCAACATAATATTGATACATTGTGTTACCAGCAACGATAAGGTCAGCTTTGTCTGTGCCACGAATCTGCTTGATAGCAGCTTCAGTCATCTTAGCCAAAATTGTGCCTGATGCAGCGCCAGTAGTGATTTGGTTTTGCCAGAATGTCCATACTGCGCGGTTAATACCACCGTATGTGCCAGTTGTAGGTGAAACTGCAACAGCAGCGCCTAGACCATCCAAATTCTTACCGCCATTACCTGTTCCATTGCCATACAAGTCGCCAGAAATACGATTTAACAAGCGAGCTTCAGAAACTTGCATACGACCATCTAACAAATCGATGATTGCTTCTTTGCCGCTGTTTTGCAACATTTCAAGACCAGACATTGTTACTGCGTCTGCGTATTGAGCGATTTTGTATTGTGCCGCAGAAATAGGACTATCCGGGGCGATGTTAAGCACTTCGTAGCCTGAATAGCTGTTTGCATTGTTGGTAGAGCTATCGTCATACATGATTTCTTCCAAAATCACATTACCGCCACTAAAAGGACGAATATTGCCCTTTTGGTTTAAGCGCTGAAGAATAGCGTTGTTTTGTGTTAAGTTGTCTGCCAATTCCCCGCTACGACTTTGAATAGTGGTAGCGATGATATCGGTAATTGCTGAGTTAGCGAATGCCATGATATATCCTTAATAAAAATGTTTAGTTAAACCCTACGACTCATTGCTTCTCCTAATTGCTCGGAGATTAGTGAGCGTCTATCCTTTTTATCACCAGGTTCAGCCACACGACCACTAGGAGTAGTGGATTTAGGACTTACTGCTGCTGCCTTAGCCTTCGCTACTTGCTGCGCTTTGATTGTCGATTGTCTAGCGTCTTTCAAGAGTCTTTCTTGCTCTAACGCCCATACATCGTCATTCATACGCACAGCTTTCTTGTAGGCCGTGTCGAGGTCTTGGGCTCTTCCTAACTCAAGTAATTGAGCCATTTCTTCCCTTACCACATCAAAGTGCGGGTATTTCTCCCTATCACTTCTATACTTCTCAATTTCATTTGTTAAGCGCTGATTTTCTTCTTGTTGAAATCGGCTCTTAATAGATGAAACTTCTTGATTTACCTGATTTAACTGGCTCATCAGTTGTTGAGTATATGCGTCTTGTTGTATAGGCGCAACACCTTCACCATTTAATTGTATACCATAATCTGCTGCAAGTCGTTGAAACATCTCCATTTTTTGATGATATGGCGCTTTTGACAAAATCATATGGGCACGACCTAGGTTATTAATCCATGCTGCTGGGCTAATATTCTGTGCTTGTAATTCAGGCACAAAAGGGGCAATAGCTTCTTCGTAGCTTCTAGCTCTGTCAGCTTCAGCTTTGTAAGTGCTTACACCTTTCTTGTATTCAGACTCACGCTGATTAGCGTATTCAGCAAATTTAGTGAAATCTTCTTTGCTAATTTGCTCGCCTTTTTCCATCTTATCCCAGATTTGCACATATTCTTTCTTCCATGTGCTTGGGCGACTAATAGGCTTTACTTCTTCTGCTGCTTCCTGCGCTGCTTCATGCGAATCCTCGTATTCAGAATCTGCAACGACCTCGGTAAGCTCTTTGCCAACTTCATTGCTAACTTCAGCTTCAGCGGGCTCTTCGGGTATATCTTCGCTGCGAAGCGCCTCAACTTCCATGGATTCTTCATTGTTATCCTCTGCTGAGTCTAATGCAGCTTCAAGAATTGCTCTGCGGTCTAGTTGTTCATCTGACATAATTTTTCCTTATCTAAGTTTTGCGTAGGCTAATTCAGCAATTTGGCGCTTTCGTGCTTCTTGCGATTTTTTGCTTAATTCTGGTGCTTTTTGCTGCATAGGCACATCATTGCCTAATTCAATACAATGATTGCGCTTTAAGTTTTCACGATGTTTTGAGCGACTATCTACCCATTTACCATCTGCCATTGAAATATGGCCAGGGATGTCAGGTATAACCATAGGCGCTTCTCTAAAAGTCATCTCTTGCTTTTGTTTCCATGCTTCTTCAGCTTCAGGCGTACCAAATGCAATATTCCAGTAGGCTAAATACTTTTCTTTGTCATCATATTGACTAGGGTCGTATTCTTCATGGGCTACATTGCAATGTGGGCAAGTTACGCTGATTTTTACTAATGCCATTACATTCTCCTTATTAAATCGGGTATTTTGTGCAATTCATCTTCTTCAACAGTCACTATTGAGTCATACCATGTGCCATGTTTCCAGCGCCAGCACTTAAATTCTTTTCTGGGCATGATTACGATTGTTTTTACACCTAGTGCGCCTGCTAAATGAGCTATGCCTGTGTCTACAGTCACTAAACCCTTGCAAGCCTTCAAGTGACTAGCTGTTTTTGACCAGTCCTGCTTCCAACCATCATTAGGCAGAGGTGACCAAAACCTATCTTCTTCAGGATTAAACGAATAAGCGTCAGGTCCTACTAATTCAAGCATTGTTTCGGGGCGCATAGTGCGCACATAGTGCAATAAGCCCTTTGAAGTAGACCAATTTACTGCTAGTTTTTTAGGGATATTGCTAGGTATAGCATCTAAATAACCTTCAGAGCCTACAATTTTCTGTAAGTTGCATGGAAACAACGCTTTAGCATAAGCGGGCGCCAAACTAATGTAATAAGGCAAACTAATAATGCCTAACCAGTAATCTGACTCTGTTGCAACACCTTCTAAAGGCATATTTGTGAATGTGTCAACGCAATCAAGCTGACCAAATAGCGTATGCAATGAGCCATGTTGTAATAAAACAACACTCTTTGCGCCCATAACCTTTAAAAATGGCAAAAAACGAGCATATTGAATGATGTCTCCAAAGCCTTGCTCTGCTTGAATAGTAATTGTTTTACCTAATAGACTTTCGCCTCGCCAAACTGGCATTTTTAAATGCTGATGATATGGCTGCGCTTGATTAGCAATGATGTCTTTATGCCATCTGTATTCAAACAGCCTAAATCCTGCATCTAATCGCCCTGCGTGTAAATGCTCGTAGGCTTTTTTATATTCCGTGTGTGGATTTAAAGTAAGAGTGCTAATAATGCTTCCTCATCGTCTAATTCTGCTTGGCGCTTTGCTTCTAAAACTGCTAACTCTTGCTCTAATCTGAGTTTTGCAGCTCTTATTAATACAGCGTTTTGCAGGTCTTGTTGTTGCGTTACAAGATTAGCGATGTATCGGTCAATATTTGCTAGGTTTGACGGTATATCAACGCTAACTACTTGATTGGATTCTACTTTGTTTTGTTGCTTCTTTGCAACAGGTTTTGGATTAATTAAATCAGCAATGTTTTGCTTGCGTAATTCTTTGTCAGCTTTTAATGCAGCAATGCGCTTTTCTTCTGCTAATCGCAGTTTCTTTTGAATTGCTTTAAGTCGCTTTAATTCTTCTTTTGTCCAAGGTGCGTCATCGCCACCATTCTTAGTGACGATAGGTGTAATGACAATCTGAAAAGCGTCATTCTGAAACGCATTAACTTGAAAAGCTGTTTGAAACATTAGAAAGTGCCACCTGACACGCCTACAAACTTAGTAGCTGTAATCGTAGTTCCTGTTAT
>VFSW01009518.1_pt1 | contig 13864 bp, 17 predicted proteins | sample 5358111 | NCBI WGS metagenome assembly VFSW01 (sample SAMN11554181, study PRJNA540505) | mine drainage metagenome | isolation source: sediment from site ElyBrook_90M | place: USA: Ely Copper Mine, Vershire, VT | collected 2017
GGGTGGGAATGGGGTCAACCCATGCCCAGCGGCAACGCATCGCCACCGTAGACGGCAATCCATTCATCGGCGGTCATGGCCTTGCGGTAGAATTCGAACGCCAAAATTCGCAGCACTTTCCCGTCGCCGCATTCCGCGTAGCAGCGGCCATTCTCGCAATAAAATGCCGGCGCCTGTGCGCGGGTTTTTCGTTGCGGCTCGATCAGGGTTTTCAGCACCCGGACCGGCTTGCCGGCAAGCAGCGTGTAGGCGCCAGGGTAAGGCGGCGCCACGGCGCGCACTAGGTTGTGTATGGCCTGCGCACTTTGCAACCAGTCGATTTTACCATCTTCCGGGCGCCGTCCGCCGAAATATCCGCCCTGGCTCAAGTCCTGCGGGGTGAGTTGGGCCGTGCCGGTCAGCAGCGCAGGCAGACAGCGGTCGAGCGCCACCTCGGCGGCGCAGGTGACCTTGTGGAACACCTCCAGCGCAGTATCGTCGGGCAGGATCGGCACTGCCTGCTGGTCGACGATGGCGCCGTTGTCGGGCTTCTCGTTCATCACGTGCAGGGTAGCACCGGTTTCGCGCTCGCCCTTGATGATCGCCCAGTTCACCGGCACCCGTCCGCGGTATTGGGGCAGTAGCGAGCCGTGCATGTTGTAGGCACCGCGTGACGGAATGTCGAGCAGGGCCTTCTTCAGCATGTTGCGGTAGTAAAAAGAAAAAATAAAATCCGGCTTGAGCGCCTGGATTTGCGCAATTACTTCGGGGGTGTTGGGGTCGTCCGGCGTGATCACCGGGATGTCGTGCAGCTCAGCCAGTTCGGCGACGCTGTTGAACCAGATGTTTTCGCTGGGGTTGTCGGTGTGTGTCACCACCAGCGAGACTTCGACGCCATGGGCCAATAGTACCGACAGGCAGCGGACGCCTACGTTGTGGTAGGAGAAGACGATGGCGCGGGGTGAAGGGTGCATATTTGTAAGGTAGTGGTTTAATTCAGTAGACGGTTGCGAGCGGTGCGCAACGTAGTTTTTAACGTGTTCGGTGGAATGGTGGGTTAGCCCCTGAACTCATTGAAAAATGATTCATCAATTTCATAGGCAGTTACAGGCCGGAGGCCTAATTCAAGGTGCTCAAGCATGTCAATAAGCTTTTCCCCGTCAATCAGCTCAATAGGTGGCACACCATCACGCGAAGCCTCACGACGCGCTTCAGCTGTAAATGTGCCGGTTGTAATAATAATGCCCTTATCAGCTCGACCAGCCATTGCTCCACGGAAATCACGGACATGTGATGGTGAAACCGATTTTCTGTAGCGCTTACATTGAAACAGCACTTTGAATGAAACGAGTGGGTTGATTTGGAGTGTGCCATATCCATCAATGCCTTCGTCGCCACTACTGCCTGTTACAACTACCTGAATGAAGCCAGCCTCGCGAAGCAGGCGTTGAGACAGCCTTTCAAATCCGGCTGGCGGTAGGTTAAGCAGTAGTTCGATAACATCATTGCGATAGTCGTTTGGCGTGGCGCCTGTGCCTTCTGCAACTTGTTCAGCGACAGGCTCTTTGGTGTTTGCCTTCGCTCGGCGCTGTTCCTGAAAAATACGAACCCATTTCAAAAATATCTCGCGTGACTCTCCTGCCGAAAGAGTTGTGGATCGCCCTCGTTCAGTCAGGCTCCAGACACCGCGTTTGGAAGAATCGAGCAATCCTTCGCGGGCGAGGTAAAATCTTGCCCATGCCACCTGATTGCGGTAACGAGCTTCGCCAGATGGAAGAAGCTCATTCTGAATCTCATCTGGAAGTGCTAGGTCTTGGGCAATCCTCTCAACGACTTCATCAGGTGTGCCCGACTCGCCCAGTCCGCGAAGCGCATCAAGTAATGGCCCAAAATACCGAACAAATTGAGCACCTTCTTCTTTTTTCTGTTTTGTCATCACTAGAGGCCGGTTAAAAATCAAACAAAATTAACGCGAATAGCTGCTATCTGTGTAGGGCGACAATAAACGAAGCGCATTGCGCCGCACGTCTGAATCCTCAAGCTGCTCGCGCCATGGGCACGATGTCTTGCTCAATTTTGTCACCGTTTCCCTCTAAGGTGATTTTCAGATCGAAGTCGGCCTGCAGGCCCAGCCAGAATTCTGCGCTCGTGCCGAAGTAGCGCGCCAGTCTCAGTGCCGTATCGGCGCTGATTGCCCGGCGTTCGCGCACGATGTCGTTGATGCGCGGCGCTGGAACGCGCAGAGCCATCGCCAGCGCATTGGCGGAGATCCCCAGGGGAACCAGGAATTCTTCGCGCAGGATTTCGCCCGGGTGGATTGGGCGAGGCTTATGCCCCTTATCAAGCAGCATGCAATTCCTCGCGCAGAACCCGGCGCAATTCCTCGACGGTGAGTGGCGCTTGGCCTGGCTGGATCGTCGCGCGCAAAGTTTCGTTAATCAGCGTTTGATAGCCTTTTCCCTGAGCTTCCGCACGCTCCCGGAAAGCGGCCAGTATATCGTCGTCCAGGAAAATGGTGATGCGGGTCTTGCCGGTGGGTGGAATGACTGCGCCACGCTTGGCTTTTGAGAAATCGTATTCAGCTTTCATATGCCCTCCGTTCATTCCGGGTTGCTTCCCGCGCTGAAATCAGGCGGATGCTCTCGGTGCGCTGTGTCCAAACCACGGTAAGTATTCTTCCCAGGCTACCCAAGCCAACGGTGACGAACCTTGACTCACCTTGGGCTTCATCATCTTCGCAAGTTAATCCGAGCGGATCGAAAAAAACCGTTTCGGCCTCCTGAAAAGAAACGCCATGCTTTTTCAGGTTTGCGGCGGACTTTCGAGGATCGCATTCTACCTGCATAGCTAAATTATATGTACTTTATACATATTTATCAAGGCGACGAAATTATTTCTGGTCTGGCTTTTCCAGCACCGCCTGCACCAGATACCGCGGCCTATGCCGTACCTGCTGATAGACCCTCCCGACATATTCGCCCAAGAGCCCGATGCCGAACAGGGTGATGCCGATCAGGAAGAAGGCGATGGCGAACAGGGTGAACAGTCCTTCCGCCTCTGGGCCGACGATCAGGCGGCGGATGAAGAGGTAAACGACGAACAGCGCCGACAAGATGGAAACCGCGATGCCGACCAGCGAGAACATTTGCAGCGGCACTACCGAGAAGCCGGTCATCAGGTCGAAATTGAGGCGGATCAGGCTGTAGAGCGAGTATTTAGATTCGCCCTCGGCGCGCTCCTCGTGCTCCACCATCACTTCGGCGGGGTGCTGGGCAAAGGTGTAGGCTAGCGCCGGGATGAAGGTGTTGACCTCTTTGCAGGAGTTGATGGCGGCTATGATGTCGCGGCTGTAGGCGCGCAACATGCAGCCCTGGTCGGTCATCTTGATGTGGGTGATGCGTTCGCGCAGGTTGTTCATGGCGCGCGAGGCGACGTGGCGCCACCAGCTGTCGCTGCGCTGCCTGCGGATGCTGCCGATGTAGTCGTGGCCCTCGTCCATCTTGGCGAGCAGCTTGGCGATTTCCTCCGGCGGATTTTGCAGGTCGGCGTCCAGGGTGACGATGCGCTGACCCTTGCAATGCTCGAAGCCGGCCATGATCGCCATGTGCTGGCCGAAATTGCCGTTGAACAGGACGACGCGGGTGACGTCCGGGCGCTTCTGGAACTGCTCGCGCAGGATCGCGGCGGAGCGGTCGAGGCTGCCGTCGTTGATGAAGACGATCTCGTAGCTGACTCCGAGCTTGTCGAGGGCGGGATAGATCCGGTCGAACAGGGCGTGCAGACCTTGTTCCTCGTTGTACACCGGGACGATGACGGAGAGTTCGGGTGAGTTCATTATTCTGGATTTCCACGATAGACCGTGCTTAACCCCAGCCATTTATCCATGGGGTCAAAGTCTCGGTCGCGGTGCAGTAGCGGCAGCTGATTCAAAATACAGAAAGTTCCAATCATGACATCAATGGTTTTTCTCACCGTGACGCCTTTCATGCGCAGCAGGCGGTAATTTTCCGCGCTTCTGATCGCGACTTCGCGCCCCAGCATTTCCCGAAACGGCAGCAGATTCAATAGCTGCTGCGCTTCCTGGAAATCTCGGTCCTTGGCGAACCCTTGCAAGACTTCGGACAAAATAAGATCGCCCATCAGGATGGATTCTTTTCCCAGAAACCCGTCCAGCAGGTTGGTCTCCGGGCAGATTACGCCATTGAAATAGTCAATCCATACCGAGGAATCCACCAGGATCATGAATCGGTCCGCGAAACATCCAGATTGCCTTCCCACTTCAGCTTGCCGCGTGCCTGGCGAATTTGTTCCTGCTGCCTGATTTGCACCAGCAGGCGCAGACCGGCTTCCACCGTCTCTCTCTTGGTGCGTAGCCCGCTAAGGCGTAAGGCGCTTTGCATCAAGGTGTCATCGATAACGACATTGGTACGCATGGCTACCTCCGTAGTGTGTATTGTATTGGTAAATTATACACAATATGGGCGTCCCTGCGCTGGTCGGCTTGCGGGATTATTTCCTGGTGGTCTGGAGAATTTCGGTTGCCGTCGAGCATACCCGCTCCACATCGGCGAGTTCCATCGTCGGGAACAGCGGCAGGGTTACGGTTTCGCGACCGATCTTTTCGGCATTGGGGAAGTCGCCTTCCTGGTAGCCCAAGCTACGGTAAAGGCTGAACAGGTGCAGCGCCGGGTAATGGATGCCGACGCCCAGCCCGCGCTGGTGCATCGCTTCGATGAACTGTTTGCGGCTGATGTTGAGTTGATCGAGCGGCAGCAGCGGCGCGAACATGTGCCAGCTGTGGCCCTCATCGCCGCGCGCGGGCAGCAGGCAGGCCGGGTCGGTGGAGAAGTGCCGGAAGTAATGCGCAACCAGTTCGCGCCGCTTGGCGTTGAAGCCGTCCAGCAACGGCAGTTGGCCGACGCCGATGCGCGCCGCCACGTCCGAGAGGTTGTACTTGCCGCCGGCGACGGAAACGTCCATGTTGCCTTCGGCATCGCGCGAAATGCCGTGAAAGCGCAGCAGGTCGAATTTCTTTACATCTTCGGCGTCGGCGAAGGACAGCGCGCCGCCTTCGATGGTGGTCATGTTCTTGTTGGGGTGAAAGCTGAACGAAACGATGTCGCCGAAGCTGCCGATTTTCTTGCCTTGCCAGGCGGAGCCGATGGCGTGGGCGGCGTCCTCGATCACGCGCAGCTTGTGGCGCTGGGCGAGGTCGTAAAGCGCACCCATGTCCACCGGCAGGCCGGCGAAATGCACCGGCATGATGGCTTTCGTCCTCGGCGTGATTGCGGCTTCAACCCGGTTGAGATCGATATTGCGGCTATCGATGCCGACGTCCACGAACACCGGCTTGGCGCCGACCCGCAGGATGACATTCGGCGTGGCGGCGAAGCTCATCGCCGGCGTGATCACTTCGTCGCCAGGGCCGATGCCGCACACCTGCAATGCCACTTCCAGCCCGCCGGTGGCGGAGGTGAGGGTGCGCACGATGCGTGTGCCCAGGTAGTCCGACAGCGCCTTTTCCAGCGCCTGCACGTTGGGGCCGGTGGCCAGCCAGCCGGAGCGGAGCACCTCGACCACGCCCTGAATGGTGGCTTCGTCGAGAGTGGGTTTGGTAAAGGGTAGGTAGTTCAAAGTGTTGAGTCCTGGGTGGTTAGCTGCGCGCAACGACATAAACGCCGACAATTATAATGCCGATGCCGATCATGCGGGTGACCGAAACGGCCTCGCCGAACAGCCACCAGGCGGCGAGGGCGTTAACCACATAGCCGATCGAGAGCATCGGATAGGCGATGCTGACTTCCACTCTCGATAGCGCCATGATCCACACCACCACGCTGATGACATAAAACGAGAGTCCGCCCAGGATGTGCGGCTCGGTGGCGAGTTGCCAGCCCACCGGCAGGATGTTGTCGCGGCTGAAGGCGAAGTGGCCGATGGCATTGGTGCCCGCCTTGAGGAGCAATTGGGCGGAGGCATTCAGCAGCACGCCGAACAGAATCAGGGAAAAACTGAGCAGGTTCATGGTGTTTAGGGAGTCCTTACCGCTGTCTTGTCGATGCTGCGGGCGATAACCCGCATCGGCAGTCCTTGCTGGGAGAGTTGTTGATAGGTGCCGTTCGGCATGATCGCCAGGGCGTAGGGTTGCCGAACCCATGCCTGCTTGAAGGACTCGATGGTCGGCAGCCATTTGTCCGGTTCCTGGGCGATGCCGAAGGCCATCTCGTCCTGATAGGCGACCAGGGTCACGGTGCGCTTGAGGTAGAAGGTCAGCGTCTGGTCATAGCCTTCCAGACTGTAGAAAGGCGCGCCGGGCCGCAGATAGGGCTTGATCTGCTCGGCGATGGCATAGTCGGAACGTGTCGCCGACAGGCTGTCGTGCCCGGTCATGAGAACCTGGGCGGCGATCAGGCTGCTGCATGCGAGGACGATGATCGCGCCGCGTACTTTATCGCGGTAACTTAAACATAGCGCGCCTACCGTTCCGACCAGCCAGATGGCGGACGCAGCCAGCACCCAGTTGGCGAACACGGCGTATTGCCCACGCATTAGTTCATTGCCGGCGAAGCGCACCGTGTTGCGGGCCAATAACATGCCGGCCGCAGCCAGGAATGCGATTGGCAATATTTGCCAGAACAAACGGCGCCCGTCGATGCGGCTGAGGCGTTCGCCGATCAACAGCGCCAGTGCCGGGAAGATCGGCAGAATGTAGGAGGGGAGTTTGGAGTCGGAGAGGGAAAAGAAAACGAAAATGAACACCGCCCAGATCAGCAAAAAGCGTTTTGGCTTGAAGCGTTGCTCTGAGGCGGGCTCGACCTTCCAGGCGCTCGCCAGGGAATCGATCATGGGGATGAGCCAGGGCAGGATACCGGCGACAAGCATGGGGATAAACCACCACCAGGGTTCGTATCGTCCGTGGATTTTGGTCAGGAAGCGCTCGAAATGCTCATGAATGAAGAAAAAATGAAAAAATTCGGGGTTGGCGATCGATACCGCGATGAACCAGGGCGCCGCGATGGCCATGAAAAGTGCCATTCCGCTGAACAGATGCACCCTCTTCCACAAACCGAAATCGCGCTCGATCAAAGTGTAAAGCACCAGCACCGCGCCCGGCAGGACGATGCCTATCAACCCCTTGCTCAGGACGGAAAACGCCAGGGCAGCCCAGGCAACGTGCATCCACAGGCGGTTGGAGCGTGCGCTGGCCGTATCCTGCTGCGCCAGCAGGAAACTCATCAGCGCTCCTCCCATGAAAAAAGTTATCCCCATGTCGAGGGAGTTCATGTGGCCGATCAGGGTGTACAGCAGGCTGCTGCCAAGCACTGCGGCGCTTGACAGGCCGGCCTCTCGACCGAACAGGCGGCGACCGGCGAAGGCGGTGAAGAAGATGCCGAGAAATCCGGTCAGCACACTCCATAGCCGCGCCGTCCAGTTGTGTTCGCCGAACAGGCGGTAAGCGCCTGCCGTGATCCAGTATTGCAGCGCGGGTTTCTCGAAGTATTTGATGCCGTTCAGACGCGGCGTAATCCAGTCGCCGCTGGCGGCCATTTCACGGGCAATTTCCGCATAGCGGCCTTCGTCCGGCCTGACCAGCTTGCGATATTCGATATTGCCGAACCAGACCGCGGCCATCAGCAGGGTGAGCAGTAACCAGAAGCGCCGCCGATTGATGAAATCGAGAGTCATGGGTTTTAATCTTACCGGTACACTTCATTATGGCTACCGACATCCAGCAGGATGATTTCCTTGTCAGTAATAGCAACGGTCAATGTGATTCGATAGCTATCGGTGATGCTGACGGCCTGAACGCCTTTGAGCTTTCCGCTGAGGTGGTGATAGGCAAGATGGGGGGCAAAGGGATCTTGCTTTAAGTCGTCGACGATTTGTGCAAAGCGTTCCTGTAGATCGGGATGTATCTTCAAGAATTTGCGCACACGACGCAGAAATCGCTGCGTCGCAACAATCGTGAACACTAAACTTCATCCTCGATCTCAAGCACGTTCAGGAGTTCTTCCGCCGACGCAAAACGGCGCACCCGCCCGGCCTTGAGGTCTTCCAGCGATGCAAGCACCCGCGCTACGTAGGCCTCGTCTTGCGCCTCGATCAATTCCCGGTATCGCGCTTCCGAGAGCACTACGTACTGGGGTTGATTATTTTTGATGATATGCACATCCCCTGTTGCCATAAGATCATCCACAGCGGCAATGCCGCGCCGTTTTATCTCCTAGGCGGGTAGGGTATTCATGGGTAGGCTCCTGTCTAAACTTTATTAGATACTAAATATAATACCTAAATGAGTGCTATCAATCAAGAAGCTTGCGCTGCCTTGCTTAGCCTTCCTTGCGCCATTTGCGCGTGAAAACAAACTGTATGGACGGAAGCAGGCAGATCAGCGCCAGCAACCGTTGAAACATAATCGTATCGGGATAGCTGGCGTCGGGCGAAATCAGCAGGGCCAGCGCGCAGGTAGCCAGCGCCAGTCCCAAGATCCATTTTCCGGTCCGGCTGATTCCCCAGTGCCAGTGTTGCGCGAGCAGGGTGCCGAACACCGCCGAAAGCCAACCGCCGAAAGCGCCGCCCAGCACGTCGAGCGGCCAGTGCACGCCGACCGCGATGCGCGAAAGGCCGACCAGCAGGGCGGCGGCCACCAGCCAGACCAGGGCGCTTCGCCTGAGGTGCAGGCTGAGGATGCCTGCCACGGTGAAAATCGTGGTGCTGTGGCCCGAGGGGAATGAACCGAGGTGGTACGCAGGGCCGATGACATGCAGCAGTTCGGGAGGGATCACCGCTGGCGGGCGTAGCTCGCCGATCGGACCTTTCAGGCCATGCACCCACAGGATGGCGAAGATGGCGGCGAGCGCAAGCGACCAGAGGATATCCGGGCGACGTCCGATCAGCGGGGCCAGCAGGGTCAATCCGACCAGGGTGCTGCCCAGTACGGTCAGGTTCTCCCACAGCACATCGCTGGCCAGCGCGCCCAGGCCATTGAGATACAGGAACAGGCTGCGGTTGCTGTCGCTGGCAAGGAGTACGGCTATGCCGGCGAATGCGAGCAGCGGCACCAGCCAGACGCGCGGCTCGCGCCAGGAAATGCGGCAGGGGGCGGGAGATAGAATGGGAAATGGAGAAATGGAGTTCACCCCGCTTATTCGCCGACCCTGACCAGGGCGATGCCGTTCTTGCTGTAGAGTGTTTCATAGGCGTGCAGCTCGGCGAGGCGGTTGGTTTGGGTGATTACGATGTCGCCTCGGCGCGGGTCGCGTTTTTCCACGATGCGCTGGCTGTAGACGCTGAAGCTCGGCATGTTGAGCCCCCACATCACGACCGTGTAGCCACGGTCGCGCGCCAGCAGCGCGGCTTCCTTGATCGGCCCCTGCTGCATGCCGCCGAACAGGGGCAGGAGCAGCAGTGAAAAGGCGGTTGCCAAGATGACGCCGCTCGCCAGCAGTTTGGCGCCCAGGGCGAATCGCTTCTCCACCATGAAATACAGGGTGAGCAGGGTGAATCCCGCAAAGAAGGGGTAATACCAACTGCTCAACGATTGCCGGGTGGCGGCAAGCATATCCCGGTAATAGGGCTTGTGGATATGGGGGATGGCGGCTTCGATCAGTTGCGGCAGGAACAGCAGTACGGCAAGCAACAGCAGCAGCGGCAGGAAAGCGAGAAAGCGCGAGCGCAGTTCATCCAGGTAAGCCGCCATCAGGATGAAAACGCCGGAATAGCCGTAAATCAGGTAATGGGGCAGCTTGGTGGCGGAAAGCGAGAAGAGCACGAAGACGGTGACGAACCACAGTAGCAGGAAAAGCTGCAAATCGTCCTTGACGATGCGGCGCCACTGCGCGAAAACCTTGAACAATACCGTGGTGTAGGGCAACACGCTCAGCAGCAGCACGGGAACATAGTAAAAATAACTGCCGCTATGGCTTTCCATCGGCGCGGCGAAGCGGTCGATGTTGTGCTTGAGGAAAAAGGCGCGGAAAAAGCCGTCGCCTTCCACCGCATACTGGGTCACATACCACGGGGCCGCAACGGCGACAAACAGGGCAATGCCGCGCCAATCCAGCGCCAGCGCGAGCCACCCCTTGAGATCCTTGCGCAGCAGGCTGTAGAGGAAAGTCACCACGCCCGGGATAATCACGGCAACCGGCCCCTTGGTCAGGAAGCCCAAGCCCATGGCGGCAAAAGCGAGGTACAGGTATTTGCGTTCGTGAAAGCGCAGGAACAGGTAAGCGCTGAACATTGTGGCGCTGATCAGCAGGTTGAGCAGGGCATCGGCGGTGGCCACCTTGACGATGATGGAAACCGACAGCGCGCTGGCGGTGATGATTCCCGCTGCCAGTGCCTGCCGGGCATAGCCAGCGCGGCGCACGAACAGATAGGTCAAGACCACCCAGCCGCTGCCGGCTAGGGCGGAGGGCAGACGGAAGGCGAATTCCTTGATGCCGAACAGGGAAACACTGGCCGCCTGCAGCCAGTAGATCAGGATCGGCTTGTCGTAGCGCGGCGCGCCGTTGAGCGTGGTGGACAAGTAATGGCCGCTCGCCAGCATCTCGCGCGTGGCTTCGCTGAAAGCGCCCTCGTCGAGATCGAACAGGGGAAAGTGGCCGATGCCGATAAAGAAACAGCCGAGCACGGCGATCGCGAGCAGGACGTAGTGGGAGACTGGAATGGGGCGCGAGAAATCTGGCAAGTAAAGCTCGATGAGTGGTTTGAGTTAAATCGCTGACAACTTCACGTTTTTTGCGCCAGTCGCAGTCTGGAAAAAGTTGGCAAATTTTACCACTTTTACCACGGAAGCGGGTGCTTTACGCCTGAAGGCATGGCGCTAATCCATTGGTAACAGGAACAGAGGGGCGTAGAGGACGCCCTGAATGACGGCGCACAGACCGTAAAGTATGGACGTCGCGGCGGCTGTTTCTCCAGATACGCCGGCGAAGCCGAATACCAGTACCGTGGCGAATTCGCGCGTGCCCCATCCGCCGATGCCGACCGGCAGGGCGGCGATGATGAATACCGGCGCGCATAACGCCAGCACCAGCCAGTAGGAGATATCCAGTCCAACCGAAATGCCGCCAAGCCAGAACGCCAGGGTCGAAAAAAATTGCACCGCCACGGATTGCAGCGCCGTCCGGGGCAGGTTGCTGCGAAACAAGGCCAGATGCTGGGTCAGGTTGTTCCATGATCGAACCAGTCCGGCGAGCTTGCCTTGTCCCTTGGGTTCAAAGCGCGGCAGCGGCAGGAAGGGCAGCAGAATCAGGCTGCCGAGCAGGGCGGCATAAAGGGTCAGCTTTTGCGCCAGGGCGGGGTCGTGCGTCAGGGAATTCGTGCCGCTCCATAAAGCCGCCGCTGCGGCGGAGACCAGGCACAGCACCCAGAGGCCGCTGAAGCGGTCGAGCACGACGCTGAGCGCGGATTGCCCGAGCGGATTGCCCAACCTGTGCAACTGGTAGGCGCGCAGCACGTCGCCGCTCAGGGTAGCGCCGGGCAGGAGGTTGTTGATCGTCACCCCGCGCCCATAGATGGCGATCAGCGGCAAGGAAGGCGCGGTAAGGCTGAAAAGGCGGGCGATGTACGCCCAGCGCAGGGCGGAGGCGATGTTGGCCAGGATAGAGGCGGCCACCGCCAGGGCGAACCAGCGCAATTCCACGCTGCTCAGGGTCTTGGCCAGCTTGGCCGGGTTGGCGTACCAGATTACCGCACCGAGCAAGCAGCTCGCGGCGATGAAACGCAGGATTTTGATGCCGGTTTTACTCAAGGGCGCCTCAATTGATTCGTCATTCCCGCGAAGGCGGGAATCTAGTACTTTTGCAATCTATTGAATTTCTGGGTTCCCGCCTTCGCGGGAACGACGGGAATTTGAATTTTATACAGGCGCTCTCAAAAATGCGATTCTGGCGCGGCGTTGGCTGGAGGGGGCACGTTTCCGCGCCGGCGCGGACTGGCTCGCAACAGGTATTGCGCCCGGCCGGCGGGTTCGTGGTAGATGCGAATCAGGATCTCGCCCAGCAGGCCCATGGCGACCAGTTGCACGCCCATCAGGGTCAGCATCACGCCGAGCAGCAGGAGCGGGCGACCGCCGATGTTTTCGCCCAGAAACAGTTTCTCGACCACGAGAACACCCAGCGCCAGCAGGCCGGGCAGGAGCAGGGCAACGCCGGCTCCGCCGAAGGCGTGCATCGGCCGGTGCAGAAAGCGCAGCAGAAACTTCACCCAGAGCAGGTCGAGGACCACGCGCAGGGTGCGGTCGATGCCATACTTGGATTGGCCGTGCATGCGGGCATGGTGGGAAACCGGCACTTCGATGACCTTGGCGCCGAACTGCGCGGCGAGCGCCGGAATAAAACGGTGCAGTTCGCCATATATCTTCACGTCGCGGATGCTTTCGCTGCGGTAAACCTTGAGCGAGCAGCCGTAATCGTGCAGGTGGACGCCGGTCATGCGCGAAATCAGGCCATTGGCGATCATCGAGGGCAGCTTGCGGTTGATGTAACGATCCTGGCGGTTCTTGCGCCAGCCGGAAATGATGTCGATTTCCGGCCGCTGATCGAGCATGTCCAGCAGGCCGGGAATATCGGCCGGGTCGTTCTGCAAATCGCCGTCGAGGGTGACGACCACGGCGCCGGCTGCCGCGTCGAAGCCGGCCTGCATCGCCGCCGACTGGCCGTAGTTGCGAATCAGGTAAAGCGGGCGCAGCCAGGGGCGGGTGGTGGCGAACTGTTCCAGCAGCGTGGCGGATGTGTCGGACGAGCAATCGTCGACGCAGATCAGTTCCCAGGAGCGCCCGGTGGGTTCCATCGCTGCATTGACCCGGCGCAACAGCTCGCTGAGGTTCTCTTCCTCGTTGTAAATCGGAACAACAATGGAAACCTCAAGGGCGACGGGCGTATTTTCGGTCATGATCGGGGCGATGAATGGACTGCTGAAGGGAAGAGATTGTAAGGGAGGGAAGCCGCGAAATCCAGCGATTAGCGCCGGGCGGGTTGAATGAACGCCCGTCAAGCTGGGCATTCGTCATTGCAGGGCAGCAGGCAGTCTCCTTCACGTCTTCGCGTCCATGTCTCACTAAATTCAATCCAGGGTAAATTTGTTCTCCTCCCCTCTCCCACAAGTGGGCGAGGGGACAAAACAGCGTGGCTTCTTCGTCATTATTAATCAAGCAGTTATGGGGAGAACAAATTTACCGTGAAATTCAACCGCCAAACCTTGACTCCAGACCGGCGAGGGTGATGTTGTCCGCAATCTCGTCATGTGGAATCAGCACATAACGCCACGGTTTCCCGCCATAACTTGCCGCATGGTTTGAAGCATTCGCGCACCACCTGACCGCGGCTTCCTTCTTGGCGATGACAACAGGGTCTTCCAGCTCCTTGCGCATTTTGGGTTCGAGCATGTAGATCGTGTCGGTCGTCTCGGCAACGAAGTCCGGCTGGTATTCCAGTTGATCCGCTCCGTTCTGGTAGTAAATCTGGAACTGCCCCTTGGCGGGCTTTAACCACTTGGCGGCATCGCGTTCCAGAATCACCGCCAGCCTGCGTTCCGAATCGGAATCGAATTTCTGCACCGGATACAGGCAGCGCTTGAACCCACCAAACAGATACTTCGCCATATTGCTCTTGTCTGCCGGTGCAACCCGGTAGTCGGCATATGACTCTTGCGCTGAGTGGGTATAGGCGCTCTGCTTCAGCTCGGTAAAGCCCTTGCTGATTTTCACCTCGTAGCCAACAACGTCTTCCCAGTGGTGCGCCTGCATCTGGGCATGAATGAATCGCGCAATGTCGCGCTGATAGCAGCGCAGCACCTTGCGGGCAGCCGAAGGGGGAATAACCGTTAGCGCCGCGCCACCTTGAGAAGCACGATCACCGCGCCGCTGCCGCCATCCATCGGT
>VFSW01009519.1_pt1 | contig 13864 bp, 11 predicted proteins | sample 5358111 | NCBI WGS metagenome assembly VFSW01 (sample SAMN11554181, study PRJNA540505) | mine drainage metagenome | isolation source: sediment from site ElyBrook_90M | place: USA: Ely Copper Mine, Vershire, VT | collected 2017
ATTCGCGGGTGTGGGTGCGGATAGGGGATGGGGATGGAAACACGCGGTTGAGAAAATGCGTCTGCCCCGTTTTGACCCGTTTTGCCTTAAAGATTCCAGCAGTCCGTGGAACAGCAAAGCTCGCGGCTGGTCGCCATGCCGTAGCCGTTGCAGTCGAGAGAAACCGTAATGGAGCCCACCGTTCCGCAGGTCGAGTCGGAGCCGCAAGTCGTCCTGTGGTTATTGCACCAGGTCTCTTGAGGGACGCCAAGGACCGAGTACGACCAATTGTACGCGCTGAAGCAGTCTGAGCAGCCCTGCGGGCAGTCCGTGCAATAGATGTAGTTGGAATAAGTGATGCACTGTGCGTCCGCCGTGATATGCATCAGCCCCAACCACAGCAACCCCAATACGGCGGTACCCGTTCTGACGGTCATCATTTGATTCCTCTCAATGCTCTTTGTAGGTGAGAACGTTGCCATGCGCAGTGGACACGATCAGGCTGCCATTCTGCGCTTCAACCTGCGTTAAGACTTCCGTTCCGGACGGAACGTGACACCGGAAGCGGGCCAACGGTTGCCCCGCCGAATCGAGTTTCACGACCGTCGGGCCAGTGGCCACTGGATAGGGGAAAACCAGCACATACCAAGCCGACCCGTCCGATGCTGTGTCCATTGCAAGCACCGCATCACCAAGCGGCCCCTGGGTTGCCGAGACCTTGTAGGCTGCCCGCTGTTGAGCCGTTTGATTGAGCGCGGCGCTGAACTCAGGGACTTGGCTTGCCCCAACCGCGATCGCGCCTGTGCTCAAGTCATTCATCACAATGCCGAGAGTTGACCGGTCTATCACTGCGAGGGTGTGCGGCTCGACCACCTCAAACTTGCTCCCTGGCCGCGCCCAGGAAGAAGTCTCACTCGGCGCACCCTGCCCGAATTTCGTAATTAAGCCATTACCGCAGATTGTGGAGGGTCTACCGCCGATGGAAAGCAGGTTTTCCGATGCATAACATGAAACCGGCCACTGGCCGACCTCCGCCCCGCTCGGGGCATATTCGGGCAGCGCTGCCGGTGAACGCGGGCTTAGGATGAGCGTCGCGACGCCCGCCGATGTCACAGTTAACCCGCCAAGGCTTGTGCCGCTTGGCGCCGGCATTAGTGTGATGATGCCGCCAGAGGGATTGGTGGCGACAATTGCGGACAGGCCGCGCTGCACTTTTGAGTCGATCAAGAACCAAATCCCGACCGACGAGACGCGCATTTCGCGGACAATTAAGTGCTGCCACGGAGGTTGGTTAATCGATTTGGCCAGGAAAAATTCGGCGGACGGACTTAAGTCCGTAATTTGCGGCATGTTGGCGGCCGGCGCGAGAGCCACTGAGGCTAACGTTAACAGGCCCAGCCTCATTCTGCAGAATGCCACAATTCCTCCTTCTTTACGCTGAATTCCACCGCCATGCCCGAAGTATATTGGGGGGAACGAAAAATGTCAACAGAGTTTTTGTAATTTTTGGTGGGGGCAAAAGGCCGAAACGAAAAAAACTGGGAAAACTGGGGACGGACGAGACCGTCCCTCGCTTCCCAACCCGTTATTCGGCGGACCATAACGCCAGTTGACTCTTTGCGCCATCGGCATCCTGTCGCGGCCTCCCGCCCGCGTGAGCCTCCAATCTCCTCCCTGACTGCTTCTCCAAGCCCGCGACGAATGCTCTCGACCCCAACGGCCGGCCCGTGTAGGTCGCCTCGCGGATCGCCCTCAACTCCTCGGCCGTGGACATCGAATCGCTCAGGAAGCGCCGCCACCCCGCCGCCGTCCATCGAGCCTCCCACCACTTCCGGTCCAGCATCGCGCCGTTCGGCGTCCTACCCAGGTGCGCCTGCGCGCTGGACCACTCAAAACCTTCGGCTCGGCCTACCATGCCCGCCCGCACCGGATTGCATTCCACATACGCGATCACCCGGTCGACGTACGCTTCCTCCACCGGGCAGGAGTAATATCGATTCTGCCACACGTGGCCGGTCCGTCTTTGCTCCGTATTCCAGTATTGCGAAAATCGTCCGTGGGCGTGCCGGAACGCGTTCGCCATCGAGCCTTCCGTCTCCGGCAACGCCACGATGTGCACATGATTGGTCATCAAACAGTACGACAGGATGAAACAGTACGACAGGATGCGTAAACGGTTGGCCGCCGCGTGCTCGGCCAGCAGTTCCAGATAGGCGCGACGCAACGCGTCCGCCGTAAAAACATCCTGCCGGGCATTCCCACGCTGTTGATGTGATGCGGAAGGCCAGTGACTACTACCCGAGGTTCCCGAGGCATATCAGCATAGTGCCGATTTGAAGGAATCGCTCTCAAGAAGTTTGGGACGCTCTCGTCTGTAGGAATGTATAGGTGAGCGGAGGAACGATCCTCCGCATTCACGCCAGCGGAAACTGGCGACAGAAGAATGAGGAGGACCATTCACCTATATGTATTACGTTGGGCTCGATATCCACAAAAAGTCAATCGCTTATTGCGTCAAGCAACCGGATGGCGTGATCGTGCGCGAAGGAACGGTCGCGGCGCGGCGAGAGGATTTGCGTAGCTGGGCCGCCGCGCTGCCTCAACCCTGGACCGGAGCCATGGAGGCGACGCTATTCAGCGATTGGGTTTACGATCATCTCACGCCGTTCGCCGCGGCCCTGAAAATGGGCCATCCGGCACGCATGCGGGCGATTGCCACCAGCAAGAAAAAGACCGACCGGCTGGATGCCCGAACCATCTGCGACCTGTTGCGTTGCGATCTGTTGCCGCCCGCTTTCGTGATGCCGCCCGAGTTGCGCCAATTGCGGCGCGTGCTGCGCTATCGCCATCTGCTGGTGCGGGCCGGCGTGCAGATGCAGAATAAAATCGCCGGACTGCTGCTGGAAATGGGCATCGAATACGAAACGCCTCGGCTGCATCGCAAGAGGTATTTCGGCCAGTTGATCGAGGAAAAGCGCGCGGAGATCCCGGCCTCAGCGCGGCGTCTGTTGGTCTTTTCCCGCGAGCAGTACGAAACGCTGCATCGCATGGAACTGCAGCTTTTACGCGGCTTGGAGCAGCATCCCGACATCGCCCACCGCGTGGCCCGGCTGATGACGATTCCCGGCGTCGGCCCGGTGCTGGGGCTCACCTGGGCGCTGGAAGTGGGACCGGTGGAGCGGCTCGGCAACCTGTCGCGCGCCATCAGTTTTTGCGGACTGTCGAGCGCGCTGCGCGAATCCGCGGGCAAGCAGGCGCGCGGTCCGATCTCCAAACAACGCAACGCGCATCTGCAGACCGTGTTGATCGAGGCCGCACACCTGGCTGCGCGCTGGAATCCACTGCTGGCCGAGGTGCGGGAACGCGAACTCCAGCGCGGCCATCCGAACCGAGCCACCTTGGCCGTGGCCCGCAAGCTGGTGGCGTTTCTGATGGCCGCCGACCGGGGCCACCAGCCGCATCCGCGCGCCGCGCCCGCGGAGGCTGTCGCCTAAACACGCACGCTTTTCAGAGACTCCGCCAGACCCGGCAACCTGGGACTCGGCAACGAAGTTGGTATGCCGCTATCGTCTGTATCCGGGCTGGCGGAGAGTATCGCAAACTCAAACATCGTGCGCGCAGTTTCCTGCGACGCCGCAAATGGATGTCTCGCTACTTGCCGGCTGAGGCCGCAAGATGGCCCGCTGAACGCTCTCTGAAAAGCGACAGCGCATCGAAATACCGCCCTGCCGCTTGGCCGTCGCGATCCTGAATCACGCGGGAAGGGCGGCGCGTCAAGGCTCCCCTGCGGCGAGCTTCGCTCGGCCTTGACCCGCCGCCCTTCCCGCGTAACGCCTCCTCATACGACGGCCAAGCGTCACTGCCCTCGGGAAACCTCCGTTTCCCCTTGACTTTTACCTATCATGGACGTCCCCGGTTTCCCCTCTGGGGCGGCAAGACGCTTTCGGGCAGGGCGACGGTGGCAATAGCGTGAAGAGTCAGCGCCATTCATCCGAGAACGAGAGACTGCAATATTGTTCACAGGAAAAGCGGCCACGCTACAAGCAAGCATGACCGGAAAGGTGTTTGAATGCCAAGGTCGCGCCAGATCGCTCGGATCGTCGGCCCGACGCTGATTGCGCTCGGCATCAGCGAAGCGCTCAATCTCGACGCATTCGCGGGCAATCCCGCGGCTGTAGTCTATCTCAACGGGACTTTGCTGTTCGTCGCCGGTTTGGCGATTGTCCAGGCTCACAATCGCTGGAGCAGGGACTGGCGGATCTTAGTAACGCTCACCGGCTGGATACTTTTGTTTGGCGGCATCTACCGGATGATCGCGCCGCGAGCGCCTCAGGTAAGCAAAGGCCTCGCCGCAGATGCGATATTCACAGTTCTGATCGCGGTCGGCGGCTGCCTGACTTTCATCGCCTACCGTCCAGACCGATCCAGGTCGAACCCGCAGCCTCGACAGGAATGACGGTTGCCGTTTCATCACAACCGGCATTTTACGCACCCTAATATCCGAATCGCTTCTTCCGCTCTTAAGGAAACTCGCCAAGCAAACGAAGCGGAAAGTGCGGGACGGACGAGACCGTCCCTAGGTTCTCCGACATTTCTGCTAACGATATGCATCCCGGCGATCTCGAATCCGATGGATCGTGACCGCCTCTGAGGTCTCATCGAACAACACGCGGTAGTTGCCCACGCGCAGCCTGAGAAGTCCCGCGAACTTGCCGCTCAGTGCCTTTACCGATCCCTCGCCGGAACGCGCGTAGGCATCAATCGCACGCAAAATATTCAAGGCAGTGGGTTGATCGATGGCGCGTATCTCGGCGGATACGTTCGGCCGGAAGCGAATTTCCTTCACGGCGCGGGCTAGCCCTTGCGAATCTCGTCCATGGTGAAGCCGCACTCCGCGGCGAGCTGCTCCAGCGAGAGTCCTTTTCCGCCCTGCCTGAAGTACTCACGCGACGCCGCCACTGCCTGCTCGTCCTCTTCCGTCAACTCTTCGTCGTCATGAACCATCACTTCCAGCAATCGCACGACTGCGCTCAACTGGCCCGGCGCGAGCTGTTCGATCAACTCGTGGGCGTGCTGCTTAGGTTCAAGCGTTTCTGTCGTCATTTGAGCGCCCCTCAAAGCCAATATAAACGACAACCCCGGCGGAATCCGATTGCTCCGCCGGCCCTTCCTCGCGATGAAATCGCTCTGGGAAGCCCGCGATTTCTAGCCGAAGTTTACACGGGGCGCGGCAGAGCCTGTTGGTTTGCCAGTGCTAGCGGCGCCGGCCCGGCGGCGACGCCTGCCAGGAGCCCGGGGCGGGATCGCGCTGTGATGCCCGAAAAGAATGAGCGGTATGATCAATGTGGTGCCAACGGCATCAGGGGCAGGGGTAATGGACGACACGACGCAAGGCGCAAAAGAACCGACAGAAACCCCAGTGCCGTCAGAAGCTCCGATCAGCGACACCGGCGGCCGATTCCCCATCATCGGGATCGGAGCGTCCGCGGGAGGGCTGGCGGCATTTGAAGCGTTCTTCTCCACCATGCCCGCGGACGGAAATCCCGGCATAGCCTTGGTCTTGGTGCAGCATCTCGCGCGGGACCACAAGAGCATCCTCTCTGATCTCATTCGCCGATGCACGCGGATGCAGGTCTTTGAGGTGGAGGACGGCATGGTTGTCCAGCCGAACTGCGCCTATATCATTCCACCCAACCGCGACATGGAACTGGTCAAGGGTTCACTGCGGCTGCTGGAACCCACCTTGGCCCGCGGGATCCGGCTCCCGATCGACTTTTTCTTCCGTTCGTTGGCGCAGGATCAGCGGGAACTGGCGATCTGCATCGTACTTTCGGGAACAGGCAGCGATGGAGCGCTGGGGGTTCGGGCCGTGAAGGGGGAAGGCGGCATGGTGATGGTGCAAACCCCGGAGACCACCGAGTATGATGGGATGCCCCGCAGCGCCATCGCGACGGGGATGGTTGATTTTGTGCTGCCGCCGCAGGAAATGCCCGCCAAACTGCTGGCCTATGCGGGGCATGCGTTTGGACCCTCGCTTCTTTTTAGCGCTCCCTCGGTTTCTGAACCGGGCGGTCCGTTTGAGAAGATCTTCCTCTTACTCCGCTCCCGCACCGGCAAGGATTTTTCACAGTACAGGCGGAATACTATTCGGCGGCGCGTAGAGCGGCGCATGGCGGTTCACCAGATCGCTCGCCTGGAAGACTATGTCCGCTATCTGTGCCTCACGCCGGCGGAAATCGACGCGCTGTTTCGCGACCTCCTTATCGGCGTGACAAACTTTTTCCGCGATTCCGAGATTTTTGAAGAGGTTCAGAAGCAGGTGATTCCGAAGCTGCTTGCCGGTAAGCCTGACGGCGCGCCGATTCGGGTCTGGGTTCCCGGCTGTTCCACCGGCGAAGAAGCCTACTCGCTGGCCATCCTTTTCAGGGAGGGCATGGACGAATTGAAGGTGGATTTCAAGGTTCATATTTTCGCCACCGACATCGACCGCGAATCCATAGATCAGGCGCGCACGGGCGTGTACCCGTCGAGTATCATCGCCGACGTGTCGGCGGAGCGGCTCGCCCAGTACTTCGATCAGGACGATTCCGATGGGAGTACGTACCGCATCCGGAAGAGCATTCGGGACATGCTCATTTTTTCCGAGCACGATCTGACCAATGATCCTCCGTTTTCAAAGCTCGATCTGATCAGTTGCCGCAACCTTCTCATCTATATGGGCAGCGAACTGCAAAAGAGACTGCTGCCGTTGTTCCACTACGCGCTGAATCCGGGCGGCGTGCTGTTGCTCGGCTCTTCGGAAAGTATTGGGGAATTTGTGAACCTCTTTGGCGCCTTGGATCGCAAGGCAAAGATTTATCAGCGCAAAGCCAATGATCGGAGTGCTCAACGAGGAGGCGTCTCGCGGCTGTTCCCCCGTCTGCCGGACACCGAAGTGGGGTCTCATCAGCAAGGGGGCGTTCTGATGGAAGCCAAGCTTCCGCTGCAAGAAATCGCGACGCGAACACTGCTGGCTTATTACTCTCCCGTTGGCGCCCTGGTCAACGAACACGGCGACATTTTGTATCTGGTGGGCCGCACGGGCCGATACCTGGAGCCGACGCCGGGTGAGCCCACGATGAACATTTTCAGAATGGCCCGTGAGGGGCTGCGAGGCGACCTGACGATCGCGCTGCACCGCGCCGTGTCGCTTGGACAGCGAACCCGCCACTCAGGTCTGCAAGTGAAAAGCGACGGGACAGTCTTGATGGTCAATCTAACGGTCCTCCCTGTTTCACCGGACCAAGGATTCTCCATTCCCCGCGGCCTCTTCCTGGTGATGATTGAGGAGGCGTCGAAGGAAGAGCCAAAGATCTCGCCGGAGGCTTCCGTCGATGCGGTCGACGGGGCGTTGGCGCTGGTTCCGGACCTGGATGCCTACATCATCCGGCTAAAGCAGGAATTGCGCGCCAAGGATGACTATTTGCAAACGGCGATTGAGGAGTTGGAAACTTCCAACGAGGAGTTGCGCTCCGCCCACGAGGAGATGCAATCGGTGAATGAGGAGATGCAATCCACCAACGAAGAGCTGGAAACCTCAAAAGAAGAACTCCAGTCTGTCAATGAAGAACTCGCCACCGTCAATGGCGAGTTGCAAGCTAAAGTGGTGGACCTTTCGCGTTCCAATAGCGACATGAAGAACCTCTTGAGCGGCACCGGTATCGGCACCATTTTTGTCGATCACCTCTTGCGCATCCTGCGCTTTACCCCTACCGTTTCCGTACTCATCAATCTGATCGAAACGGACGTAGGACGTCCCATGGACCAGATCCGTTCAAATCTTGTCGGCTACGATCATCTGGCCGTGGACGTGAAAGAAGTGTTGGAAAGCCTGGTGCCGAAAGAGCTGGAAGTGCAAGCCAAGACCGGGGAATGGTTCCTGCTGCGAATTCGTCCCTATCGCACGCTGGAAAACGTAATCGAGGGCGCCGTAATCACATTTACGGAGATCTCGGCCATCAAAAAAGCGCAAGCGGCACTGCGCGATTCGGAAGCATTGCGGCGGTTGGCCGTGGTGGTGAGGGATACGCGGGATGCGATGCTGGTGCAGGACATGACCGGCAGAATTCTAGCCTGGAACCCGGGGGCGGCAAGGATGTACGGTTGGAGTGAAAATGAAGCTCTTGCCATGAACATTCGCGATCTGATGCCGGGAATTGGGCGTGAAGATGAAGTGGCAGCCATCCGGCAGCAGTGCAGCGTGGGCGTCCTGGAACCGCGGCAAAGCCGGCGAATTGCGAAAGATGGGCGGATCTTGGCGGTGTCACTGATCGCGGCTGCCCTGGTAAATGAAGGCGGCGAAACCTACGCCATCGCGACCACTGAACGAGTCCTGCCCGTGTGATCCCGTTAGGGAAAAGCCGGCGACGTCCTCCCACGTTTTCGCGGGTGTATCCTCAATGTGAGATATGCGCATCCCATCATCGAAGTTCTTCTTATATGCCGCCTTGATTTCCACGGCAGTTTCGCTCTCCGCGCAACAGCCGGACGGCGCCCGGCCCAGACCTCAGGACACGGAATTCTGGGAGCCCGTACCGAACGTCGTGACCCCGGGAGCTACAGATGCCGCGCCTCCGTCGGACGCCATCGTGCTGTTCGACGGAAAGAATCTTGATGAGTGGGTGCTAACCCGCGACAAGTCTCCCGCCAAATGGCTCGTCGCCGACGGCTTAATGATCGTGAACAATGAGCGGGGCGTCGGAAACATCGAAACCAAGCGGACCTTCAAGAACTACCAGCTCCACATCGAATGGAGGATTCCCGAGAAGATCACCGGCACGGGTCAGGCGCGCGGCAACAGCGGCGTGTTTCTGGCATCAACCGGGCCCGGCGACGCGGGATATGAGCTGCAGGTTCTGGACTCGTACAACAATAAGACTTACGTAAACGGCCAGGCGGCCAGCATCTACAAGCAAGCGGCACCTCTAGTGAACTCGAATCGCAAACCAGGGGAGTGGCAGTCGTACGATGTGGTGTGGACCGCGCCGGAGTTCAATCCCGACGGATCTTTGAAGAGTCCAGCCTATGTCACCGTTTTTTTCAACGGCGTGCTGGTTCAAAATCACTTTGAGTTGAAAGGCGAGACCCGATACGTCGGAGCGCCGTTCTATAAGAAATACGATTCCGCGCCCATCAAGCTGCAAGCGCACGGCGACCGCGGCGAGCCGGTCTGCTTTCGGAACATCTGGATCAGGGAACTCCAGTAAGCTTCCTTCGAAGCGGCAATCGGAGTCCGCCCGCGTCTTGTTCATTTGGCCGCAAGTCCAGTTACATCCAGTGCAGGTTGAGCTCAATCGACGGGAATTGATACACTTTTCCAATTCCTGGAAGGACTTTCGACATGCACCCAGCAAACTTCTGCGCCTCCTGGATCGCCAGACACAGCCCCACCGCAATGCTGCTGGCGCTCGCCGGTCTCCTCGCCCCCGCGGCGCGGCCGCAAGACTTCAAACCCGACATCCCCAAGGCCTGGGACGACAAGGAAATTGAGCGCTTCGAGCTTCCGCTGGCACAGCGCGACCGGTCGCCAAGGTACATGAGCTCGGAGGAGTATTACAATCTCAAGGTTCGCCCTATCTATCGCCCCTATCCTGCGTACGCTCCGGGCCGCGAGCCAGCCGGATATATTGAGTCGCTCAATGGAAAAGAGCCAGAAATCATTTTCGACCCTTCGAAACTTCACACCAAACAGGAGTGGATCGAGGCAGGAAAACTGGTTTTCGAGGCGGACATCGAGTTCCACCCAGCCTCGCTCCTTGCGTCCCGCGCGGATCGCTACTTGCCGGTGCTCGCAAAGGATGGTACCTTCCCAGGATTTACCGGTCTTCGATATTACATCCGGAAGAAAGGAGTGCTGGAAATCGGCGGGCTCTCCTGCGCGGGCTGCCACACCCGCGTGATGCCGGATGGATCGCTCCTGGAAGGGGCACAAGGCACGATTTTGACGAGCCCCGAATTGGGAAAGCAAATCAGGACCGACTCGCCCGGGGACTTTCGCAAGTTCCAGGAGTTGCTCTGGGCCGATTTCGGCGCACCGTGGATCCAGAGCAAAGAGGCCTACTTTGCCGCGATGACCTCGGAAACCGTCGCCCATGCGTTGGATGCGCAGACTTCGGGAGTGCTCCAGCGCGAGGGCACCAGCCTAACTCACCCGCCGCATATCCCTTCGCTCATTGGGATCCAGGATCTGCGGCACTTGGACGCCACTGGGTTGGTCAACCACCGTTCGATTGGCGATCTCATGCGCTACGCAATCGTCAATCAGGGCCTGGACACGCTGGCTTACTACGGCGATTTCCTTCCGGGTCCCAATGGGACGAATTTCAGCGGAGAACTGGGCGTACGCTACAGCGACGAGCAGTTGTACGCGTTGGCTCTTTATGTCTCTTCGCTCAAGCCCCCGCCCAATCCGAATCCGGTCGATGATCGCGCGCGGCGCGGAGAGAAAGTGTTCCAGCGCGAGGGTTGCTCCGGCTGCCACACGCCTCCGCTCTATACCAACAACAAACTCACGCCAGCTCTCGGATTCAAAGTTCCGGCGGATCTTCTTAAAACGGGCGAGGTGCTCAATGTCTCGGTGAGAACTGCCCCCACGCTGGCGCTGAAAACCCGGCGCGGAACGGGGTTCTACAAGATTCCGTCCTTGCGGGGCGTTTGGTATCGCAACTCGTTCAGCCATACCGGGCAGGCGGAGACGCTCGATGAGTGGTTCGATCCGGCGCGATTAAACAGTGATTACGTGCCGCAAGGCTTCCACATCGGTCCTGGCCCCATCCAAGGGCACGAGTTTGGGTTGAAGCTTTCCTCCGGAGATCGTCAGGATCTGATCGCGTTCCTGAAAACCCTATGAAGAAATGAGGCTATCTTCCTGGTTCTGACCGTCATCGCCTTTCAACAGTAGATCTTCGGAGGCAAGCACTTTGACGGCACCCCCCGTGTCGCCTGAACGCGGGCCGTCCTGCCGAAGGCGAATCACCTGCGCCAGCCAGCTATACTAACGGCTTGCGGCTGAAGACGTCAGTGGCGATGCTCCTCGCGTGCGCCTGCTGGGCGCAGACGGAAGATTCGTCTTTTCAACGGGGTGCGGCGCTATACCGGGCCGGAGACTGCCACGGGGCGGTGCCGCTGCTGGACCGCGCCCTGAATGCCACGCCGCGCGCGGCGCTGCTGTTGAGCCAGTGCCTGTTCGAATCCCAGCAATTTGAGAAAGCAGTCGAGCTTCTTTCGGCGTATCAACGGTCTCATCCCGGCTCGGAGGCCGCGATTCTTCTGGCTCGCGCCCAGGAGCGGGCAGGCCACACCGAGGCCGCGCTGGCGACCTTGAGTAATTTCCTCAAAGCCTCGCCGGGCGAAGCCTCCGTCCGAACGGCCCAAGCCGGAATATATGTACGGCTCGGCCGCACGGCTGAGGCCTCGGCCGAATTTCAGGCCGTCCTGCGAGAGGACCCTTCCAATCCCGGGGCGCAGATCGGGCTTGGGCTGGTGGCGCTGCGGGAAAAGAAATACCAGGCGGCCATCGATCAGCTTGACAAGGTCCGGCCGGAGGTTCCAGACGACGCGCGCGTGCTTACCGGCATCGGTAGCGCGTATGCCGCGCTGAACAATTGCGAACGCGCGGCCGATCCGTTGCGCCAGGCGCTCGATCTTACGCCGGACGATTATCCGCTGGCCAAGCAATTGGCCGTCTGCGATGTAAAGCTGAAGCGCTGGAGCGCCGTGCTGGGCGCGCTCCGCACCGGCTCCATCGAGGAGTCGCGCGACGAGGAGGCCACGCGCATGGTGGTGGACGCCTATTCGGCATCGGCCGACCTCACCGGGGCGGAGGCCTACTGCCGCTGGGCGATCATCGCCACGCCGGCGAATCTGACCGCGCACCTGAGCCTCGCGAATCTCCTCTATACCACCAAACGCGTCCGCTCCGCCTACGCCGAATACGCCGAAGTGGTGAAGCTGAAGCCCGATTCACCGGACGTCCGGGAGCGCATGGGCGACATCTCCATGGATCAGAAGGATCCTTCCGACGCGCGCACCCAATATGAGATCGCGGCGAGGTCTTCCGACACTGCTCGCCTGAAACTGGCGCGGCTGTGCCTCGCCTCCGACGATTTGAAATGCGTCACGCAGGCGGTTTCGGCGGTGACTACGCCGTCGCTTCTGACGCAGGCGAAAACCCTGCGGGCGCGGGTGGAGTATAAGTCGGAACATTGGGAGCAAGCGGGCGCGCTGGCCAATGAGGCGCTGGCGGGAGACCCGGAAAACACCACGCTGCTGCGCATCGCCGCCGACGCCGCCGTGCGGCGGAATCAGCCGGTGGCGGCGGCCGGCCTGTACGAGCGCGCCCTCAAGATCGAACCCACGGGCAGGGATCTGGTCTATCGCCTGGCCGCGCTTTACGCGAACTTCGACGAGTTGAAGGATCGCCTGCCCTCGGCGGCCGCGATGCTGACATCCTTTCCCGATAAGGACGCCGAAGGATATCTGCTGCTGGGCAGCGTCTATCGCAAGATGGGCGACCTGGAGAATGCCAAGCTCAATTTCAAGGCCGGTTTCGACCGGATTCGGCCGCCCATTCCCCCGAGCCTCGCCTGGGCTTACACCGCGTACGGCGCGCTGCTCTATGAGGAAAAACAGTTTGACGAAGCGTATCGGTATGAGACGCAGGCGGTGCAGCTCAACCCGAATGATGACGCTTCGCAGTATGCCCTAGCCCTGGCTTGCCTGGAACTCGGCAAAACGGAGGAGCTAAACGCCGCGCGCGACCGACTGGCGTCCATGAACTCGCCGCATGTGGCGGCTCTCGATGCCCAGATCGAGGCAAGGAAGGGGAAACCGTGAGGGCGCTTCTCCCCCTGGTCCTGGCTTTGGTTCCATTGGCCTCGGCGCAGAGCGTGGTGGTGGGAACGCGGGCAGCGGATGGAAAGATCGTCTTCGAAACGGCCGAGGATTTTCAGATCAATCAAAGCCGTAGGGTCCGCCTTCTGCCGGAACAAAAGGACGATGTGGATCCGAATGCGATCCGCCGGCTGGCGCGCGTCGATCTGGCGCAGGCCGGCGTGATCCGCAACGACGGCACGGGCCGCATCGTCAGCCTGAATGGCCCGAACGCGCGGCGCGACATCGTCCTGCCCGACAATTTCTCCCTGCGCGGTTCCACTCCCGTGAAAGACGTTCCGGGACGGCTGGTTCTCACGGTGATTCACAACAGAAGAACGCGCCAGGCCGATACGATTCCGCCGGAGGCGTTCGTCGTCGCGCTCTTCGGCGCGTCCGCCGACGAAGCGGTGCGCGATTTTCTGGGCAAGGACTGGGCGTTTTTGAACCTCGACGAGCAGCTCGCGGCGATGAAGGGCTTCGCGGCATCGTTTCCCGGCTCGCCCGCGCTCAAGGAGTTTCGCGATTCGCTGGAATCGCGCATCACACGGGCGCTGCGCGCGCTCGAAGACGGCGGTCCCGACGCGGAGTTCGCCCCCACCCGGCGTTTTAGTGAGCTGGCGCGCCAGCTTTTTACCGGCGATGCGCCTTTCGTGGAGCTCGACGAGCGCGTCGCGGGCCGCATCCAGTTCATCACGGAGCGGCAGAAGCTGATCCGGTCCCTGGCAGAGCTGCGCGACTGGGACACGCTGCTGGAAAAATATCAGGACTTTGACCGCTACGAGGGCTCCTTCCCGGAAATGCAGGCGCTGCGCCAGGAGGCGCTGGAGGAAAGCGCGCGCGCCCACTCCCTGCGCGCCCGCGCCTTCGAGCAGCGCGCCGACTACGCCCGCGCCCTGAAAGAAGCAAACGCGGCTCTGGCCCGCGCTCCCTACAATCGCGAAATCCGCAAGCTGGCGGCGGATGAAGCGCTGCT